>Ga0073908_1004734_pt1 | contig 11874 bp, 9 predicted proteins | sample MucameincwithD2O_FD_65484 | JGI IMG/M metagenome (GOLD analysis project Ga0073908, IMG submission 65484) | Mouse cecum microbial communities from Vienna, Austria - Mucus amended microcosms incubated with D2O | ecosystem: Host-associated > Mammals > Digestive system > Large intestine > Cecum...
TTAAAGCCTGGAGTGTAGAGATAGCAGGTATGGGCCGTGAGCCGCAAATGAGTTTCCTTTCATACTGTCAACGCCTGTTCCGGGAAAACTTCATAATGAATTTAAACATCCCGCCTCTCAACCTGCTTACATCTGCGGAAGCGGCATTTTGCGCAAAGTTCTCACCTTTTATAAATGAAAGGAATGTATTGAAGATAAATTCAATATTTGATGACGCGATTGCCGACATTGCCGCGAATGCAAATGCTAAAATCGTTTTCTTTGATTTGGCTATAAAAATGTGTATGCTCATAAAAATGTGATTGCATGGAGCGCTACCCATTCCTAAAGCAAATAATAGAAAAATATACCACAGATGCCGAGCTGCCGAATATGGGGGAATATTGTTTTGTATTCCCTAACCGTAGAAGTTCGACATTTTTTCGCCGTTACCTGTTTGAGAGGTTGGATGAAATTGGAAAAATATCTTTTCTTCCTTCATTTACAACAATTTCAGACTTTATCGGGCGGTTTTCACGTGGGGCTGAGGCTTCGCGGAATGAACAATTGTTCATCCTGTACGATACATACCGCAACCTGCTATTAAAGCGTGGACAGATAGGACAGTTGCGTGATTTTGACCGTTTCCGTTTTTGGGCGGACTTGATATTGAATGACTTTAATGATGTCGACCAGTATATGGTCGATGCCAAGTTGCTATTCAAAAATGTCAAAGACCTTAAAGAGATAACCGCAGACTATTTTACTGAAGAACAAAAAGCTGTGGTGACACGATTCTGGGGTGATGACTTCTCTGGAAAGGATGATGTGGACAGGTTTTGGCTGCATACTGCAAACGTTGACAGTTGTTGTGACGAGGCGTCGATAAGAGGTAAATTCTTGAACCTTTGGGAAATATTATATGATTTATATATAGATTTCCGTAAAGTACTGAGAAACCGCAAATTATACTATCAAGGAATGGCATACAGAAATGCCGCCGAAATAATAAAGCATACTGATATAGCGGATTTACAGTATAAGCGTTATATATTTGTCGGCTTTAATGTCCTATCTACTGCGGAATTAATCATATTTGAGCGTCTGCGGGATATAGGTGCTGCAGATTTTTATTGGGACTTTGCTTCGCCTGCCTTTTTTAACAATGTCTCTGAGCTGCAAAAGAATCTAGTCATCCGCAGGCAGATGATAAATTTCCACAATAAGGCAACAAGGTTTGTCGGACGGAATTTATTGAATTTCCCACCATTATATCCGTTGGATACACACTCCGTATCTATCCCGGATATAGAGGTTGTTGCTGTCCCGTCTAATATTGGACAGGCAAAGCTTACATACACCATCCTGGAACAAATGGTTGATGGTGGTGACATAAAAGACAAAGACGATGCCATAGACACATGTATTGTTGTAAATGACGAAAGTCTGTTTGTCCCGCTGATGCACTCTTTGCCGGAAAGCATCGGCGCAATAAATATCACTATGGGCCTCCCTGTCCGCAATACGGCCGTGGCGGCATTAATGACTGCGGTGATTTCGATGCAATTGCGTGCAAGATCTTTAAAAGGCAGATATCATTTTTATTATGAAGATGTGGTACGCGTCCTTAACCATCCTTTCATGCAGGCAATTGCGCCATCGGAATCAAATGACATACAATCTGCGCTTATATCTGGACGTAGATATAATATAGACATACAATGGTTGTATGACAATTATCCCAAATTACGTTTTGTCTTTAATACGGTGCGAAATGTAAAGTCATCCATGGAGGTCTATGACTATATGTCAATCCTTATGAGTACCCTGTCATCAGAATTGCGTATCCTGAAAGACAACGGCAATCCTGTGGACGGTACGGACAGGCAGCTTGCCATAATAGATTATTATAACCGCCAGTTGGATGAGCTGCGTCAATTGACAGAGCTTTATGCTATTGAGATGAATGAAAGCAGCTACTTTCATCTTATAGAAGGATTTGTCAATTCATCTACATTGAATTTTGAGGGAAAGCCGTTGAAGGGATTACAGGTGATGAGTTTGCTTGAAACAAGAGCCCTTGATTTTGACAATCTAATAATGCTGTCAATGAATGAGAGGATATTTCCCCGTAAGCATTTTGCAAGGACTTTCATTCCTAATGCTTTGCGTTCAGGCTATGGTATGTCTACATTGGACCACCAAGAAAGCATATTCTCTTATTATTTTTACAGGCTTCTTACCCGGGCGCGTAAGGTCAAACTACTTTACGACAGCCGTACATCCGGAATATCTTCTGGCGAAATGAGCCGCTATCTTTATCAGCTGCGTTACCTGGAATGTTTCCCGGATATAAATTTCAGGTCTGTAGAATATGTGCCGTCAACTGCGGCGGAAAGGGTTATTTCCATCGAAAAACGCAAATCAGAACTGGACCGTCTGCGAAAAGGGGGAGACCTCTATCTTTCGGCCTCGGCCTTAAAGACATTCAAAAAATGTCCCTTGCTTTTTTATCTGAAGTACATAAAAAATCTGCGTGATGAGGACGAGGTGAAGGACTATATGGATGAAGCGACGTATGGGAATATAGTGCATCATGTCATGCAGCACCTATATGAAGGTCTCCGTGGACCGGCAGACACCCTGACGGTCACTGAAAGGTTGCTTGACGAAATACCGCATATGCGCTGTGGCAGAAATGGGGAAAACCTTCTCTCTAATCTTTTGAGAAGGGAAATCAATAAGACATACCATCATCTTCCGGACGACCGGCTTGATTCTCCGCTTGAAGGCGACTCGAAAATTATAGCGGCAATAATGTTGCGGTTCATACAGAGGATGCTTGTTTGCGAAAAGGCCCTTGCCCCATTTGAATTCTATAGCGCGGAAATGAAGGAACGCTTCTGCTGGATGATTGAAGACGGCATAGAAATCAATTTCACCATGTCGGTAGACCGTGTCGATTATCTTCCTGATGGAAGCATAAGGTTTATTGATTATAAGACGGGAGCGGACAAGACTGATGTCGGGGATTGCTCCAAACTGTTTTCCGGACATGATACGGATGCCGTCTTCCAATTGCTGCTGTATTCGGAGGCATATTGCGCGTGCCATGGCATCGATGCGGACATACATCCGATGGTATATAAATTCAAGACCATTTCGACAGAAGGCCTTGTAGACTGTACCATATCTACTCCTGAACATAAAAAATTCAAGCTTTCATCCCATAGGCAAGTCCACGATTACTTCATGCCACAGCTCCGTCATCTCATATCCCGGATTTTTGATACGGATGAACCGTTTTATCAGGCCAAGAATGAAGATGACTGTAAATATTGTAAATTCATTTCCATGTGTGGCCGTTCGGCCAGAATCGATACACAATCATAATGGCAGGAATATACATACATATACCCTATTGCCACTCAAAATGTGCCTATTGCGACTTCTATTCTATACCGTCACATAAAAGTGAGCCTGCGCTTATTTCAGATGCAATTATACAGGAATGGGACTACCGGAAAAATGAAATTACCGAACCGGTTGAAACCATATATATAGGTGGTGGTACGCCGTCGTGTATCCCTTCCCAACATATATCAGATATTTTGGCACAGCTACCTGTAACAGGGTGTAAAGAGGTGACCATCGAGGTAAATCCCGAAGATGTCACACCGGATCTAATATGCAGGTATGTTGACGCGGGGGTAAACCGCGTCAGTATGGGAATCCAATCACTTATTGACGGCGAACTGGAATATGTCGGCCGCAGGCATACTGCATCCCAGGCATTGGAAGCCATCGATATAATCAGGCGAGCAGGAATCAATAATATTTCATGCGACCTTATTTTTGGTTTGCCGGGCCAGGACATCGACACCTGGAAACATTCATTGACGGTACTGACGGACAAACATCCTGAACATATATCAGCCTATATGTTAAGCTATGAGCCGGGGACCAGGCTGCATGCCAGGTTATCATCGGGAAAAATTGTCCCCTCTTCGGAGGAACTTTTGGAATGCATGTATGGAATGCTATGTGCCCATATGAAGGAGTCCGGTTATTTGCACTATGAGATTTCCAATTTCTCGTTGCCCGGATTTAGATCTGTGCACAATTCAAATTACTGGAAAGACATGCAATATCTCGGATTAGGCCCATCTGCTGTAAGCTTTGACGGGAGGAGTGTCAGACGCACCAATTTATCCGATATCAGAAAATATATAAAAGATATCCAGAATGGAGGGGCATTGGCGATGGTTGAGCATGAAACTACTGTCGACAGGGTTAATGACGCATTGCTTGTGGGACTGCGGACGATGTCGGGTGTAAACATAGATTCCCTGAGCCAAGCATATGGAGATACCTATGCCCGGTCAATAATGAATGCTGCCGACAGTTTCTTACAGAGGGGGTTGCTTATTTTAAGGGACGGTAGCCTTATAGTACCGGAATCGGAATGGATGGTGTGTGATATGATAATCCGGGAATTGTTTGTCAGCTAAAAGCCCCGCTTATTGGTAGCCACGGAGTCGATGACCTCGTCAATTGACAACTGGAATGCGTTAGTGATTATATTGTCTATGCTATCACTCCTACTCTTTCCGGAAGCCTGTTTTGCGGGCATGCCTGTCTTTTTTTGCCTTTTGCCCTTTTTACGGCGGCGTTCAGCCGAAACACGTTTTTCAAAGGCCTCAATCCGGCCAGAACCAGCGTAATGCTTTTTCCAATAGGCCTCGTCAAGGGCGCTAATCATGACGCCGCGGCTGGTTGAAGCATGAATCATTTTCCTGTCGCCGACATATAGCCCTACGTGCCCCACCTTTGAACTTTTGCCGATGGCGAAAAACACGAGATCACCTTCAACGAGTTCATTCTGCCTTATAGGCTTACAATATGCATGTTGCTCACGTGAACTCCTTGGCAATGAAATCCCGGCAGCATCCTTAAATATCTGCATCACCATTCCGGAGCAGTCAGTGCCAGCCCGTGTGGACCCACCGTATTTATAGCGTACCCCCAACCAGGTCGAAGCCTCGTTCAGCAACCGGGCTGTAATGTCGTCCAGCCCATCATCCAACACAACAGCCTGGGGTATATTTGCAGGTTTACCCGAATTTCCGGATGTAGCCTTGCGGGATGTGCCGCATGAACTTAACAGAATCAGTATAAACGGAATAAATGTACATATATGTAATATGTATCTACTCATATAGGGGTGAATTGTCAGCATTTAACTATACAAACTTAATGAATTTCAATAATATCGGCAAAAGTACACCTTATTTTAACATCTATAAATCTTTAGATGGCATATCCCGCTCGGCAAAACCAAATAAATTTGTTTTGCGCTCGACTTATTCGTATATTTGCATTACGGTTATTCAATAATATTTATCACTGATAATCATATTTCAATGAAAGTACTGAAATTCGGCGGCACATCAGTCGGTACTGCATTTGCACTTAATAATGTAAGGCAAATAATTGAATCCCAGACAACACCTGTAATTGTTGTCGTATCTGCGCTTGGTGGTGTCACTGACGCCCTTATACGGACTGCGCATCAGGCTTCATCAGGGGACATGGAATATACCCAGTCCTATAAATCCATGGTCTTACGCCATAATTCAATAATTTCTGAGATAATGCCAGAAAAGGCAGACTCGGTCATAGGCAAGATATCCGGGATGTTTGATGAATTGGGGGATATATACAGAGGTATTTCATTGATCCGCGATCTGCCATCACGAACGCTGGATATTATATTGTCATATGGTGAACGGCTGTCATCAACTATCATATCAGAATATATTGATGGCGCTAGCATATATGACTCCAAGGATTTCATAAAGACGAAACAGCAATTTGACAAGCATGTATTGGACAAACCGCTGACGGAATCATTGATACATAAGGCGTTCGGCCGCGACGCTGGAAATATCGGCAAGGTTGCAATCGTACCTGGGTTTGTCGCTTCCAACAGTAAAGGAGAGCCAACGAATCTCGGGCGTGGCGGAAGCGACTATACTGCTGCCATACTTGCCGCGGCGCTTGGCGCGGAGGAATTGCAGATATGGACAGATGTGGATGGATTCATGACTGCTGATCCACGGTTAATCCCATCGGCATATGTGATAGACAGGCTGTCGTTCCTGGAAGCAATGGAATTATGCAATTATGGGGCGAAAGTCATTTATCCTCCGACTATTTATCCTGTATACCATAAAAATATTCCAATAAGGATAAAAAACACATTCAATCCATCTGCAACCGGCACATTGATATCAAAAAACACAAAACCATCTGACGGCAAGGCAATAAAAGGTATTTCTTCAATCAACGATACAAGCCTTGTAACGGTAACTGGCCTGGGTATGGTGGGCATAATAGGTATCAATGCCCGTATATTCAATGCATTGGCCGAAAATGGCATAAGCGTATTTTTCGTTTCACAGACATCCAGTGAAAACAATACTACCATAGCAGTATCAGATGCTGATGCCGCACTGTCTGTCAATGTGTTGCGCAATGAATTTGCATCTGAACTCCAGCGCGGTGAGATAACAGATATATCATCCAGAAGTGATTATGCCACAATTGCAATTGTGGGTGAAAATATGCAACGTGCCACCGGCATTGCAGGTAAACTGTTCAATACCCTCGGCCGGAATGGGATAAATGCCGTATCATTTGCCCAAGGTGTGTCAGAGACAAACATTTCATGCGTGATTGAACGCGGCAACCTGAATAAAGCACTGAATGTCATACATGATTCGTTTTTCCTTTCAGACACCCAAGTGCTTCATGTGTATGTGGCCGGCATAGGGAATGTAGGAAGGAAACTGATCCAGCAGATAAAGGAACAGCAGGCCCGTCTACGGAATGAGAAATCGCTTGAGATAAAAATCGTAGGGATATCCAACTCAAGGAACTGTCTGCTTGACCGGAACGGGATTGACCTTGACAACTACAAACCGCTGCTTGACCAGTCGGACATAAAGGCGACACCGGATACAATTTGTGATGAGATACTTCGGATGGACCTGTTCAATTCGGTGTTCGTCGATTGTACAGCGTCAGATGATATCCCTTCGATATATCCAAGGCTGCTTTCCGCCAATGTAAACGTTGTGACGGCGAACAAGCTTGCGGCGTCGGGCAAATATGATGTCTATAAGGAGCTAAAGGATATTGCAAGCCATAAGGATGTCAAGTTCCTTTTCGAGACGAATGTGGGTGCTGGACTTCCAGTGATAAACACCATCAATTCCCTGATAAATTCCGGGGACAGGATATTGCGGATAGAGGCGGTGCTGTCAGGCACATTGAACTATATATTCAGCACACTGTCCCCTTCCACGCCTTTGGGATCGGCCATAAAGAAGGCCCAACAGGAAGGATATTGCGAACCTGACCCAAGGGTGGATCTGAGCGGAATAGATGTCGTGCGCAAGATTGTGATACTGGCGCGTGAATCAGGGTATGCCATAGACCAGTCTGATGTGGACTGCAACCTGTTCCTACCGGACGACGCATTCAATGGTGATGTCGACCAATTCCATAGGATAGTGTCAGAATCGGAAGCTGCGCTTGAGGCAGAACGTAGGGAAGCGGAAAATGCAGGAAATCAATTGCGTTTTGTTGCCATCCTTGATTCCGGCAAAGCGAAAGTCGGTCTGGAAAAGATTGGGAGCGGCCACCCGTTCTTCAACCTTAAGGGCAGCAATAACGTTATAATGCTGACTACTGAACGTTATCATGAATATCCGATGGTGATAAAGGGATATGGGGCAGGGGCCGATGTGACTGCGGCCGGAGTCTTCGCCGACATAATCAGCATCGCAAATATCCGGTAAACAGTTGATAATCCAATGGTATATTATATATCTTCCGAAAATACGCCTGCACGTATATCCTTTCTTGAAGCGACACTCAGAGGAATAGCACCTGACGGAAAGGATTACATGCCATGTGAGATAACCCCTTTCCCCCGTGCATTCTTCAACAACATCCATGAGATGGCATTGAAGGATATCGCCTATATTGTATCCAATGCATTGGTCGGGCATGAAATAGATGCAGCCAGCCTAAAGTCTATAATATTCCAGTCAATGGATGCCGACCTGCCCCTTTCCGAGACTGATACGGATATATTCAATATGGCAGTCCCCGGGATACGTAATATAAGCACCAAATTTTTCGGGAAAGTCTTAAACCACATATCTGCAACATCCGGCAATGATATGCCCCTGCTGATATTGTCAGAGATAACCCGGCACGATGCAAAGGATACTGCCAGTGCTTTGGCATCGGTAGACGGGGCTGTGTCGTTTTTACTGTCGCCAGCCCGTACTTTGCCGAAGCATATACGGGACTTCATAGAGTCGGTATCCCCTATGGTCCATCTGACAGAAGTGCATGGGTCGCCGGCGCAATGTGCCCACATGTTGCGTGAAGCCCTATCGGACAAGACGTTGAACGGCTCATACCGTATAACTACCGCAAACTCACTTAACCCGGCAGTCATGCTGGCCCGCACATCGATCTTTTTCCACGCGATAGCTCGCATCAGCGCATTGCGCAGGCAAAAGGGATATGTCGACAGCAATGCCATGGGGGCAGGAATCGTAGTGGCAATATCCCCTGAAATATCAGAGGCTGCCACTGCTCTGGACATGGCGATAAAGGCCGGTGCCCCTATAAACAGAATAATATATGACGATAATCCCGGTGAGGCATTGCGCAGGGAGATCCGCCCTAAGGAACTTGGCCTTTTCCTGAAGATATGCAATGACGAAACTGTGTCGGAGGCTATGCCTCAGCATAGCAATGCCGACAGGATAAGTGCTACTTTCCCGGCCCTAAAAAGGCATATGATAAAAATTCTAAACAGCAATCATAACCAAAAACAAATTGTTTAATTATGGCAAATAAACGAATCTTAAAGAAACAAATCCGTTATGCGTGTGGCGATCTTGCCGCAGAGACTATAATGGCAGCCCATATCGAGCCGGCCATGTCGCATGAAAAGATGTCTAAAATTGTGAATGATATCGCAGCCCTCCAGACAGAGGCCTTGCAGCGCACTTCCTTCTCGTTTGACCGGACATACAAGGATTTTGAGTCAAAGCATGCATACCGCAAGGCACGCGGGGTATATAACAGAAAGGCTTTCAATTCCTTAAAAAAGGAGTTTGGCAACGCAGTCGCCATAATAGTCAAAGCTATGAACGAGGCCCTTCCTGAGGAACGCAAGAAAGCGAATGTAAAATCCCTCAATAAGTAACCGGACAGGATTGAAATGAATCTTGCCGGGCTAATATTACGGGCGGCCGGGTGGCACGTAAATATAACAGTGCCGCCCTACCCCCGTTCTGTCATATGTGTAGCGCCACACACATCGAACTGGGATTTCGTACTGGGTAAGCTGGCTTATGCCTCTGTGGGCCGCAAAGCGGGATTCCTTATGAAAGAGTCCTGGTTCTTCTTTCCTTTAGGATATTTTTTCAGGGCCATGGGCGGCATACCAGTGCCACGGAAAGGCAAAAACGGATCACTCGTAAATCTAATGGTTGAAAAGTTTAAGGCATCCAAAAGCCTTTCAATCGCCATAACCCCTGAAGGGACGCGCAAGATCACCAAGGACTGGCATACCGGATTCCTACAAGTAGCATGGCAGGCGGGAGTCCCTATATTGCTTGGCGCTATCGATTTCCCGTCGAAGACAATATCGATAGAACATACGTTTATTCCAACCGGGGATACTGATAATGACATGAGGGAAATCAAGAAATATTACAGCCGGTTCAGCGGCAAGTATCCCGACCAATTTTCCGCCTATTGATTCATAACATATGGATAATGAGCATATAAATGTGTCAATCATTCCTCTGGATATAGTACGGGCATCGCCAGAGAGGAATCTCAATGCTGTAGCAAGCCTGATGGGACATGTGCCGGAAGGCACTGATATAGTGGCCTTGCCAGAGCTGTTTACAACCGGGTTCATTTCAGACATGCCCCTTTTATCGGAAATGGCTGACCACTCAGGCAGAACCCTGGGCACAATAGCAGATATCTCCAAGAAATATGGATGCGCCATATGCGGATCGGTCATAGCCTCCGAGCACGGGCATATATTCAACCGTGCGTTTTTCCATGACCCGGACAGCGGAACGACAACCTTTTACGATAAGCGCCATCTGTTTTCCCTAAGCTCCGAATACAAATACCTCTCCGCAGGGACGGCAGTCCCCCCTATAATTCCATTCCGTGGATGGAATATATCCATGATTGTGTGCTATGACCTCCGGTTTCCAGTGTGGTGCAGGAGCGTAAACTATTCATACGACATAATGATAGTGCCTGCAAACTGGCCGCAATCACGGGGGTATGCATGGCAGCAGCTCCTTATTGCACGCGCAATAGAGAACCAGTCATGCTGGGTCGGAGCTGACAGGAGCGGGAGTGATGACTATGGCAAATATGATGGCCTGGCTGATATTTATAATGCTATGGGCATGCCTATCGGTGTGAAAGACAGGTTATCAGGTGTAGTATCAGCGACAATTGACCGCCGCCACATATCGGAATACCGCCGTCGCTTACCGACAGGTAATGATATGGACGATTTTAAAATCATAGATACCGGACTGTAGGTATAAATGGGGATTAATGGAGGCCTCCTATAATTAATCCTCTTCATTGTGCCGGCGGTGTTGCCATAGCGCTTGTTTAACCAACGATGTCAAAGTGCTCTTTTTGCCTGGATTGTGCCGTCCCTTTCCAAAGGGGGCGTGCGGGTGATGCTCCGGGGGCATCTTTGGGGCGGGACGCGTTCGCCTGTGCGTCCCTGGCGGCTTTCTTAAGGCTGCCTGTCCCGGGAAACGGCCGTGCTCCGGGCGGGTGCGGGCCATCTACCGGCTTGTGCGGGGGCTTGCCAAAGGCCTTCCGCGGTGGGGCGCTTTCGCCGGCGCGCCCCGGGAGGGTTTGTAAGGTCCTCCCCTTCGGATTTCTCGCCTCCCTTGCTTCGGTCGTGGTGCGGACTTATTGGTATTGCCGCTGCCATCTTGGCCGTGTTTGGGTGGTTTGATGTTGCAAATATACAACATTCGAAATGCATTTGTCAAGTATTTATGCAATTATTTTTATAGCTATTTTTTATTTGATTGTGGATAAGGGGGATGGAGAATGTTAATTTTACAATTTTTTTTGGAGGGGTTTGTGGTTTCCTTGTTGGTTTCAATCGGCGTCCTACAGACGCCCTTGGCCTGAGGATTTGGTTTTCCCGGCACACCTGCGGTGTACCGGGTTACTATAAATCGGCGTCTTTCATACGCCCAGCGTTAGAGTGGGGATTCCCAGCACACCTGCGGTGTACCGCGTTACTAGGAATCGGCGTCCTTCAGACGCCTGTATGAGGGATGGGATTACCTGGAGATTTATTTGATCGGCTTGCTGGTGATGATTTGTCTATTCAATCGGTGTCTTTCGGACGCCATGGCGTTAGTGTTGGGCTGGCATACCTAGCAGTGCCAGGGTCGATAAATTGGTGTCTTTCAGACGCCTGCCTGATGGGTTGGCTTTACGGAGGTTGTTGCAGAACCTCCGTAATCGAGAAAATCAATTTTGTAACATGCTGATTTAAATAGCTGTATTTTTGAAAGTATTGCCAAAAATGGAGGTCTGCAACACCCTCGGGTTACTGAGGATCGGCGGCTTTCGGACGGCTGTCTGGTGGATGGCCATGATTCCTGGGTGGAATCTATGTGTAGTTTCAAAACCGAAGTGCAAAAGCACCAGTGCTTGAAACACATTCTCCTCACTCCTTCTGGTGGGGGATGCCCAGCGGCGGGGGCGGCCGATTCCGCCCCCAAGAGCGAAACT
>Ga0073908_1004763_pt1 | contig 11812 bp, 7 predicted proteins | sample MucameincwithD2O_FD_65484 | JGI IMG/M metagenome (GOLD analysis project Ga0073908, IMG submission 65484) | Mouse cecum microbial communities from Vienna, Austria - Mucus amended microcosms incubated with D2O | ecosystem: Host-associated > Mammals > Digestive system > Large intestine > Cecum...
GCCAAAACGGAATTCAAAGATACATATAAAATCCCCTGCTGACATTTCGTCGACAGGGGTCATTTTTATTCTGGGCAAAAGGGTCAGTGCAATTTTGGCCAAAGGGGGCAAATCAGCCTGACTCAAGGGGTCATCCGACCCTGGGTTTTCCAGTCAGTGGCAATATTTTTAAATGTTGCGATTTTATCACCGCCCCAAATTGTAGTTTTAAGTATGGGATTGAATTTATATATCATAATATCAATTAATTATTATTTTTCTGAATTTATTTCCAATACACGGCCATCGTTTAAGTCAGAATGTGAGATACAATGCCCAATCTTTACGATTGATTCATTTGACAAGCCTAAGCCTCCCATATCAACCAGCGCTTTTAGGAACAATGGCACCATCTTTACTGCAAAACCTTCGGTCAGACGATAACATAATATAAATAATATGTATAGCCAAATATGCTTCTTGGTGAAGAAGTCTTTGAATACATCTAACAATGAAACCATTGCACCTCGGAAACTTGCCGGCGACTCTTCATTTTTCGAGCCGGTAGGCAGGAAGAACCAATGATAGATTGCGACGGCAACCATCACGCATGCGATAATTCCCATGATAATCATCCATGCATATTTAGCCGCATTATCCGGGTCCTCGGCCTTAAAATGAGTAATAATGGCTCCGGCAAGATACACCAGTCCGCCGTTGACAAGCACTTTTGCAAGATTGTAGAAAGCACCTTGCCAACCGATATACTTCGCCTGTGTTTTCTTATCTATTGCTGTCAGATATATACCGTCGGTAGCGATGTCATTCGTTGCGCCACTTATTGAAATCACAGCCATTATAGCTATGGCAAACGCAAAGAAATCAGGAACCGGCAACAGAAACGCTATCAAACCGAAACAGATACCGCATAGCACAAACTAAGGCAAAATGCTTTTTGGTATAATATAGTTCCAATAAAGGACTCCAAAGAGGCTTAATCGTATATGGCAATATCAGCAGCGACGTCCAGAATGTTATACTAGCCTCATCAATGCCGAGGTCGGCAAACATTATGACCGATGCTAAAGATATGGCCACAAATGGCAGTCCCATTGCAAAATATGCAGTGGGAATCCAAGAGATGGGGGAGATTTTTCTACGGTCTTGCATCATTGTTTACTCCAAATGTCTCTGACGGAGTTGCATCCATTACAAATTCAAGTGTTCCGCCATTCTTTATTTGGTCAAATTCGATATATGATTTTTCGTAAGGCTCTCCGTTGAATCTGACTTCCTGTATATAGATGTTATCAGCCGAATTATTATGAGCCTGTATTTCCAACCTCTTTCCATCTCCCACTTCAACAATGGCAGAATCAAACAAAGGAGTACCGAACACAAATTTTCCGCCTGTCGGTTCCACTTGATACAATCCCATAGAAGACAATACAAACCATGCCGACATTTGTCCGACATCTTCGTTGCCGCACAAACCTGCCATACCGTCATTGTATAAATCATTCATTATCTGACGGAGGATAGGCGCAGCCTTATATGGCTGTCCCACATAATTATATAAATAGACCGTGTGGTGACTCGGCTCGTTACCATGGGCATATTGGCCAATCAAGCCGCTGATGTCTGGCGATGCATCGTCACCGAGCTGTCCTTCAACCGTGAAAAGCGAATCAAGCTTGTTGACAAACTCTTCTTCTGAGCTAAACAGATTGATAAGTCCATGTGGGTCATGGGGTACAAGCCATACATATTGCCAACCATTGCCCTCGCAATAGTCATCGGCTCTGTGTGTAGTCGCAAACGGATTAAATACCTCGTCACGGAATTTTCCGTCCATAGATTTTCCGCGCATGAAATTGGTCTCACTGTCAAAATATTTGCTGTATGAAGCGGCTCTCTCTTCAAAATAATTCTGGTCTTCTTCCTCTCCGAGCAGGGCAGCAACTTTGGCAACGGCATTGTCAGCAATGGCATATTCAAGACCTTTTGCCACACTTTCATCGCATCCGGGTGCATCATATGGCACGTAGCCATATTGTTTCAACGCGCCGAGCGAGCGTTCGTCAAGCAGACAAGATACCTTCATAGCTTCATAAGCCCCTGCTGAGTCACTTACAAAGCCCTTCATCAACAAGTCGCCTAAAACGATAACTCCCGGATTGCCAATCATGCAATTTGTTTCATTACCGTGCAGATGCCATACGGGTAATTTACCCTGCTGACGATAGATGTTTATAAAGGTGTTGGCATAATCTCCTTGCAAATCAGGATGTATGATAGTTGAGAGTGGATGAGCCGCACGATATGTATCCCAAAGAGAGAATATGGTGTAATCTGCGAATTTACCATCGGTATTATAATTCTGACCATCAGCACCACGATAATCACCATTTACGTCGCTGAATACCGCCGGGGCAAACATAGTGTGATATAAAGCCGTATAGAATTTACGTTTGTCGGTATCGCTGTTACTTTTGACATCAATCTTGGCGAGCTGTTTGTTCCACGATTCATCAGCCGATTTGGCAACTGCATCGAAGTCCCAGCCACTGTTCTCGGTCGTGAGATTAAGCTTTGAATTTTCTACACTTACAGGCGAAACGCCAACCTTCATAAACAGAGGTGATGAATTCGCGTCAAAGGCAAAAGTCATGTCCCTATTGTCGCCATAATGAGCGACGAACGGCTGTGAGAACTGAGCTGTGAAATAGATTTTCTGGTTTCTCGCCCATCCTTTTGAGTAGCGGTAGCCGGAAACAGTGCTATCGTTTTCAACCACAATCTGGGTTTCGGTAGGCTTGTCCCAGCCTATACCATAGGTCAAATTTAATTTGACATAGGCTGTGTCAGCGTCAGCCGGGAAGGTATAGCGGTGAAATCCGGTGCGTGTGGTGGCTGTCAGTTCTGCATTAATTCCAGAATCGTCAAGTACAACACTATAGTAACCGGGACGACACACTTCTTTATCGTGGGTAAATGCTGAGCTGGTATCTTCTTTGTTTATGACAGGCAGCACTAATATATCGCCTAAGTCGCCTATACCCGTCCCACTTAAATGGGTATGGCTGAAGCCGAGAAGGGTTGAATCTGAAGCGTGGTAGCCTGAACACCAGTCCCATCCTTTAACAAATTGTGAGGGGCCTAATTGAACCATGCCGAAAGGCACATTTGCCCCCAAAAACACATGGCCGTGATCGCCAGTACCGATAAATGGGTTCACATAGTCGGTAAAGTGCGTTTCAGAGTCTTTATTATGGCTATCTGAACACGATATTCCTAAAAGGGGCAATGTTATACCCACAAGCAACTTCCCTATATTATTCAACGTCCTTTGAGTCAAGTTGTGATAATGCAAAAGCGTAAGCACCAGCTGATATTGCCTTGCTGGCTCCAATTTCAGAGAACACTACGCCAAGTCGTTTCATGGGATCATATATCACCTGGATATCCGTACCTGGAATCATTATGGTCTGACGTGCGCCAGCTGAGAATTTTTCAAATTCTTCTGGATTGTCAAGGTAGAACACTTCCGGCTGCACACACTTGACCATTGTGCCGTCAAGCGTGCATACTGTACCTCTTAATTCTTTGAGAATTGCGTCAATCATTAGATGGCGCGCTGCTGTTATGCCACCGCCGATTACTATAATGCCGTCAATAAGAGAGGCTGCCAAGGCCATAGAGAAACCGGCGGTCTCACCCATTTCTGCGAAAGCCTTCTTGGCTGCTTCTGAGTCACCAGACTGTTTGCCATCAGCAATCTCACAAATGTCCTTAGGTGTAAGGTCAGTGCGTTCGTCACCGCTAAGTTCGCGATATACACGCTTTATAGCGCGAACCGACACTCCCTCCTCTGCCATTATGCCATGCTTGGTCTTATGAGGCAGACAGAATGTCTCTACACAGGAGTTATCACCGCGGTTCAGTTTGCCATCTACAACAATGCCGACACCAAAACCTGTACCGAATGTATAACCGATGAGGTTATTATATTGCTTGGCGCTACCACTTGCCTTAAGTTTCTTATTGATGGCCGGCAGCGCGCCGCACAATGCCTCGCCATAGGCAAAGAGGTCTCCATCATTATTAATATATACAGGGATACCAAACTCACGTTCAAGATACGGACCTAAGGCAACTCCGTTGCGGAACGATGGGAAATTGGGCAGATAACCGCCAATAATGCCATTGGGATAATCGGCCGGACCGGGGAATGCGAAACTTATTGCCACAGGTTTTTCATCAAGCGACTCGATGACTTCTTTAAAACCTTTGACGATAGTTGCGAGACACAAATCAAGGTCATGGGCGTTTGACGGATAGGTTATTGGCGTGGTGATATATTCACATCCACGCATTGCACCGAATACCAGGTTAGTACCGCCGGCATCAAGTGTAATGACAATTCGTTTATCAGTTCTATACATGGTTATTATATTATGTGATGGTTATTTATTTCGAGAGAATGGGTATGGATAATCTTTTTCGTCCTTACCCCACTCAGGGTTTGGCTTAGCGCTTTTCTTGATGATGATATGTTTGCCTGATTTGAGGTCATCTAATTTAAAATAAGTCGGAATATAGGGCTTGCCGTCCATGAATCGGCGTCGGCCCTTATTTTCAGTATAATCAAAAAGTTGTGTCGGACCGCAATTATTGATTCTTGAAGATTTTGCGGCCGGCCACAATGTAGAGGCCCGGTCGGAGACTGTCAAAATCCGCGTAAGTACCCGTAGGCACTCCCTGGAGATTATATACAGGAGCTTGGGGCGAAATGCCTTCGATGTCAACGGCAACGTCTTCGACGCCGCTTTGGCCTTCACCTTCGTCATAGTAGATTGAATAGCTTGTAGCGCTACTGGTGGTGTTGACGTAGGCATGGAATGGCTCGAGTTTATCGACCGGCACAAAGTTTTCTAAATTTTCGTCGATGCCGAACATCTTGTCCTTGGAGCCGGTAGAATAGCACGGCAACATCTTTACGTTCTTGGGCACAAAGTTGTCGGTGTGTTCTCCGGATATCTCTACAAGTACATTGGAGCCTGAGAATGTGACGTTCTTGCCTGTGTGGTCGAACGAGGAACCGTTGAGATTGCCCGCAAGACCGACGAAATAAGGTGTATTTGCCTTTATTTCGGAGGTATGTGAGAAACGCAGTTGAGCGGCACGGTTGCCTGCAAAACGTTTCACAAAGATTTTCTTGTCGAGGTCGTCCTTGGAAGTAAACCAATCGACCTGAACACCTTCGATATCGATCCGGTCGACATCGAAGGGCAGCGCAAGTGTACTCCATGTGGGCATATTCTCTCTTGTGTAGCTTGCCGTCTGGGCCGTGAACGCCATGGGTATGTATACATTATAGCCATCTTTGAATCCGGCTTCCACGGCCTTGCCGCCTATAACGATATTGGTTATATACTTGCGCATGATCGTTTCCATTCGGTTTGAGATCTTAACATTCTCGTCGTAATATAGCACGAGGTTGGGGTTGGCGCTGCTAACGGCGATGGAGCGGGGCGACGAACCGTATAGATACAGTGCCGCAATATCTGCAGGAACCTCGTAACTTGAAGTCCCAATCTTGGGAAGCGCCATCATGGTGCCGTCGGCCTTCCACATACAGTCGAGATTAAACATGCGGTCGATATCGCTTATTGTGCTCGACGCACTGACGTTGGTCGAAGACGACAGCAGGAAATTGTGTACGCCCAGGTTGTTGGCAGGCTGAAATTTGTAGTAAATATCGGCGGTAGCGCCGGCGGGGATACTTATGGTGTTGCCTGAAGAAAGTTTACCATCAACAAAGAGATAAGTCTCGCCGTAGAAATCATTGCCGTTGTTGGTAATGTTGTAGACTACTTTTTGCCATTGTCCGACTTCGGTGGCACCCTCGAGATTGAGCGAATTGACCACAAGTTTGCTGCCCATGCCGGGTTTGACTTCAACGGTCATTTCATCACCGCTGACGACAAGCTGTATATAGTTTCTGTCGGAATGGTCGTCGGCCAGCCATTCCTGGCTGTCGGCCAGTCGGGAAATGCCCGACAGCTTGTAAGTGCCGTCGGCAAGGTTCTGCAGCTTTATCGAAGCATTGAAATTATAGCGGTACGACGGATACATTACATATTTAGCAGCGGAAATGGCGTCGTCAACGATGGTATTGTCGTCGGCTGTCAGGCGGAATGCATGCTCGACGGTATACTGATTCATCAGGAGGGTACGCAGATCGTAGGTGAAACTTAGCGAGAATACACCGTCGGAGTTCTTGCGTATCTTGCTTTGACCGGCACTGATATTGGAGATCGAGGCACGGACGGTTTCCTGACTCGGTGCGACATTAGCCGGCCACAGGTTGATACACACGTTCTGTCCCATGGAATAGCCATTGGCATCTGTAGAGCCACCTATGCCTTGATTATCGGGAGCCATAACGGTGAGGACGAAGTATCCGTCGTCCCAGCCGCCCCATCCCCAGTTGATGTGGAAGAGGCCGTTGCCGTCATATCCGTCGGCCACAAACTCATGACCGCCTGTACGTTCATAGTTGTCGGCACCCATCAGCAGCGGACGGCCGGCAGAGAGTTCGTTGTAGAACAGATCTTCCCACTCCTGGTAGGTGTAGTTGAGCTGATCGGCTATATATGCATCCCTGTTGTAACCAAAGTAGTTTTTGAGGGCATTGAGTGCATTATAGGATGTGGCACCTGTAGCCCCGGCATAACCCGACTGCATGCCGTGGCCGGCGTATAGCATCAGCTGTGCTACGGCTTCTTTTGATTTTTGGCTCGACCGGCTGTCGTATGTATCGGTCATGTTATCCCAGTCGAACACTACCGGAGGCAGGGCTTCGGTAGTCCTGACGTTTCCCGACCAGTTGTATGTGTATGAGGGAATTGCTGCGCAGGCGTCCTGGGGCCATTTCCAGTAGTACATTATCTGGGTCGTTGCGGTAGCAACGCAGCCAGTGGCGCTATGTGCGTAGGTGGCTCCGGTGTTCTGGTCGACATACGAGGGTGTCATGATATTGAAGGGATCGCCCTGATTCCATTTGCACGTCACCAACGGTGCGATGGCAGTCTTGTCGGCCACGCGTGCGACATTGTTGGCCGTGAGGACTTTTTTCTGAGGTATGCCGGCCTCAATGCTTTCGACGGCTTTGTCGAGGCTTTCGAGCCAATATTTCAATGGCTCGGGCATATTGTCGGGATTGAGCGATCCGTGGTCGGAATAGCCCAGAACCGCTTGCGTGCGGTCGCTGCCGGATGTGACGATATAGCCGGCATCGCCGTTGATATTGAAAGCATAGAAGCCGCGGCCTTCCAAAGCCTTGGTAAGCACAGGCTTTTTGCCGGCAACTCGGCGCATGGAGGTCTGCGGGCCGCTCTGCTCGATGAACATGCATGCATTTGCAAGGGCCTGCTGCTCTGTAATGGCGTCGGCATACGCCATTGAGCAACCGGCTGCAAGCATAAGTAGGGTGGGATATATCTTCATCTGATTTCTAATTATTTAGGTGATTAGTTTACGATTGCTTTGATAGTGGTAACACTATTGCTACCGCTCAGGCGGCAGATATGGATGCCCGTCTGCACTGTTACCGACGTCGTTCCTGCCACTACATTGGTGTATGTTTCAAGCGCTCCCGCAACATTAAATATGCTCAGTATGGCATCTTCGGTCGACTCAATGACGAGTTCACACCCATTGAGACGCATAGATGCGGCACCTGGGGCGGAGATATTCAATACGCCGCTTTCATCGCCGGTGAATCGGATATTATGGAACTGCACGCCGGGGCCGACAAATTGAACAAAGACATCATGGACACCGGTGAGCGAGCGGTCGGTGTCAATGCTTACTTCCTGCCAGGGCTTGCCCAGAAATCCCGTGCTTCGGCCCAAAAGGCCCGAATCGGATATGGAGTCGACATAAAGCTTGATATAGGAGCGTCCGCCGGCCGCACTCGTACGCGCGATGGCCCGGTTGAGGCCTTCGCTACCGAAATCAACGTTGCGGAAACAGATGTAGCCATTGGTTAAAAACGTGGGCGTGGTGTTGGGTGTGTCGCCGTCGGCATGCTGATCATCGAGTTGGGTAAACTGGATGTCGTCGAAGTACATTGCTTCGAGACCTTCGGCCGCATTCTTACTGAACATGCGGTTTACATGCGCGTTGAAAGCAACCGACACAGCTGTCGACGAGCCGAAAGCATCGTTGTTTACGTCCTTGAGGTCGTTGCCCTCGATGCGCTTCAGGTCTTCGGCCGTTTTGGTGAGCCATGCCGACCAGATCACGCCGTTGGAATTACCGTTCTGATATGCATGCCAGGCATTTTTTTCAAGCCAGAGCATCGGTTCTTCGAGGTGCTGCGACTCAGCATAGGCGCGTACATAACGCATCAGGATACCTTTGAAACCGCACAAGTCGCCATTGATGGTCTGGCATACACTAATAATTTTGTCGCTGTTGGTCAGGTGGTCGCGCGAACGCTCGTATATTTTTCTGGCATCGCTGATAAACATATCATCCTTGGTATAATCATAGAGGGCCACTGCTGCTCCGAGCATGGTACCCTGGTTGTAGGTCGATACCCAAGAGTTGAAGTCCGACGCCATGGAGCCGTCGCTGTTCCATGCGCGGCTGTCCCAAACTTCACCGGTGTTGGCGTTAAACAGGAGTTTGCGCTGACCTGCATAGATGGTCAAAGCCTTGGTGTACCACGATTTGTCGCCGGTAAGCTGCCCAAGATAGCAGGCGGCAATGGTAGCGGGACAGTTGATGCAAGAGTTGGTGCCAAGTTTATTATCCTGACTTTGCTTCCAAATAAGGGTACCGAAAGGCTGATGTGCACGATTATACACGCGTGTGAAGTTATCTCTGGCAATGTTGAGATAAGCGGAAGTGCCGAAATATTTATATGCACGGAGACATGCAAGAGTCATCCATGTGATGTCGTCGTTGTATTCGTTGTCGCTCCAGTCAGAGCCATTACGGCTGATGAAATTGAGATACAGCTCGTTGAACAGCTCTTTATAGCGTAGATCGCCGGTAGTGGCGAAAGCGTCGAGAATGGTCTCGAACATCTCTGCATCGCCCCACCATCCGCCGCCACCGAGCACATGGCCCACTGGGGCATCGTGATAGTATTGCCGAAGAAAACCGTCCAACATGGCGTCGCGCACACCGGCATCGAAAGCAGTCGGTATGGTGATGTCGTCTTCGGTAATAGTGAACACGCTCAGCGCAGGGTCGGCCACATTCTTGTCGACGAGTGTCAGGGCGGCGCCTTCATCGTTTGACGAGGCGGCCAGACACATATCCTCGTTACCGGCAAGCAGCAGTCGATTGCCGCCATCGCACTGCTCGAGTTTCCATCGGCTCAGGTACATACTGTAGACGCGTTGACAAATTTCCGCACCGGCACTCTGCCGGGTAACGCCCAGATAATAGTTGGTATACAGATTGGCAAATGCATAGGTACCGTCGTCGCCCGGTTCAAGAGACCAACGTTGTGCGGGCACTCGCGTATCACTCCACAAAACTACCGGCTTGGAGTTTTGAATATTGGCATTTTGCACAAATATGGCCTTATCGCCGAGTGATATACTGCAAGTCTTGCCGCTTTCAAGAGCCGACGACTCTAAGAATAAGGTCAGAAAAAATAGGGCGTAAAGAATCTTTCTCAAGGTCAATTTTGATTTTAATAGAGGGAGCACCGGGAAATCAGTACTCCCTCTTTAGGGGTTTATTATTGTAAAAATAATGAAATAATTCGGAAAAACAAATGCTATAGCAGCAAATTACCAGCCGGGATTCTGCACGCACATCTTGTTGCGGTTGATTTCACCCTGCGGAATTGGAAGGAGACTCATACGCTTTATGAATACGCGTTCCTGCTGTTTGATACGCTTGTAGAAGTTGACGTTCTTGTTTTCGTCGGTCTGGCCTACGTTGTTGATGTTGAAACCGGTCATTGTGCCGCCTTCACCGCCTTTATGGTAAGAAGGATATATCCAGCCGTCGGTCATCTCGGCGCCGTTGCGCCATTTGCCGTCGGCCACGCTCCAGCGGCGTACGTCGAAGTAGTGCTTGTTTTCGTATGCAAGTTCGAGTATACGCTCGCGATAGATTGCCTTGAGGATGGTTTCCTTGTCGTATGCGGGAAGTTTCACTTTTTCGAGGCCGCGGATATCCTTGCCATTGTCGCCTGTCGAGAGTCCATACTGACCCACACCGGCACGGCTACGGATTTTGTTGACATACTTGAGGGCTTCGTTGAATTCGCCAAGTTCGGCGCAGGCTTCGGCATAGTCGAGATAAACTTCTGCCAGACGGTATTCACAAGTCATATCCCAGCCTGACTGCTTGGAATAATAGTTCTTGCGGACAATGGTGCCGAAGACAGGATAGTCGTGCGTACGACCGTCGGCGCCTGAGTTGCCGTTGAACTGCATCTGTACAGCGGCGCCTCCCTGGAAATTCCACGGACGGTTCTGGAAGGTAACCGCGAGGTAGAAGCGTGCTTCACGATTGTAGAACTGCTTCATTATCGAAGTGGGGCCTGGATATGTTACCGAGCCACCCGACGATACCGGTACGAAGTATTCGTACGCCGAGAGCGGGTCGTTGTAAGCTGTGGTCTGGATGATGGCGTTGGTGCCTCGAACGGCTGTAGGAGGTTCGTTGGTGTCGTAGGTGAAATAGTCGGGGTCATCTTCGATGCGAAGACCTTTGTTGGTGAAATAAAGGTCGACGAATTCCAGAGGGATGGTGAGGGCACCGGCGCCTTTGTCGTAGCTCGAAGGCAGGCCCGAGAAACGGGGAACCATCGCGTATGTCTCGAGGCTTGAGTTGGTACGGCCATAGATGAGTTCTTCGTTGGTTGCGCTACCCATGCTGGCATAGAAAACCGACTTGAACGGGCAGGCCTGCGACAGGTTTGTGACCAGATGGTCGTAAACGTCGCGGTAGACGAGCGAATATTTGCTGCTGTTGATGATTTTCAGGGCCTGGGTCTTGACGTCGCGCCATTTGTCTTCATCTCTCTCGGCGGGGAAGAGTTTGGTGCCGTCCTGATTGACAACGTCGGCGAAGTATGTATCGCCGTTATAGAGGTAAGATGCACGGAAGAGGTATGCGTCGCAAAGGAGCATTTCCACAGCCTCTTGTGTAAGACTGCCCTTGTTCTTGTCGTCGTAGGCGCCGCTTCCATCGAAGCTCGACATCAGCACTTTCTGGTCGAGAACGGCCTTGAACTCGGATATGATGTAGTCGAAACATTCGTCGACAGTATTGCGAGGCTTCTGATACATGGCGATTTCGTCATCGTTGGAGCTTACATGGTCGCCCATCAGGGGCACGGGACCGAAGAGCTTCATAAGGTTGAGATAGAAGAAGGCGCGGAATGCGCGGGCCTCGGCCTTGGTGATGATTTTTTCGCTTTCGAGCATGGGGGCACATTCGTCGACCTTGCTCATGTAGATGTTGCAGTTGGTGATGCCGATATAGTACTGCTTCCACAGACGGGTAACGAAACTTGTCGACGGGGTAAGGGAGCCCTGAATGATGTCGTGAGTCTCAACCCAGTCCCAGGGCAGGTAACCTTCGATGGAGCCACCGTTCCAATACATGGCTGTGTTCTCGGCGTAGCGGTTAGTGCAGTCGGGATAGAAGGAATAGATGTTGGTGAGCCAACCGAGTGTGAGGCCGCGGTTCTGGAAGATGTCGTCGATAGTGGTGGCATTATTGGGCACATCGTCGAAGTAGCTGTCGCAAGAAGGCAGCGACACCATGCCGGCGGCAAGAAGCGCTATTC
>Ga0073908_1004768_pt1 | contig 11804 bp, 15 predicted proteins | sample MucameincwithD2O_FD_65484 | JGI IMG/M metagenome (GOLD analysis project Ga0073908, IMG submission 65484) | Mouse cecum microbial communities from Vienna, Austria - Mucus amended microcosms incubated with D2O | ecosystem: Host-associated > Mammals > Digestive system > Large intestine > Cecum...
AATGATGAAATTTTCGTCCTCGTCCATGAGGTAGCCGTACACGGGCTTGCTTGTGACAGGCTTCCCACTCATGCCTTTTGAGCGTTTTACCGCCCGGATTTTCTTGCTCGTATCCCTCACTGAATAAGCGGTGGAGGGATAGCCTCAAGCCGATACTAAGATTATTTTCATGCCAGTGTAGTAATCACCGGACTATACAGGCACTAAAAAGTAATCTTAGTCGGTGGAACGCCGTATGATGGGAAACTATCACGTACGGTGTGGAGCGGGGGAAAAGCCCGAGGTGCTTGCACCAGAGGCTTACCTATCGCTATTCGCACTGCCGGACGATTTTGAAAAGATACTGGCAACGTGCCGCAGCCGCGATATTTCCATCAGCATCATCATACAAAATATGGCGCAGCTCAAGGCATTGTTCAAGGATAGCTGGGAAAACCTGACAGGCAACTGCGACACATTCCTATACCTTGGCGGCAACGAGCAGGGGACGCATAAGTACATTTCCGAACTGATCGGGAAAGCCACCATCGACACGAAAACGCGCGGTATCAGCAAGGGGCGGAATGGCTCGTCAAGCGCAAATTTCCAGAACGCAGGGCGTGAACTTTTAACGCCGGACGAGGTGCGCCTGCTGGATAACCAATACGCGCTCTTGTTTATCCGTGGCGAACGCGCCGTGATGGATAAAAAGTATGACTTGATGAGGCATAAGCATATCCGGCAGACGGAGGACGGCGGTGCGGAAAGCTATATCCGCCCGATAAAATTTCTGGACAGGATGCCGGAGCATGATTTTTCTGCTGAAGATTTACGCAGGGAATGTCTGCTGGAGGAAGTTGAAATTTTAGAACAGGAGGAATTATGCTGAATGAGATTACATTGTTTGGGGATTTAGACCGGGTGCAGGCCGCCATTGACAGGCTGAAAGTGTTTGCGGAGTTGGCAGTTTCGGCAAATCCGAATGGTTTTATCATACTGGACAGCGGCGGGAAGGACAGCGGCGCGATCAAGGCGCTGGCATCCCTTTCCGGCGTCCGCTTTGAAATCGTCCACAGCCATACCACAGCCGACCACCCGCTTACGGTAAGGTTTGTGCAGGAAGAAAAGCGGCGGTGGGAGGAAAGCGGCGTCCCGTACCGAATCACATATCCCATCTATAAAGGGGAGCGGACTTCCATGTGGGACATGATCGCCTTGAAGGGCCCGCCGACGCGCATCAGGAGATGGTGCTGTGATGTGCTGAAAAAGAATGGGACGGGAAACGGACGCTTTGTTGTTTCCGGCGTGCGCTGGGCGGAGAGCGTCAGGAGGAAAAACAGCAGGCACCTGTATGAAGCCCCGCTCAATGCGAAAACGCTTGTCGGTTTCCGCTCTGCGGAGGACGCGAAGGGCTATCTGGAACGGGAACCCACAAGGCTGGGCAGGGGGAAGTTTTTCATAAACCCTATCATTGATTGGACGGATGAAGATGTATGGGAATTTCACCGAAGGTATCAGCTGCCGCATAACCCGCTTTATGACATGGGGTATAAACGTGTCGGCTGTGTCGGCTGTCCCATGGGCGATAACAAGCGGGAACTGGAAAGTATGCCGGAATTTAAGGGATTATATGTTCGGGCGTTCCAAAGGTATCTGGACAGGCGGCCGGACATCGTGGAAAAGCATTTCTGGCAGGATGGGAACAGCATTTACAGATGGTGGGTGGACAATGGCAGGACGGCGGATAGTAACCAGATGAGTTTGGACAATGGCGGAGGAATGGGAGGAATGAAAAATGAATAGGAATTTTTACAATACTTCCTTGAAAAAGAAGTATTTTTTTGTTGCAGCAGCACTTTCTTTTATAGTGCTCCTGCCCGTTGTAGTTTATGCAAATGCGGCAGATCCCTTGACGACGATCAATAACCTGTCGTCGTTCGTGTTTTCCGCGATAAAGGCGGTAGGCGTGATCATCCTTGGCTGGGGCGTGGTGCAGATCGGCCTGAGCCTACAAAGCCATGACGCCAGCCAGCGGAGTAATGGCTTCCTGACGTTTTTCGGTGGGCTTGTGATTGCGTTCGCGAAGGAGATACTGGACTTGATTTTATGAAGTGCCATAGAAAAAAGTTGTAAAGGGTTGGAGATTTGTCTATAATAGGAAGTAAGAAAGAGGGTGACGATATGGACGCGTTGAGGAAAGAGAAAACGTATACGGTCGAGGATATTTATGCGCTGCCCGATGGGGAGCGGGCGGAATTGGTTGATGGAGAGATGTACGATATGGCGCCGCCAAGCACAACACATCAAAGGATTGTAAGCAGGCTGCACTTAAAAATAGCAGGTTATATTGAAAGCAATGGCGGGAAATGCGAGGTTTTCCCTGCGCCATTTGCCGTGTTTCTGAATAAAGACGAAAGAAATTATTTAGAGCCGGATATTTCCGTTATTTGCGATAAGCACAAAATTGATGAAGTCGGCTGCAATGGCGCGCCGGACTGGGTAATTGAAATCGTTTCCAAGAGCAGCAGGCACATGGATTATTATATCAAGCTGTTCAAATACCAAAAAGCAGGAGTGCGGGAATATTGGATTGTTGACCCAGAGAAAGAGGTTGTCACCGTGTATAGCTTTGAAAATGAAACAATGGAACAGTATGCATTTGAAGATGCTGTCCCGGCCGGGATTTACGATGATTTTACCATTACCATAGCGTGAAAAGGAAGCGTGGTTACACAGAAGCCAGGCGGATGTTCCCGCATAGCGAGGTGAGGGAGAGATTCAAAAGGCATGGCAGGATTTCCTATGGGCAAAAGCCAGCAACATATAAAGAATATGAGGGGGGAATCGAAATGGTATATACCTTGGAGGAGATCAAAGAAAAAATTACGCCTATTGCAGAAAAGTACCAGATTCCCGTCTTTTATATTTTTGGCTCTTATGCACGCGGGACGGCGGATGAAAACAGCGACCTTGACTTCCTTGTCGATACTGCCGGGACTGCACTGAAAAGCCTGTTTTTACTTGGGGCGTTGTATCACGATTTGGAAACGGCATTTGAAAAACCCATAGACCTGATAACAGTAGCCTCTCTGGAACAGGAGGCTCAAATGCCAAGTGAAAACGAATTTAAGAAAACCGTGTGGGAAGAAAGGGTGAGTATATACCATGCAGCCTGATTTACAACGTATCCGGCATATGCGCGATTATTGCATTGAGATAGAAAAAACAATAGCACGGTACGGGAAAGAGTTTGGACGGTTTGACACAGATGCGGATTATCAGCGATCCATATCTTTTTCTATATTGCAGATCGGCGAATTAAGCAGCGGTCTTTCGGCTGAATACAAGGAGGCAACCTCCGGCAAAATGCAATGGGGCGCGATAAAAGGGATGCGCAACATGGTCGCCCATAATTACGGCAATATGGACAGAAAGATTATTTGGGAAACAGCAGTAACGGATATTCCTATATGAAAGGAATTTTGCGATGGACAATTAAAGCAAACGAAAGACAACGTATAATGTATGTGGCACTGTAAACAATGCAGTGCCTTTTTGATTCCCAAAACATAAATGCCATTTCTGTGGAGGGAGGTAATAAAGTTTGGAAGGGAATTGGATCATTGAAAGCCTGAAATGGGTATTTACATTCTGGAACGACAAGCAGGCGGAAATATGGGAGTTGATCAGCACAACGCCGGAGGAATTTAAGGGCGGGGAGATATGGACGCTTGCGCTGGAGATCAATGAAGGGCTGAAAGCCATCGGATACGGGCTTTTGGTCTTATTTTTTGCGGTCAGCGTATGCAAAAGCACGATAAACTTTCGGGACTTCCGCAGGCCGGAGCAGGGCTTACGGTTTTTTATCCGGTTTGTGCTTGCCAAGACTGCCGTAACCTATGGGATAGACTTGATGACGGCGGTATTCAATATCTGCGGCGGCATCGTTGCCGCGATTGCCGGGAGCATGGGGACGATGGCGGGGGAAGTATCTTTGCCGGAGGAATTGGAGCAGGCGATAACGGAAGTAGGCTTTTTAGCCAGTATCCCGTTATGGCTCGTTACGATTTTGGGATGTTTGGTTATCATCGTCCTATCCTTCGTGATGATACTGACGGTATACTCCCGTTTTTTCAAGTTGTACCTGTTCACGGCATTTGCGCCCGTCCCCCTGTCCTCTTTTGCAGGCGAGGCCACGTCCTTTATGGGAAAAGGCTTTCTGAAAAGCTATCTCGGCGTATGCCTTGAAGGGGCTGTCATTGTGCTTGCCTGCCTGATATTTTCGGCGTTTACGGCAAGCGGGAGCATCAGCCTTGCAGACCCGGAGAGTACGGCGGTCGTGCAGGTGTTGGCGTATCTGGCTGAAACCATTTTCAATATGCTCGTGCTAGTGGGCATGGTAAAGGGCGCGGACAGGATCGTAAAGGAAATGCTGGCACTATAAAAATTTATAAAAGCATGTCCAAAAATCAGGAAAAATGAGATATACTATATCTATGGTAAAAAGCTGAGAAGGGGGAGTTTTATGTGCATGATTTGCAAAAATGAAACAATGCGGCCAGCCGTAACGACCCATGTCGTAACATTGGAAAACTGCGTTATTGTAATAAAAAATGTACCTTGCGAGGAATGTGAGCAATGCGGGGAAAAGTATTACAGTGATGAGGTTGCGGAGGAACTGGGCAGGATCGTTTCAAAAGCCAAAGAATTGGCGAGCGAAGTCTTTGTAATGGATTACAACAGAAAAATTGCGTAATGGCTAATTAGGAAAAAAGCCGCTTGTTTTCGGACAGGCGGCTTTTGCTATGGAGGGAATATGATGGAGATCAAGATCAACAAGGAGATATGCGGCTACAACGAAGCCTTATTCTTCGGGCTGTCAACGCGGCAGTTCCTCTGCTCGGCGCTTGCAGTAGCCGCCGCCGCAGGCATCTACTTCGGCTTAAAGGGCATTATCGGCAGGGAAACGGCAAGCTGGCTGTGCATGGTAGCCGCCGCGCCCATTGCGGCAATGGGATTTTTCCGGTATAACGGGCTGACTGCGGAAAAACTGCTTTTTGCCATTATAAAGTCGGAAATCCTATACGCAAAAAGGCGGGTCTATAAAGCGGACAATTACTATCTGGATTTACTGCATATGGAGCCAAGGAAGAAGGTGAAGATTTGTGCTAAAGACATTAAGGAACAGCATTGCAAACGAAAGGACGCCGCTAAAAGTGCCAAGAAGCGTGCAGGCGTCCATCCCCATCGAAAAAATATACGATGACGGTATCTGGAAAGCCGGGAACAATTACAGCCGCACATGGTTGATGGGCGACATCAACTTTGCAGTAGCGTCGGAGGAGGATAAGCGCACCATGCTCCTGCAGTATTGCGCTTTCCTCAATTCCCTGCCCACAGAGGCCACGGTAAAGATCACCATAAACAACAGGAAGCTGAACCAGAAGGAGTTCCGGCAGACGCTGATGCTGCGTTCAAAAGAAGATAACTTGGACGCATACCGCGGGGAATACAATAAAATGCTCCAAGGCAAGGCGGCGGCGACCCAGAACATGACGCAGGAGAAATATATCACCATAGCAGTCAGCAGGAAAAGCATTGACGAAGCAAGGGCGGCGTTTGCGCGGATCGGCGCGGAGCTGACGACAAACCTTGTAAAGCTTTCCGCCACAGTGACGGAAATGGGGACGGCGGAGCGTCTAAGGCTCCTGCGGGATTTCTTCCGGCCGGGGGATACGCAGGACACGGAGATCAATATCAGGGACTTCATGCGGCGCGGGCATAACTTCAAGGACGCGGTATGCCCTGACAGTATGCAGTTCCGCGCAGACCATTTTGAGATGGACGGGAAAGTCGGGCGCGTGCTGTTCCTAAAGGAGTATGCGTCCTTCATGAAAGACGACATGGTGTCCAAGCTGACGGAAAGCGTGAAAAACATCATGCTGTCCATCGACATACTGCCGATACCCACGGATGAAGCCGTGAAGGAGATACAGAACAAGATACTTGCGGTGGAAACGGACATTACCCGCTGGCAGCGGAAACAGAACGAAAACTATAACTTCAGCGCGTCCATCCCCTATGAAATGCGGCAGATGCGGGCGGAAACGGAGGAATTTCTGGACGACCTGACTGCGCGGGACGAGCGCATGATGTTCGCCCTCCTGACCATCGTGCATACGGCGGATGATATGGAGCAGTTGGACGCAGACACCGAAGCCCTGATAAGCGCGGTGAAATCACGCTTCAACAGCCTTTCCATACTGCGCTGGCAGCAGGAGGACGGGCTGAATACCGTGCTCCCCTATGGCGTGCGCCGCATCCATGCGCTGAGGACGCTGAACACGGGGAGCGTATCGGCGTTAAACCCGTTTTCCGTGCAGGAAATACGGGACAAGGGCGGCATCTTTTACGGCGTGAACGCCATCAGCCGCAACCTTATCATGTGCAGCAGGAAGAAGCTGCTGAACGGCAACGCCTTCATCCTTGGCGTGTCCGGCTCGGGCAAATCCTTTCTGGCAAAGGAGGAAATGGCGTTCGTCGCGCTCTCCACGGAGGACGATATTCTTGTAGTAGATCCAGAGCGGGAGTATGAGCCGCTTGTAAAGGCGCTGGGCGGCGAAGTCATACGCTTTGCGCCGGACAGCAGAAATTATATCAACCCCCTTGACCTATCAAAGGAATACGGCGAGGGGGATAACCCCATTTCCCTAAAATCCAGCTTTGTCATGTCACTGTATGAAAACCTGAATAACGGGAAGGTGGACGGGACGGCAAACTCCATCGTGGACAGGTGTGTAAAAAATGTATATCAGGAATATGTCAAGACTTATGAGGGCGAGCCGCCGACGCTCAGGGACTTGCGGCTGGAACTACTGCGGCAGGAGGAACCGCTGGCAAAGCAGATCGCCCTTTCCCTTGAATTGTTCACGGAGGGCAGCTTGAACGTATTTTCCCACCAGACAAACGTGGACATGGATAACCGCATGATCTGTTATGATACGCTGGATTTAGGGAAACAGCTAAAATCCATCGGTATGCTTATCATGCTGGATTCCATCCTAAACCGCGTCATGGAAAACCGGAAAAAAGGCAAGAGGACATGGGTATATATTGATGAGATCTACCTGTTTTTCGCCAATGAATATAGTGCGTCCTTCTTGTCGGAAAGCTGGAAACGGTTCCGGAAATATGGGGCGTTAGCAACGGGCATCACGCAGAATGTTTCGGACTGCCTGCAATCCCCGACCGCGCGGACGATGTTCTCAAACAGCGAGTTCCTTGTACTGCTGAACCAAGCATCCACGGACAGGATGGACTTGGCGGGGCTGTTCCATATCTCGGATACGCAGATGGGCTACATACAAGATACTTCTGCTGGGCGCGGGCTTTTGAAGGTGGGGAACGCGCTCGTGCCGTTCGTGAATGAGTTCCCGAGGGATACGGCGTTGTACGGTTTCATGACGACGAAGCCGGAGGAAAGTTAGGAAAGTGATAAAAATAATAGAGTTCATGGGTGGGCAGGATTTTTCTGCCCGCCTTGTTTTTATTCAGAGGTGATTTTTTGAAAGAGAAGGACTTGAAGATAAAGGAAAAGAAGGATACATTAAAGGTTTTAGACCGGAACAGCAGGACGCCAAGGCAGCGGGACAGCCGTATCAACACGGGCATGAAAGCGGCATTCATACGGGATGTTGCAGGGCGCAGGGATAGAAAGGCAGAGGATGGCGCAGATGGTACGGACAGTGCCACCAGAGGTGCCGTAGAAACCTATGAAACAGCAGCAGGCAGCACTGGCAGCTATGGGGCGGCAAAGCTGAAACGGGCATTTCAGCAGGAAAAAGGCAGGGAACGGCGGGAGCAGGGCCGCCGGCAGGAAACGGCGGAAGGCTTAGGCAATCCAGAGCAATGTTTAGGGCAAGCGGAAACAGCGGCGGAGGATAGGGGCATACATAGCAAGGACATAGAAAACGCCTTTCCCCAGCCCGGATATGAACCCGCACGAGGGCAGGACAGGCAAGCCCCGGATCGGGCTTTGCAGGAAGGGCGGGCAGCTATCCCGAAAAGACATCTAAGGCAAGCCAGCCGGAAAGGCGGCTTGCAGGACGGGGCGGCATATCCGCAGGGGGCGAAAACGTATGCAAGGGCTGGCGCGCCGTATCCACAAAGCAATGCGGTGTATCCGCAGGACAATATGCTGAAAAGGGACTTTTTGCAAAACCAGCACAGGAAACGGGAAAACCGAAAAATGCCGGAGCATGGGGAAACCCGGAAATATCAAGTATCGGAAAACAGCAGTCCTTCCTCTGCCCTTCCTGCTGGATATGGCACGGAAGGGGGCAACGCGGGAAATACGGCGGCCAGCAAGGGCGTTGACAAGTACAAGACGATGAAAAGGCATGGATATACTGGAAATGTTGAAAGAAGTGCTGGCGGCGGGCAGATGCAGGGCGAAAGAACCTTTGCCGAAAACAAGGGATTGCCTATTGTGCAAAAACTGAAAAACAGGTTGCTTTCGGAGAAAGCGATTTACTCGGTCGCCGGAGGGAAAATCAGCTTCAAAGCCCGCCTGCGGCAGTCGGCGGAACGCGCCGCAGCAGCGTTAGCAAGGGATATGCTGGCGGCTTTAGGCGGCTTAGGCGGCGCGGTTGTCATCATGGTCATCATTGCGGTCGTGGCGGCTCTCCTGTCCACATCCTTCGGGATTTTCTTTTCCTCTTTCGACCATGCAGAGGGGACAAGGAGCGTTTCGGAGATCGTGGCAGAGGTGAACGGGGAATTTTACGCTGAAGCCACGGGAATAGAGAACAGTGTCAGCCATGACAAAGTGGAATATCATAACCAGCCGGGCGGCGGCTCCAGCCTTTTTATCACGAATTGGCCGGACGTTGTAGCTGTGTTTTCCGCAAAGGTATCGGGGGATGCAGGCCGCGCGCTGGATGCCGTGACGATGGACAGCGAGCGGGAAACCCTGTTGAAAAAGGTGTTTTGGGATATGAACGTCCTTTCCTATGACACCGAGGAAACGGGGGAAGGCGTTGTCCTGCATATCCGGCATACAAGCAAAGGCTGGGAGGAAATGCTGGACGCTTACCATTTCACACCCTACCAAAGGCAGGCCGCAGCCGAGATGATGAAGCCGGAATACGCGCAGATGCTTTCGGAGCTGATCGGGACGCTGGGCGTATCCGGCGGCGGCAGTGTCGCCCTTACGCCGGATCAGGCGCGGGAAATGCTGGAAAATCTGCCAGAGAACCTGACGCCGGAACGGAAAGCCGTCATGCGGGCGGCATATTCTCTTGTCGGGAAGGTGAACTATTTTTGGGGCGGCAAATCGGCGGCGGTTGGCTGGGACAGCCGCTGGGGGACGCCGAAAAAGGTAACGGCGGCAGGCAGCAGCATGACAGGCACGACGCGACCTTTCGGGCTGGACTGCTCCGGCTTTGTGACATGGGCGTTCATCAATGCAACAGGGAATCCGGATTATGCGAATATCATTGGGCATGGAGCGGCGAACCAGTATGGAAGATGCAAAAAGATACTCTGGAACGAAGCCCAGCCGGGGGATTTGGTGTTCTATCCCGATTTAGGCCATGTGGGGATCATTGCCGGGACGGATGCAGACGGAAACCTGCTCGTGGTGCATTGCGCATCCTCCCAGAATAATGTGGTCGTGACGGGCTTGCAGGGCTTTACGAGGATTGGGCGGCCTGTGCTGTTTGGGTAGATACGATAATAGATTCAATGTATTTTTGTCGGTAAAAAATTGAATTGTTGTCGGTAATCAATTATAATATTTTTATCGGCAAAGAAAGGGGGAATGTATGCCGACAAAAAAACGGGGGCGGCCTATCGAGGAAAATCCTAAGAATAATCGTTTAGATGTTCGGATAACAGATGAGGAATTAAAGATCCTTGATGATTATTGTAAGCGCAAGAAGGTAAAACGACCGCAGGGATTACGCGATGGAATAAAAGCCCTTAAAAATTTGTAAGAGGAAGTGGTGCTATCGGCAAAAGAATTTACACCACTTCCTCCAATCAATCCGCAGCAAGGCAGACTGTACAAATATTATAGCACTGTCCTGCGCTGTCTTTCAAGCGGCTTGTGGTAATAGAGAGGATGGAAAAATATGGATAGCATTTTAAGGGCGTTTGCAAGTGAGCAGATACAAATCATTGAGGCAAATGCAACACGAACTCCAGAACAGCGAAAATTGATAAAAGAAAAAGACAAGCTTTATGCCGAATTGGAACAAAGGCTAGACAACGAGGAAGTAAAACTTATGAATCAACTATTGAGCACTAATTTAGCCGAAAATGTTGTTGATGGCGAAGAAAAGTTTATCTGGGGGTATCGCTTAGGTGTCTTAATGATGATGGAGGTATTAGCAGGGCAAAGTACGTTCTTTTTGGGGGAGGGGGCAAAATGAGTATTATAAAAAAACTTTATTATGGCGATATTTTCCCCAATGAAAAGATTGTGCCGCTTGATGAGAAATTTCGGCCTTTACTCCGTACAATCCAAGATAATCGACAATTTTTCTTGGAACATCTTCCGGCTGAGCATAAAGAGCGTTTTGAGGAATTACTCGATCAATCTGCGGATTATGAAGTAATGGTTGGATACGCGAATTTTTCATATGGATTTAGATTAGGGATGAAACTTGCATTCGAGACTGTTATAGGGGAGGGAAAACAGATAATGGAATAAGCGGAGTGATAGTCAACAGAAGATCACAAATACAAAGTGTTGATTTCGGAGTGTGAAATCAGCACTTTTTTATTATCCATCGGACAATCTTTACCTTGTTGGGATTTGGCTGATATGGTAGAATGATACTTGAGGATTGCCACTTGTGCCGTGACCGCGAAGCGATTAGGGCGGCTTTGCCGCCGTAGTTAGTCACTTTCTTGTAAAGGGGGTGACGCTGCGGAACCCAAAGCGGCGCCCTTTGGGCGGTTTGCGCAGCAAACTTCCGCAGTTACATATGAAGGGCTATTCCAGCTTGGAATACTAATTGTAGCAATTATCACCTTATGCCTGCATAAGAAGTGATAGAGAAATACGACCGCCTAACCTGATGAGTTAAGCGGTCTGAACCTAAATAGGACTGATCGCCCGACCAAAGGCGGCAATCCTTTTCTTATCTTAATTATAGTCTTTTTGCGGAAAAATCGCAAGAACTTTTTTCTGGTCGTTTTGTGCCATAGTTATCCTAAAATGCTTATTTATAATACTTTCCATATTTTTATAGACTTAGGATGGGGCAGTTCACACAACACAATACATTTTCAATAAGAATGAAAATACCAGATATAGACAAATCATTCTTTTTTTATGTTCATTTCGTATTTTAGAAATTTAATATAGTCGGATAACTTTGACATTTGTTTCGCATCCAAAGATGTTATATCACTTAATATGTCTTTGAATGGAATATTGCCATAAGTGTTTTGTGACACAGAAATGATGTCGTTTTCACTTATGGATATACCAAGGATATAGTCTGAGGAAACACCATATAGTTTTGAAAGCGCCGCTAAATGCCGGCAAGGAAGTTCGCTTTTGCCGTTTTCATATCTGGAATAGCGTTGCTGAGGGATGCCTAGATACTCAGCAACATTACCTTGTGTTATATTTTTCCCATCCCGCAGATTTTTTAACCTAATAGCAATAGCGTTCATTTTATTTTCCTCTCTTTGCCTATATCCTAGATAGTGTCTACACGTGTTAAGCACGGATAGCAGCCCAAATAGCGATACAACGGACGTGTACCGCAGCGATAAAGGCATCAGAAGTCTTGGCATAACGAGTGGCAATC
>Ga0073908_1004778_pt1 | contig 11758 bp, 8 predicted proteins | sample MucameincwithD2O_FD_65484 | JGI IMG/M metagenome (GOLD analysis project Ga0073908, IMG submission 65484) | Mouse cecum microbial communities from Vienna, Austria - Mucus amended microcosms incubated with D2O | ecosystem: Host-associated > Mammals > Digestive system > Large intestine > Cecum...
TATGACTTTGGCGTTCACATTTAAAATCTGCTTTCCCTTTTTGGATTTGCCGCCCATCACTTTGTCGGCAGCGGCCAGTTCGTTGTTCTTTTTGGGTAATTGTGAGTAGATTCCACCACCGATAATACCGGCACCGACAAGAATAATGATGCCCCATTTAGTTTTCTTATTCATGATTACATACAATATGATTGTTTGTAGATATGTTTTCTTATTGCAGTTAGATGGTATATTTCCAAAAAGGTTTAATACATGGAGTGTTATTTTCAGAAAATAGAGTATAGTCGGATGATGGGTTGATTCTTTTTGTATCTTTGCCGTGTCACCTTCCGGATAGAGCAGGTTGGTGGGAATTGTTGACTTTATAAAACAAAATGTATGAAAAGATTTGTATTTGTATGTAGTATGCTGTGTATGTCGCTGGCCTCTTTTGCCGGTGTGAAATACACGATTTTGGGGAAAGCTCCCCAGGAAATGAATGGAGAGAAAGTCTACCTCTCCATGATGTCGAAGAATACCCGTGTGCCGCAGGATTCTGCCAGAATTGAAAACGGCGCCTTTGTTTTCAAGGGTGAGACGGAGCGTAACGATATCGCATCGATTTATCAGAGAAGCGAACATGGTTTTTATGCATTGGTCGCGTTGGAAGAGGCGACTATCACGCTCGACCTTACAGGAAAGGATTTTCCGGTGCAGAGCGGAGGTACGCTGAGCGAGCGGCTCAACGAATACGCTGACACGATGGCTGCTTATAACAGAGAAGCTGCAAGTCTCGGTATTGACAAGATGGCGGACGAGTTTCGCAATCCGCAGACCTCTGATGCGCGGAAAAAGGAGCTTATCGAAGTGTTCAACAGCGTGCGCGATCGTCGGTCACAAGCCATGAACAGTCTGTTTGTAAAAAACAAAGACAATGTGTTGGGAGCCTACTTGTTTCCGTCGGTCAAAGGTTTCTATTCGGAGGATGAAGCGGAACAGTTGATTTTGAGTGCCGGAAAGGATTTTCAGGAATACCCGTCAGTGAAGAGGGTATTGGCTCAACTCAATGCCGGAAAGGCGCGCCGTTCGGGCAACAGGTTTGCGGACTTTGAAATGGAAGACAAGGAGGGCAATATGCGCAAACTTTCCGAATTTGTGGGTAACGGAAAATATGTGTTGGTTGATTTCTGGGCTTCGTGGTGTGGTCCGTGCCGGGCGGAAATGCCGCACGTGAAGGCTGCCTATGAGAAATTCCACGATAAAGGATTCGAGATTGTAGGTGTGTCGCTCGACAACAAAAAAGAGGCTTGGCTCAAAGCGATTGAACAGTTAGGAATGCCGTGGCCGCAACTTTCCGACTTGAAAGGCTGGCAGAATGCCGGTGCGCAGAAGTATGGAGTGAACAGCATACCCTGTACACTGCTGGTAAGTCCGGAAGGAATCATCATCGGCTCTAATTATCGCGGAAACCAGTTGGAACAAAAGTTGGGTGAGTTGCTGAAGTAATCACAATCTTTTTTCTACCGATTACAAACAATAAATGCAAGTCTCGTTTATAAAAACGAAACTTGCATTTATTGTTTAAAACCAATCGGGCGGAACTTTCCATCTAAGAAACCGGAAGTTTGCCATCAAGCGTAACAACGTTATTTCCAACGTTCACGATAGGTTACATCGCGCACTTTGGCAAAACCGGTGTATTTGGCTACTTCCGTCAGTGTGCCGTTGGTGTTGTCGAACTTGTAGAAACGTACGATTCCGTTGTTGGGGTCGGAGTCGTCTTTCTTATACGAACCCACTATCAGATAACGTTCCTGCTCCAGAAATTCGTCGGATGTGTCGGACAGCCTTTCGGCAGGTGTCTGAAATGGATTGAACTTCATCATCGTGATTTCCTCCCCGTCCAACGTCAGAGTGGCGGAAGGTATGAGGCCTTGTCCTTGCAGGTGGTAGCAATATACCTTGTTGCCGGTTTCGTAAAACATATACGGATAGAGCGAATGGAATGCAAAGTGCTTTGCCTTGCCAAAGTCCGTAGCCTCTATTTGCCGGTAATAGGTTTGCTGGTAACTTTTTCCGGCAAGGTTGATGCCGTAGACATAGCGCTTATGTGCTTCGTCTTGCAGTATCGAATAGACGGTGGCCGAGGCGAACTTGGTGCTTTCCATTGCTATCATCTCTTTTCCGGTGGAGAAGGAGAAGAGTGCATTTTCCGGGTCGGAGAATGACGCACAGAGTTCCTCTTTGGCGTCATCCCATTTCAGGAAACGCCGGTTGTCTTTGTCATACAATAGTGCGATGAGTTCCGTTTCCGCATTGTGGGTTTGCATGGTACCGATAAACGGTGCGAGAGTAAATTCCGGCTTCCCGTTCGAGATAAGTGTGTTGATGGGAAATTCAAAACCACCTCCGGCGTTCCAGGTGTTTCGCTTGTAGAGGTTGCCTTTGTCGGTGATGACAAACTGATTGTTGAAGTACACACTGGCAATCACATCCGGTTTTTCGTCCTCCAGTGCCTTGAGGAACAGCGAACAACTGATATCGTTTCTGTCGGAAGTTTCCAGGCTGGCGTTGTCTATTTCGTAGATTCCTTCCTCGCTGCTGATGAAGATGGCATCTCCTCTTACGTCTTTCGGGTAAGCGTCGAAATAGATTTTCTTGGCATTCCGAAGTAGGGGAGCATTCATTCCCAAGAGGTCGCGGGCAACAACGATACGGTCTTTGGATATGACAGATATCAAGTCAAGCCGTACATGGTTTTCCGCTCCTTCATCGCAAAGTACCATCCATCCTTCGTAGGTGGTGGATACTATTTTGACATCCACCTTGAAGTTGGTAGTGACACTGGTTCGTTTATCTGTCACGGTGTACCAGCAGACATATTCACCGGGACCCACGTCAGGTATACATTCTATCTTTTGTTTTCTTTCTTCGTTGATGTCAATATAGCGTGAGCCGTTCGGCAAACGTCCGCTTCGTATGTATAGCAAACAGCCGAATTCGTAGTTCGGATCGCCCTCCCGGATGATTCCTTCTGTGGATGACTTGAGGGTGGGGGCGATGGACAGCACATCGGCTTTCTGGAGCAGCGTCACCTGTTCGGGCAATCCTTCGGCGGTGATTTCCGGCACTTCGCTGTAGTCGTAGTTGCCTTTGTCTTCATAACAGGCGGTTGTAAGAAAGAGCAGCAAGGCAAGATATAGGGTGTTTTTTGTAATCTTTTTCATAATCGTTCAAGTTTAGCGGTTGGACGTTTCATAGTTGGAATAATCTACTTGATAGTTGGGGCCCAGTTGCATATAAGCATCTCCGTCCATCACCGGGGTACCGGCGTCGGCGAGTGCTTGCAACTCTTCTTTCAGTGCCCGTGCGGCATAGCCGAATTGGTAGTAGGGGCATCTTCCACGCAGCCAGTCCTCGTGCGACCATCCCATAATGGTGTTCAGATGTTGCTCCTTGAGGATAGACCAGTCGCCGAAATGATTTTTCGACCAGTCTTTCGGAGTGTCATATTTGTTGTGGAACATAATTTTGAACCGCGTTCCGCAGATGTATTCCCCTTGTGTGTTCCACGACGCGCTGTTTTTATACTGTTCGAGTTCGGTGGTAAATTCGTTGTTGCTTTCCAGATAGAATTCGATTCGCAGGGTTGATTCGGTGAGGTCCGGATGGCGTTTCAGCGCAACGGAAACACTGTTGCTGGCTTTGCCTGCCGGGATGAAGCAGGTGCTTTCGTCGTAGTCGAAATGTACGCCCCGTTTGGCTGTGGACTTTTCTTCGTCTACTTTCAGCACGAACGGGCGGTCGTAGTCGGCAATGTTGCCCATGAGATAAACGTTTACCGAGGCGGCTATTTCCGACGAACTTTCCGGGTAGACGGACAAGGAATACGTGGTGGAGTCGGAAAACGAAGTAGGAACCCCCGTTATCGTATATCCGGTGACGTTTTGGATGTAAATACCCGATTTCTCTCCTTGAAAGGTCGTGAAATCTTCTTCGGCGCAGGAGGTGAACCAACTACCTGCCAATAGTAAAAGGGCGAGTGTATAAATAATATGTTTCATGATTGCTGAGTTTTTTTAACGGTTTTCTTGTTCACTTGCCGGCAATGGTAACTGGTAGGTTGCTGTGATACTGCCATCGGTATTCGCATTGTACAGGTTGTTCAATCCCTGGTTGTTTCTTTTGAGCATGAAGAAAATCTGTCCTTCACCCCAGAATTCGCGCAGGTACTCTTTGGAGTGCTCGGTGAGAAGTTCGAACATCCCCGGAAGCCCTATTCCGCGTGCCTGTTTGATGGGAGTGAGGTAGGTCTGGGCAGCCGTTATTCCTGCCATCAGGTTGCTGGGGTCTTTCATGATGGAAGATTCGGCGGCTATATAATAGGCTTCGCTGATTCTCATTAGCGGCATCAGGAAAGCGTAGAAAGGCGGATTCTCTTCGTTGTAGCTTATTTTGGCGTATTTGCAGAAACTATACAGGTTGCCGTTGGCACGCCATTGCGACAAGAATCGGTAGTCGGCCTGATTGAAAAGCTGCTGGATATACCCTGCCTTCGGTTGCAGGAGGGCTGCTCCGCTAAGGTTGGTTCCGTCGAAGTTGTCGGAATAGATGGATTCGCGGTCGGCATTGTAGAGTCCGAACAGTACTTCGGAAGAGAAAACCCGGTCGGGCGAGATGCTGCCCAACAGTTTGTCGGAGTCAACGAATGGGAAATTGGTTTTCACATAGTCGTCGCCGATGAGGCGTTCGGCTTCTGTCAGGGCGTTGGTATAGTCTTTTGCCCAAAGATGGACACGGGCTTTCATCAAGATGACGGCGAAGTAGTTGAGACGCAATTGGCGGTAGCGTCGGTAGTTGTTTCCGTTTTCGTTGTTGCTGTTCAGCACTCCTTCGGTCAGTATCGGGTCGGCTTCTTTCAGTAGCTCTTCCGCTAAGTTGAGGTCGGGCATCAGATAGTCGTAGATGAACTGGCGGGACGACAGCAGTTCGTGTGCTTGCGCCTTGTCCGAATTGTTGTAAGGAATGGCGGGTTGCTCTGCCGAGCCGTCGTTGTAGTTCGGACCGAAAAGGCGTAGCAGGTCGAAGTGGATGAAAGCGCGCAGGGCAAGGCAGTCACCTTTTATCAGTTCCATATCTTTCTGTGTCAGCACTCCGTTCTGCTCCTCCAGTGCGCCCAGTATGACGTTGACGTTCAAGATGGTGGAGTAAGCCTCTTTCCAGATGGCGTCAATGCTTGCCTGCAGGTTGGTGCTGCTGTAGTCGTAAGTGCTCCATAAGTAATTGAGCGAATTGGAGTTGTTGCTGCCCGGCGTGTACCGTTGTGCGAGGATGTCTATCATGCCGTAGCTCAGGTTTTGCCCGTAGAGCGTATTGGAGGCTATGCGGTTGTACACTCCGTTGACGGCAGAATAGAATCCGTCTACGGTAGAGAATTGTTGCTTCTTCACATATTGGTCTTTGGGCGAATAGTCCAGCCAGTCGGAACAGCCGGTGGTCAGCACCACGGCGACCAATATCCATACATATGTTTTAATACTTGCTTTCATGATAAGTGTAGGTTTATAAAGTGAATGAAAGGGCTAATGACACACTTCGGGCAAACGGATAACTGGTTCCGCGCTCTTCTTTGATGGTAGACAGTCGGAAGATGTTGTTCATATAAGCATTGATGCGCATACCGCTGATGCCGAGCTTGCCGGCAAGCTGCGGGTCGAATTCGTAGCCGATTTGGAATGATTCGAGCGACAGGGTGTTTTCTTTCTGCACAAAGCGCGACGACATCGGGGTGTTGGTTGCATCGGCGATGTTCTTGAACTGCGCGATGTCGCCCGGTTTCTGCCAACGGTTGTACAGGGCGCGTTTGTCCTGGTTCTTGGTCAGTCCTGCCATTCCGATGTTTTCTACTTTCGAGTAGACGGCGTTGTTGAAGGTTTCGGCTCCCATGCGGTAACGGAAGGTTGCGCCGACGGTGAATCCCTTGTAGCCGAAGTTCGAGCCGATGGTTCCTTCGGCGTTCGGGCGGGTGTTGCCTACGATTACCTCTTCGTCGTAAGAGAAGTCGTACGTATAGGTACCGTCTTTCTTGATAAACAGTTCGCGTCCGTTTGCCGGGTCGATACCTGCCGAGCGTACGGTCCAGATATCATCCGGGTCGGCACCGTCGTAGTAGCGTACGGTAGAGCGGCTTTGGCCGTATTTGTTCAGTTTTTCCAGAGCGTTGCCGATGCCGTCCAGCTTGCTGCTTGCCAGGCGAATTGTTCCACGTACCGACCAGGTGAGCCGTTTGTTGAAATCGCGGAAGATGTAGTATTGTGCGATACCGGTGAATCCTTTGGATATCTGCTTGCCGAGATTCGTGTTATAGGAAGTGAGACCGGCCGAAGAGGGCAGTCCGATACCGATAAGCAGAGGGTCTGTCGTTTTGTGGTAATAATCCAAGGTCAGCACCAGCCGGTTGTTGAACATGGTCAGGTCAAGACCGATATTCTTGTCGAGTGTGGTTTGCCATTTCAAGTCGTCGTTGCCCAGTTGGCTCAGTACGGAACTCAGCCCGAAATAGTTGTAGGCTGCATATGAGTAGCGGAAAGTGGTGAGCGACATAGACGAACTGTAGTTCATATTTCCGGGATTGCCGACCGAACCGCGAATCTTGAAGTAGTTGATAAAGCGCAGGTTGTCGCGGATGAATTTCTCGTTGTGTAGGTTCCATCCCAGTCCCACGGACCATGTGTTGATGTATTTCTTGTTCGATCCGAATACGGATGCACCGTTCACACGGTAGCTGACGTCCATCAGATAGCGGTCTAACAAGGAGTAGCCGCCGGTCATATAGGCACTTACCGAGCGCGATACCGATTCGTAGTAACTGGGACGTCCGCCTTCCGTATATCCGTTGGAGAAAGAAGGATACGTAAAGTCGCCCGAAGGGAAGCCCGAAGCGGAGTATCCCTGCGTGAGCGATTTCTGTTCGGAGATATTGGCGCCGAGAGCTACATTGAAGCGGTGGGCTTCTTTCAGCACTTTCGCATAGATGGCGGTTGCTTCTCCTTCGTAGCGGGTCTGTTCCATTTCCGAGTGTCCGTAACTGCCTCGTTTCAGTATGTTCACCGTTTCGTAGCGGGTGTCGTCGGGCGAGATGAAGTTGTCGCCTTTGCTGTTAGTGTGCGTAAGTCCGAAGCGTGCGCGCAGTTTCAGGTCGGTGATGGGCGAGTATTCGGCAATCAGGAAGTTGGACAGCATCAGGTCTTTGCCTTCGTTACGGCTGTTTTGCGAGTCGTTGTAGAGCGGATTGCCGACAGCGCCCTCGATGCGGTTGTTGTCAAGCAGTTTGCTCACCTTTCCCTCTTCGTCGTACTTCTTGAAATAAGGATTGGCAGCGGCATATTCGCTGAATGAGACAATCGGATTGTCCGTTTTGGTCTGCTGTGCAGTGAATTTGTTGGTGAATTGCAGCCTGCCTACGCGATAGGTCAGGTCGATGTTGGCTCCCATTACGTCGCGTTGCGACTTTTTCATGACGCCCTCCACGCCATTGTAGTTGACTCCCAATCCGAAGAGAAAACCTTCCGAACCGCCGTCCACATACAACGAGTGGCGATGATTGATACCCGTGCGCAACGGTTCCGACAGCCAGTAAGTGTCTACTCCGCTTTGGATGTCTGCCAACCGTTTCTGGTAAATATTGTCATAACTGATCATTTCCTCAATCGAATTGTTGGAGGTATATTTTCCCATCATCTGCTCAAACCGGAGTTTCTCTTCGGAATTCATCAGATTGTAGCTGCTCAGGTCGGGGAAGGATACATCCATCGAGCCGCTGTAGTTAAGCCTTAACTGTCCGGCTTTGGGTTTCACCGTCTCTACCACTACCACACCGTTGGCTGCTTTGGAACCGTAGATGGCTGTTGAGGCAGCGTCCTTCAAGATAGTCATGGAGGCAATGCGGTTGATGTCTAAGTTGTAGATGGCGGCGAGCGAAGATTCGAAACCGTCTAAGATGAAGAGAGGCTGGTTGGGATCTTCCGACAACTCGTCGCGCATACCCAACATACTCGATTTACCTCGGATTTCGATGTTGGGCAGACGGTTGGGGTCTGACCCGAACAGGTCGTTGTCGAGCACATTGAATGATGGGTCTAATGTTTTCAAGCTGGCTATCGGGTTCTGCACACCTACGGATTTCAGTTCCTCTCCCGAGAATGTGGCGGATGACCCCGTAAACGTATCTTTCTTTTTCGTCACGATACCCGTTACGACTACCTCTTTCAAGGCACTGTTGTCATCTTCCAGAATCACTTTGATGCTTTTTCCTGTGGTGGCACGTATCTCCTGCGGCTTTTTCCCGATGTAGGAGATAAGCAGGCGCACGCTTTCTTTGGTTCCGGCAAGTGTGAATACTCCGTCATTGTTGGTGACGGTTCCCGATTGGTTTTGCAGGTTGCGCACCGTAGCTCCGATAAGTGGAAGCCCGTCTGTGTCGTACACCACTCCCCGGATGATGTTTCCTTTGTTGGTTTTCGTCGACGTTTCGTTGATTTTTTTGTCTGCGTTTTGGGCTGTCAGTTGGACGGATAGCGCGCAGAACAAGAACAAAAGGAACAGCGTCCTACTTGTTCTTCGTAGTGTCGGATTGGTTTTCATAGTATTGCTTTTTACATATTGTAATAACTCTAAGTACAAAAGTAATATTTTGCATTTAAAATACAATAGGCTTCTATAAAAAAGCAAAAGAAACTTTATTAGGAAAACGTTTGTGAGAAAAGAAGAGAACTTGCAGGCTGCCTGGACGAAGGAAATTAGTAAGCAGCCCGGTATTTGCCTTCCTCTTTATCTTCCAGCATATTCAGATAAGAGGTGTAACGTGATTCGCTTATCAGGTGTTCTTCTACCGCTTTGCGCACAGCGCATCCCGGTTCGTGGCGATGGGTACAGTTATTGTATTTGCAGTCGGCGGAAATCTTGAATATTTCGGGGAAATAATGTCCGATTTCTTCCTCTTCCATATCGAATGTGCCGAAGCCTTTGATGCCTGGAGTATCGATGATATACCCGTCTCCGTCTACAGGAAACATTTCGGAGAAAGTAGTGGTATGCATTCCCTTGTTATGATAAGAGGATATTTCGCCGGTTTTAGCTTCTATTCCCGGTAGTAGGGCGTTGATAAGCGTCGATTTACCTACTCCCGAATGACCAGAGAATAAAGTGATATTGCCTTTCAAAGCCTTTTTAATTTCGTTTATCCCGTCGCCATTCTTGGCGGAAACCTTGAAACAGGGATATCCGATATGTGTGTATAAATTGATAAGTGCGTCCAAATAGCGTAGTTCGTCTTCATCGTAAGCGTCTATTTTGTTGAATATCAGTTTGACAGGAACCCGGTAGGCTTCTGCCGATGCAAGAAAACGGTCGATGAAGATAGTGGAAGTTTCGGGATAGTTGACGGTTATCACCAGCATGCACTGGTCGAGATTGGCGGCAAGAATGTGAGATTGTTTAGAAAGATTGGAAGAACGACGGATAATGTAGTTCTTCCTATCTTCTATTTCGTTGATGAAAGCAGTGCCTTCCTGATTGAGTATAATCTGAACACGGTCGCCCACCGCTACCGGATTGGTGCTACGGATACCTTTGAGTCGGAAATTACCTTTGATTTTACATTCGATAAGTTGCCCGTCATCGGTCTTTACCTGATACCAGCTACCTGTGTTTTTGATTACTAATCCCTTCATGAATGGAGAGTTCTCAACTTATACTGTCATTATTTCTTTGTCTTTTTCAGCCAGCATATCATCAATTTGTTTGATATACTTATCATGGATTTTTTGCAGTTTAGCTTCCGCATTCTTCTGCTCGTCTTCTGCCAATCCGTCTTTTACGGCTTTTTTCAATGCGTCGTTACCGTCACGGCGGGCGTTACGCACGCTTACTTTAGCCGTTTCGCCTTCGCTTTTACACTGTTTTGCCAGTTGTTTACGACGTTCTTCCGTCAAAGGCGGGATACCGATACGGATTATTTCACCGTTATTTTCGGGCATGATGCCGAGGTCGGAGTCGATAATTGCTTTTTCGATGACACGGAACATGCTTTTATCCCAGGGTTTGATGGCGATGCTGCGTGCATCGGGTGTGGTCACGGCTGCTACATTGCTGATAGGAACCATGCTTCCGTAAGAGTCTACACGGATACCGTCCAACAGTCGGGTACTCGCTTTTCCGGCGCGGATATGTGCCAGTGCTTCTTCCAGATACATGATCGCCATATCCATTTTTTCTTGTGCATTGTCAAGGCAAGTCTTTACGTCTACCATATTTTTCGATAATTAAAGTTGCTATTCGATTGATTAATTAGCAAAAGTATATTATTTTTTGTTCATCTGCAACAGCATACTCATCTTTTTTATGAGCGACTTGCCAATGATAATCAAGGTAACGGCGGTGATAATCATTAAAATACCTACCATTAACCGGGGCGTGAGTTTTTCGTGAAACAAAAGAACTCCGAAAAACAAAGCCGTCACAGGTTCCAAAGCGCCTAAGATGGCTGTCGGTGTAGAGCCTATATAATGGATGGCCAGTGCTGTGCATACCAATGATACGGCAGTAGGCAGAATAGCCAGTGCCAGTACATCTGCCCAGAGCCATGCGGATGGTATGGTTTGCAGTTCCGTGCAGAAGTTCAGGCGGACAATATAAACCGAAAGCCCGAACAGGATAGCATAAAATGTGAGTTTTGTTGTCGGCAGGTTTTTCAGTGTCGAACGGTTCACACCTACTATATATATAGCATAGGAGAGTGAGGACAACAGGACAAAGATGATTCCTACGGTTGATAACGGCTTACCGCCATCTCCCTGATATAGCAATGCAATGCCTGAAAGTGCCAGCAGGATGGAAAATATGGTAATCGCTGAAATCTTTTCTTTGAAAAACGCTCCCATGATAACAGCTACCATCACTGGATAGACGAATAGAATCGTGGATGCGATTCCTGCGTCCATGTAGTGGTAGCTCATAAAAAGGAGTAAGGAAGAAAACGAGAACAACAATCCCATAATAACCAACGGCAGAATATCCGCTTTCTGAAGGGAGAAAGATTGATGTTGCATCTTCATCAGTATCCCTAATACAATGACAGCAAAAAAGTAACGGTAGAATAATACCGTATCGACACTCATGCCTGCTGCATAGAGCGGGAGCGCAAAAAGAGGATTCATACCGTAACTTGCGGCGGCAATCGCTCCATAGATAAAGCCTTTGGTTTTGCTGTTCATCGTTTTAAGTTTTTAAAATGGCGTGCAAAAGTACGCAGTTCGCACATGATAAACAAGTGTTTCATTCCGTTGATAGTATTATTTAATCTTTCGTATGCTAAAAACTAATCTTCTGCCTGCATAGAACTAAAATCATGCAGTTTGAGGATTAAAGGAGTGCAGGTGGAAGAATAGTCTTTAGGAATATAGGGGATAATTATATACGAAACAAGGCAGAGAATCTCCCGAAACGAGATTCTCTACCTTGTTAAAGATGTATTGAAGGGGTTAATCAGTTGTGTACAACTGTACCTATTTCCTCTCCCTTGATTACTTTTTGAAGGTTACCTACCGTATCCATGTCAAATACGACGATAGGCAGGTTGTTTTCTTTGCACATACAAGTCGCTGTCAAGTCCATCACTTTCAATCCGCGTTTCAGCACTTCATCGTATGTGATGTCGTCGAACTTGGTTGCAGTCGGGTCTTTTTCAGGGTCGGCAGTATAAATACCGTCTACACGGGTA
>Ga0073908_1004782_pt1 | contig 11746 bp, 10 predicted proteins | sample MucameincwithD2O_FD_65484 | JGI IMG/M metagenome (GOLD analysis project Ga0073908, IMG submission 65484) | Mouse cecum microbial communities from Vienna, Austria - Mucus amended microcosms incubated with D2O | ecosystem: Host-associated > Mammals > Digestive system > Large intestine > Cecum...
CGTTGAGATAGGCGGTTATTTTGCGGCAGGTCTCCTTGCGCTTTTCATAGACAGCGGCGCTGTGGTCGCGGATGATGTAGCTCAGCACGGCCCGCTCCTCGTTGCCCTCCATGCGCGTCAGGTGGAAAAAGCCCTCATAGCCCTCGGTATGGGCGGGGGTCTCCCAGGGCGGAAGCAGGCTGTTCCACTCCATGGCGATGAGGGCGGCGTTCTTCATCTGGTTTTTCGCGGAGCCGGGGTGAATGTTGACGCCGCGAACCTCCACCTGACAGGACGCGCCGTTGAAGTTCTCAAATTCCAGCTCGCCCACGGGGCCGCCATCCACCGTGTAGGCGTACTCCGCGCCGAAGCCCGCCACATCGAACAGATCCGCGCCGCGCCCGATTTCCTCATCCGGGGTGAAGGCCAGGCAGACCGTGCAGTGTTCCGGGGCGTCGGGGGCCGTCAGGCGGGCAGCCAGGGCCATGATCTCTGCGATGCCTGCCTTGTCGTCCGCGCCCAGCACGCTGTCGCCGCCGGTGACGATGAGCTCCTGGCCCTTGAGACCGGGCAGAAAGTCGAAGCCGTCGATGGTAACGCCGTTTTGCAGCGTGATAGCCTGGCCGTTATAGTTCGGGATGACCTGGGGATGGGTGGGGCCCTTCACGCCGTCGGAGGTATCCATGTGCGCGATGAGGCCCACCCGGGCAGGATGGTCGCCTTTGGCGGGGACGGTACCGTAGACATAGCCATGCTCGTCCACCCTGGCGTCCTGTATGCCCAGGGCCTTCATTTCATCGACCAGCATGCGGGCCAGTGTCCACTGCCCCTGGCTGGATGGGCAGGCGCCGCAGGTCACGTCGGAGGTGGTTTCAATCTGAATGTAGCGCAGGAAGCGCGCTTTGACATCGGACATGAGGTATCACTCCTTTGCTGTCAGTAGGGATTCAAGCTGAGAAAGATCGCTCAGCAGGTGATCCACATCGGGGGCGCAGGCCTCGGTAAAGGGCAGCAGGTCGGGAATCATCACGCTGACCATGCCCGCCGCCCGCACGGCACGGATGCCGTTGTAGCTGTCCTCCACGCCGCAGCACAGGCTGGGCACAAGCCCCAGACGCCTGGCTCCCAGGAGATAAATGTCGGGGGCTGGCTTGCTGCTTTGCACCATATCGCCGGTAACAACCTGGTCGAAGACATCCTCCCAGCCCGCGATTTGCAGATACTCCGCCGCCGCGCTGGATGCGTTGGAGGTACACAGGGCCAGGCGGAAGCCCCGGGTCTTCAGGCGGGCAAGGGTCTCAGCGGCGTGGGGCTTCAGGGTCAGGCCTTCGGTGCGGATGGATTCCCGCATCAGGCGGCGCCAGTCCCGCTCCCATTGGTCAGGATCGATCCGTCCGGGGAACCATTGGCACAGCCAACCCTTGATGGCGGCGATGCTGACGCCCATCATGGCGTGCAGCCGCTCGTCGGACAGGGTGTGGTGCTGCAGCCGAGCCGCTGCCTGGGATGCCCGGAGACCTTGGCGCTCGGTATCCACCAGCAGGCCGTCCATGTCAAAACAGATTCCCTGGATCATCATGGTTCACCTCCGAAAAGCGCGGCTTCCAGTTCATTCAGTCCGGTCAGGAGAATGTCGGTCAAGGGAGGGCAGTCCGCCGTGCAGGGCAGCAGATCGGGGATCATTACGCTGACCATGCCCGCCGCTTTCACGGCCCGGACGCCGTTTGGCGAATCCTCCACGCCCGCACATTCCTCCGGCGCAAGGCCCAGCAGCCGGGCGGCCAGCAGATATAGCTCGGGGTCGGGCTTGCTCCGCTTGACCATGCCGCCGTGGAGCACCAGGTCGAAGGCGTCCTCCCACCCGGCCAGACGCAGATAGGCTTCCACCATGCGCTGGGCGTTGGAGGAGGTCAGCGCCAGCTTCACCTTGCGGCGGCGCAGCGCGCACAGCACCTCCCGGGCGTAGGGCTTCAGGGGCAGGCCGTCGCGCTGGACGGCGGACAGGGTCTCGTCGTACCACCGGGCGCGGAGGGCCGCGCCGTCCAGGCGGGGAAAGTCCTTCTGAAGGCGGGCGATGGCGCGGCTCAGGGTCAGCCCGGCGATGGCGCTGCGGTGCGCCTGCGTCACCGGAAAGCCCTGGGCCTGGGCAAGATGGCAGGTGACGTCAAGGCCGATGCGTTCGGTGTCCGTCAGCAATCCGTCCATGTCGAAGCAGACCGCGCGGATCATGCGAGGCTCCTTTCCACGGCGGCCCGGGCGGCCTCGATGCCGTCCACCGCCGCGCTGACGATGCCGCCGGCATAGCCCGCTCCCTCGCCCACAGGGAAAAGCCCGTCCAGGCGGTCGGCAATCATGGCCTTGTCCCGAGGCAGGCGCACCGGGGAGGAGGAGCGGGTCTCCACGCCTGTCAGCACCGCGTCGGGATGGGCGAAGCCATGCAGCTGGCGCTCCATCTGCGCGATGCCCAGCCGCATGTCCTCCACGATGAAATTAGGCAGGCAGGCCCGCAGATCGGCGGGGGTCACGCCGGGGCGGTAGGTGGGCCGCACGTCCCCCAGGCGTGTGGTGGCGCGGCCCTGCAGAAAGTCCTCCACCCGCTGCACCGGGGCGCGGAAATCCCCGCCGCCCGCACGGTAGGCCGCCTGCTCGACGCTCCTTTGCCACACCAGGCCCGCCAGGGGATGATCGTCGCCAAAGTCCTCTGGGCGGACGCCTACCAGCAGGGCCGAGTTGGCGTTCAGGCCGTCCCGGGCGCGGTTGCTCATGCCGTTGACGCACAGCCCTCCCGGCTGGGAGGCCGCGGGAATGACCTCGCCTCCGGGACACATGCAGAAGGTGTAAGCTCCCCGGCTATCCGGGGTGCGGACGGCCAGCTTGTAAGGCGCCGCGCCCAGGGCGGGATGCCCGGCGGCAGGCCCGTACTGACCGCGGTCGATCAGGCTTTGGGGGTGTTCGATGCGCACACCCATGGCGAAGGGCTTCTGCGCCATGGTCACTCCCTGCCGGAACAGCGCCTGCATGGTGTCCCTGGCGCTGTGGCCGATGGCCAGCAGCACGGTATCGGTGAGAAGCTCCAGGCTCTGCACGTCATGGACGGCCGTCACGCCCTCCACATGCTCCCCGTGAAGGATCAGGCCGGTGAGCTTGGTCTGAAAGCGAACTTCTCCGCCCAGTCGGATGATCTCCCGGCGGATGGCGGCGACCACCTCCCGAAGCCTGTCGGTGCCGATATGGGGCTTGTAGGAATACAGGATGTCCTCCGGCGCGCCGTGGCGCACGAAGGTTTCCAGCACGGTTCGGATCAGCGGGGATTTGATGCCCGTGGTCAGCTTGCCGTCGGAAAAGGTGCCCGCGCCGCCCTCACCGAACTGCACGTTGCTTTCGGGGTCAAGGACGCCTCCGCTTTGCATGGCGTCCACGTCCTGGGCGCGCTGCGCCACGGCCTTGCCGCGCTCGATCAGGATGGGGCAGGCCCCCGCCTGGGCCAGGGTCAGCGCGGCGAACAGGCCGGCGGGACCTGCGCCCACCACCACCGGCGGACGGCGGAAGCCCGGGCGAGGCAGGGGAGCGGCGGTGCGCGGAACGATCCGCTCGGCCACGCCGCGCTTCAGGTGGCGCAGAACATCCGCCTCGTCCCTGACCTCCGCGTCAACGGTGAGGACAAAGTGGACATCGGCCTTGTCCCGGGCGTCCACCGATTTTTTCACCAATGTCAGGCGGACAAGACGGCTGGCCGGCAGCTTCAGCCGCCGCAGGACGAGCTGGGTCAGGCCGTCCTCCGTATAGTCCAGGGGTAGAGAGAGGTTGCCAAGTCGCAGCATAAAAACTCCTTCAGGAAGGTCAAAAAAGTGGCTGCGCCACTTTGATGAGGGCTGGATGTCCTCGCTGGTCGAACGGCTGTGCCGCCCGCTCGTGTAAGGATGCTTTGTCTGAGGAAAAAGCCGAAAATCGCCGTACAGGGGCTTTGCTCCGCTGAACCGTCCCGAAGGGGCAGCCGATTTTCGATTGGCAGTATGCCGACGGCAGGCTTGGCGCGCCGACTCATACTGTGCCGAAAGGCGCTTCTGACAGGTGCTAAAACTGCGGCGCAGGGGTTCGGTGATAGTCAGGGGGCCTCCAACGCTTCCCGGAATGAAGCGGCGGGGCCATCCCGGTGCCATCTGACTGCCTCCGGGAGCAGGAACGCGGCCTCCGGGTAGTGAACCTGGGTAAGCTCCAGACCATGGGGTGGGGCGGTGACACCCAGGCTGAGGCGATCCAGCGTGTCATAGGCGCGAAGGAAGGCGTCCTCGCCGCGCTTGTGCAGGCCGATCTCCATCAGCGTGCCTGCGATGATGCGCACCATATTGTACAGGAAGGCATCGCCCCGCAGGGTCAGCACAAGCTCGTCGCCCTGACGGAGCAGCCGCGCCTCCCGTATGGTGCGCACGGTGGTTTTCGCGGTGCCGCCGGAGGCTTGGAAGGCGGCGAAGTCATGCTTGCCCGGCAGGGCTTCGGCGGCCCGGGCCATGGCGGCCTCGTCCAGGGGGACAGGCACATGGGCGTGGGTGTTCCGCTTGAGGGCGCTCCCGTGGCGGCTGTTGATGATGCGGTAGGTGTAGGTTTTGCCGCAGGTCATGAACCGGGCGTGGAAGTCTGGCGGAACCTCCTGTCCGGTATGGACACGCACATCCCTGGGGAGCATGGTGTTGAGCACAAAGGGATACTTTTCCGGGGGGATGGAGGCGGCGGTATCAAAGTGGCAGGCCTGCCCCAGGGCATGAACCCCCGCGTCGGTGCGGCTGGCCCCGGTCACGGTGATGGATTCATGGCAGGCGCGCCCCAGGGCTTCCTCCACCACCTGCTGTACGGCCAGGCCGTTGTACTGCCGCTGCCAGCCGCTGTACGCCGTACCGTCGTATTCGATGGTCAGCAGAATCCTTTTCATACCATCAGCCCTTCCAGGACGATCAGCGCCGTCAGCAGCGCCGTCGCGCCCAGGGCCAGATAGTCGTTCCTTGTCATGCGCAGCACCCGCAGCCGCGTGCGGCTTTCTCCGCCGTGGTAGCAGCGGGCCTCCATAGCCATGGCCAGGTCGCCCGCGCGGCGGAAAGCGCTGACGAACAACGGCACCAGCAGGGGGATCATGGCCTTCGCCCGGGCGATGAGGTTGCCGGACTCAAAGTCCGCGCCCCGGGCCATCTGCGCCTTCATGATCTTATCGGTCTCCTCCATCAGCGTGGGGATGAACCGCAGGGCGATGGTCATCATCATCGCCAGCTCATGGGCGGGAAAATGGATGCGCTTGAGGGGCCCGAACAGCAGCTCGATGCCGTCGGCCAGGGCCACGGGCGAGGTGGTCAGCGTCAGCAGGGACGTGCCCAGCACCAGGAAGGTCAGGCGCAGGCTGTAATGCACGGCGGTGGAAAGCCCCTCCGCCGTCAGGGTGATGAACTGCCAGTGAAGCAGCACGGTCTGTCCGTTGTTGAAAAAGAGGTTGAGCAGGAACGTCAGGATCAGGATGAACCGCAGGGGCTTCAGCCCGCCCAGGAGCATGCGGAACGGCACGTTGGACAGCCGGGCGCTCAGATAAACGAAGGCCAGCACCAGCCCGTAGCCCAGCAGGCCGCGCACCAGGAAGACCGAGACGATCAGCATTGCCGCGAGGATGATCTTCATCCGCGGATCCAGGCGGTGAACAAGGCTGTCCACGGGATAAAACTGTCCCATGGTGATGTTCTTCATCATGCCTTTCCACGCTCCTTCCACAGCCGCAGCAGGTGCTCCCGCAGCTCCTCCAGGGTGTATAAATCCTCCGGCAGCATGAGACCGCGCCCGCGCAGGGCGGCGCAGAGCCGGGCAGCCTCCGGGACGCCCAGGCCGATGGACGCCATCATGTCCGCCTGACGGAAGATCTCCCGGGGGGTGCCGGCGGCGACCACCTGCCCCTTGCTCATGACGATCAGCCGGGTAGCCAGACGCGCCACGTCGTCCATGCTGTGGCTGACCATGACGACCGTGACGCCCCCCTGACGGTGAAGCTCCTGAATCATGCCCAGAATATGATCCCGCCCCATGGGGTCAAGGCCGGCGGTGGGCTCGTCCAGGATGAGGAAACGCGGCTCCATGGCCAGCACGCCGGCGATGGCGACCCGGCGCATCTGACCGCCGGACAGCTCAAAGGGACTGCGCTGGGCATATTGGTCGTAGTCCAAATGAACGTGCGCCATGGCCTGACGCACCCGCCGGTCGATTTCATCGGCGCTGAGCCCCAGGTTCTTCGGGCCGAAGGCAACGTCCTTGGCGACGGTTTCCTCAAACAGCTGGTATTCCGGGTACTGAAACACCAGCCCCACCTTCCGGCGGATAAGGCGCTTGTCCGCGCCGGGGGCGAACATATCCATGCCGTCCACCAGAATCTGCCCCTCGGTGGGCGTCAGAAGGCCGTTGAGGTGCTGTACCAGGGTGGATTTGCCGCTGCCCGTATGGCCGACGACGGCGACAAATTCCCCGTCCTCCAGGGTGAGGCTGACATCCCGGATGGCCGTGGCCTGGAAGGCGCTGCCCTCGGAATAGGTATGGGTGAGGTGTCTTACTTCGATGGGCATAGCAGCCTGCACACCTCCTCCGTCATTTCGTCCACGGTCAGCACGTCCCCGTTGATGGGCATGCCGCCCTCCCGCAGGGATTGGGCCAGATCGGTCATGTGGGGCACGTCCAGGTGCAGCTTCCGCATCACGTCCACCTGGCGGAAGACCTCTTTGGGCGTTCCTGTCAGGGCGATCTCGCCCTCGCTCATGACGATGACGCGATCCGCCGTGGCCGCTTCCTCCATGAAATGGGTGATCCACATCACGGTAATGCCCTTGCGCCGGTTCAGGGTGCGGACGGTTTCCAGCACCTCGGCCCGACCGGAGGGGTCCAGCATGGCGGTGGCCTCATCGGCGATGAGAATGCTGGGCTCCATGGCCAGGATGCCCGCGATGGCCACGCGCTGCTTCTGTCCGCCGGAGAGCATATGCGGCGCGGACTCGGCAAAGGCGCTCATGCGCACCGACGCCAACGCGGACTCGATGCGCCCCGGCATTTCCTCCGTTGGCACGCCCAGGTTTTCCAGCCCGAAGGCCACGTCCTCGCGCACCACCGTGGCGACGATTTGATTGTCTGGGTTCTGAAAGATCATGCCCGCCTGCTGGCGGATCTGCCATAAGGCCTGCTCGTCCGCCGTATCCATGCCGCGGATGACCACGCGCCCCTCCGTGGGCAGATAAAGGGCGTTAAGCAGCTTGGCCAGGGTGGATTTGCCCGAGCCGTTGTGCCCCAGCACCGCTACGAACTCGCCGGGGCGGACGGCGGCATTCACGCCGCGAAGCGCCGGGGCCTCCGCCTCCTCATAGGTGTAGGATACATCCTCCACCGAAATGCGCGTTTCCTCCATTGGGTAAACTCCTTTTGCAAAAATGGTGTACCGATTGCACCATTCGTTATTGTACCACAGACCCGGGATGCCTGCAAGACAAGGGCGAGGAAAAAACTGCCTTGCGCCTGGCGGCTACAAGGAAGCGAGTTTCCGGCATTCGAAAGGCGCGACGCCCTTCAGGTGGGTGAACAGCGCGCTGAAGCAGAGCTCAGGGAGTCCCGGCCTGTTGGGCGATATGGCTATGCCGCGTGATCGGGGGCGGAATATTTCTTTTAATATGGATATGAAAGGGCTGGATGAGCGGCCGTCCGGGATGGCAAAGACAGCTGATAGGGGACAGGCTCAACAGCCTTCAATAAAAAGGATGCGACGTTATTCTCTTTCTGTGCTGATGGTCTGTTTGAGGCTTTCATGTCGGACGAAGATCCATAGACCATGGTTCAGGGGCTTTGGGGTCAAACGCTGACAATACTATTGTTTATGCTGCTTGGAAGGAAGCTGCGGCAGATGGGATACGGGCGTCATGAAAAGCGCCTTGCCCGAAGCGGCTGTCATAAGCCTTTACGCTGTCGAACCTGGAAGAGAACGCACATCGGCGCGGCGCCGGCTCTGCGGGATGCCTGGTTTTTATGATGGAACGAGAGGCTGGGCAGGATATTATGGCGCTGATGCTTTTCAAGTACGGCATCCAGGGTGTGGGGAGAGGCTTTGCGTTCCCAGGCCCATGACAGGTTTCTGCTCGATGCTCCTGTTCTGTCAGACGCGGGAGACGCTGACAACGAATGCGGCGCGATATTCGTCCGCCCATGGAGGCGTGGTGCGCGCAGCTTTTTCATTAGCCCGTCTTTGGGTAAGATGGCGGCGAATGCTTGAGGGTGCTTTCAAAGGCGAACCTCGCGCCGGATCAGGGACGGCGCTGCGAGCATCCATCACAGCTGTTTGGAGCGGCATCCTCCATTGTCTTTTTGAGAGGAAACTTGTCTGGCTGGCTGAATACGCTTGCCGCGGTGGAGGCTTATGCATGTTCCGCCTGGCTCAAAGCGCATGAATGCCCTGCGGCAGGGTATGCTATCCAGCATGGAGGGATAGCGATGCTGACGATTTTTGTGCGGTCGGTGATCTTGTTTGTGGCGGCGGTGCTGGCTATGCGCATGATGGGCAAGCGCCAGGTGGGCCAATTGCAGCCCTATGAGCTGGTGGTGGTGGTGCTGATTGCGGAGCTGGCCGCCACGCCCATGGGCAGCGTGGATCTGCCGCTGCTGTACGGCCTGGTGCCGATCATGGCGCTGATTGCCTGCCACGGCCTGCTGACGGCGCTGTCCATGCGCAGCGAGCGGGTGCGCGTATGGCTGTGCGGACAGCCCACGGTGCTCATCCGCAACGGCGTCATCTGCGAAAAACAAATGCGGAAGATGGCTTTCACCATGAACGACCTGATGGAGGGCATCCGCACGGGCGGCATGCTGGACCCGTCGGAGGTGGGCACGGCTGTGCTGGAAACGGGTGGCCAGGTGACGGTCTTCCCCAAGGCTTCGGCGAGGCCGCTGAATCCGGCAGATATGGATTTGGCGCCTGCCCGGGAGGGCCTGCCGCTGCCGCTGATCCTGGACGGACGCATCCAGGGGGAGAACCTCCAGCGCGGCGGTCTGACATCCTCCTGGCTGGACAAGCAGGTGAAGGCCATGGGCTACCATGCGGCGGCTGACATTTTGTTTATGTGCCTCAACACCAAGGGCGAATTGCTGACCCAAGGCAAGGGACGGACGGATTCGCAGCTGGTGTCGGTGTTGAACGCGGACGAGACGGGGTGGTAACATGCGGACAGGTACGATCATTTCCCTGATTCTGCTGGCGCTGGTGGTGGCGGGCGGTATCCTCAATGCCCAGGCCACAGACGCGGTCAGTCAGCGATACGTCGCCGCGGCGGAGGAACTGCGGGTGCTGACGGCGGAGGAGATGTGGGAGCGGGCGGCGGAAACAGCCTCGGCCTACCGGGAAACCTGGGAGGTGACGGAGCATTGGCTGCACCTGCTTATCAGCCATGCTGATACGGATTCCGTGGCCCTGGCCCTGGGCAGGGTTCAGGCGGGGATAGACGCCCAGGATCAGAGCCTCTGCCAGGAGGCCTGCCGAGATCTGCGGGAGTACGCCGAGCATATCCACCACCGGGACGCCTTCACCCTGGGAAATATCCTGTGATGAAAATGGCGCTAAACGCGGCCATGAAAAAACGGAGAAGCGATCAGCTTCTCCGCAGCCTGTCAAAAAAGTCCTGGGAGGTGTCGGATGGCCCGCAGGCCCTCTGACTGTTCACAAAAATCGGCGATCACCTTCGGGGCGGTTAAACGGGGCGAAGCCCCTGTAAGGCGATTTTCGTGCTTTTTCGTCAGAAAAAGCTTCCTTTCTCGAACGACCGCCCGGGAGTATGGCGTAGCCATTCGACCAGTGAGTGAGTGCATAACTCAAAAAAGTGGCATAGCCACTTTTGTGACACCCTGAACGGAGAAGCGATCAGCTTCTCCGTTTTCTTTTCAGTAAAGCGGTATTTCGTGTTCCTTATCTGAACGAACGGAACTGCTTGGGAGGTGTCGGAGGGGCTGAAGACGCTCTGACTGCTACTGCGCCTTCACCGTGATGAGGTGAATCTGCGGCCTTCGCCCGATGCGGACGGGCAAAACCGAGGTGCCCACGCCGCGGCTGACGAGCATGTCGATGCGGTTCTCCACAAGCCATCCCTGCTCATACCGGGGCGCGACCTTGGAGATGCCCAGGTACTGGCCCACCAGCACGATCTGCCCGCCGTGGGTATGGCCGAAAAGCCCCAGATCGAACCAGCTGCGCCGTCCGTTTCGGTCCTCCGCCTTCAGGGCGTCGGGAATGACCTCGGGGCTGTGGCTGAGGAAAATCACATAATCCTCCTGGCGCACCCGGGAGGCGACGCCGGTCAAGTCGGGCCAGCCGTTATTCACATCGTCGATGCCGGCCAGGTAGATGTCGCTGGCGCCTATGCGCACGGACTGCACCTCGTTGACCAGCGGCGTCACCCCGGCGGCCACCATGGCGGCGCGAATGGCCTGCAGGTTGCTTTCGGGCACGGTGCGGTCATGGTTGCCCATCACGGCATAGACGCCATAGCGGGCGTGAATGTTGGGCAAATTCTGGAAGAAGGCCAGGGCGCCGTCGCTGTCCACGGCATAATCGCCGCCCAGCAGCACCAGATCGGCGTTGAGGGCGTTCACCTTGCGCACCAGATCCACCACCCGGTCATGGGAGAAGTAAGGCCCCTCGTGGATGTCGGAGAGGTAGACCAGGCGCAGCTGGCCGATGTCGGAGGGCAGGTCGCGGCCCGTCAGGGTGACGCTTTCGGTTTCCAGCATCATGGGCTCGACAAAGGGATAGATCAGCATGGCAGCCAGCAGGGCGAAGGTCAACAGGCGGCTGAGACAGCCGAAATAGCTTTTTTTCTCATGCCGGGCACGGTAGGGCATGGGCGGCCTCCTTCATTGGTTGGTTCGGTGGTGTTACAGGAGCAGCAGCATTCCGGGAAGCGTTATCAGGGACAGGGCGGTGCTCAGGGCGACGCCCCGGGAGGCCAGGTCGCTGTCGCAGCGGAACAGGTCGGTCTGCATGGCGGTCAGCGCGGCGCAGGGCATGGCCGTGCACAGATACAGCGCGTTGACCACCACCGGGGGCAAGCCCGTCAGCCGCAGAAGCAGCAGCACCGTCAGGGGGAAGACGATCAGCCGCAGCAGGCAGACCAGCAGCAGCTTCGCGTCCCTCAAATGGGCCGGGCGCAGGGAAATCAGCCGCGCGCCGATGACGAACATCGCCAGGGGCGTGGTGGTGGCGCCCAGCATGCTCATGGCGTCGCCGAGGAACTTGGGCAGGCTCCATCCGCCGAGGAAAAGCGCCATGCCCACCAGCGTGGCGATGAGGGCCGGGTTGCTCAGAAGCTTGCGGGGCTTCATGGCCTCCCTTCCGCCAAAGACGAAGGCTCCTGCCGTCCAGCACATCAGGTTGAAGCCGATGGAATAGACCACGGCATAGATCAGCGCGTCCTGCCCCATGGCGGCAATGATGACGGGATAGCCCATGTAGCCGCAGTTGCTCACCATGCACAGGTTGGTCAGCACCGCCCGCCGTCCGTGAGCCTCCCGGCGGAAAATCATGCCGCCCACGGCCCCGCATAGCATCATAATCACACAGCTGAGAAGAAATGTCCAGCCCAGCTCGCGAATCAGCTGAGGATCAGCCTTGCGCTGAAGGCCGTCGATAATCAGGCCCACCTGGGCGAAATTCAGCACAAAGGTGTTCATAACGCCGATGTCCCGCTGGCTGATGAGCCGGGTGCTCACGGCGATCAGCCCG
>Ga0073908_1004793_pt1 | contig 11705 bp, 8 predicted proteins | sample MucameincwithD2O_FD_65484 | JGI IMG/M metagenome (GOLD analysis project Ga0073908, IMG submission 65484) | Mouse cecum microbial communities from Vienna, Austria - Mucus amended microcosms incubated with D2O | ecosystem: Host-associated > Mammals > Digestive system > Large intestine > Cecum...
TACAACCAGTCGAAGAGAGCTATTGTCGAAAAGCCGGCTCGGGTGTTGTCGGGAATCCCCAATGCCCCGGCCGGCGGATTCATTCAGGGAGAACTCTACCTCTATCATCCTTCGGATCCCTGCTTTCCGGCATCGGACAGTCTGTGGGGCGTTTACGACCGGACAACGAGCGGAGCGGTCCGGTTGGAGACCAGCAGCCGCGACCTCTGCGGATTCCGGTTCTGGCACCCCTTGCCGGCTGCCTACCGCTATGCGCGTCTCGCCACCCGCTCCGAGCTGCGCGACTACACGGCCGCCCTCGCCTTTTACGAGTGCCGGGCGCACGTGCGGAAGTAAAGGGTGGACGTAACGGGCAATCGCATTGCTCGTGGAATGGGTTGGTGCGGTTCCGCTCGGAATTTTAGTGCGCCTCCAGCCAGTTGCGGCCGAATCCGGCTTCGGCGATCAACTTCACCTTCAGCGAGGCGGCGCTCTCCATCGCCTCGACCACGATTTGCCGCACCCGGTCGCGCTCGGCAGCGAGGGTGTCGATCACCAGTTCGTCGTGCACCTGCAGGATCATGCGCGAGCGGATTCCCTCCTCGCGGAAACGGCGTCGCACGGCGATCATCGCCAGCTTCATGATATCGGCCGCCGAGCCCTGAATCGGAGCGTTGATGGCGTTGCGCTCGGCCAGACCGCGTGCGATGGCGTTCTGCGACGCGATGTCGTTCAGGTAGCGGCGCCGGCCGAAGATGGTCGAGACGTAGCCCTGCTCGCGGGCGTGTTCCACGACCCGCTCCATGTACTCCTTGACCTGCGGATAGGAGGCGAAATAGCCTTCGATGATCGCCTTGGCCTCGGAGCGGGGGATGTCGAGCCGCTGTGCCAGTCCGAAGGCCGAGATGCCGTAGATGATGCCGAAGTTGGCTGTCTTGGCCTTGCGGCGCTCGTCGGCGGTCACCTCTCCGAGCGGCTTGCCGAAGAGACGGGCGGCCGTGGCGGCGTGGATGTCCTCGCCGTGCTCGAAAGCGGCGATCAGCGATTCGTCGCCGCTCAGGTGGGCCATCAGCCGCAGCTCGACCTGCGAGTAGTCGACCGAGAGCAGTTCATGGTCGTCGTCCGAGGCGATGAAGGCCGCCCGGATCGGCTTGCCCAGCTCGTCCCGGATCGGGATGTTCTGCAGGTTGGGATTGGTCGACGAGAGTCGCCCGGTGGCCGTGACGGCCTGGTTGAAGGAGGTGTGTATGCGTCCCGTGGCGGGATTGACGAGCACGGGCAGCGCCTCGACATAGGTCGACAGCAGCTTCTTCACGCCCCGATATTCCAGAATCAGATCGACGATCCGGTGTTTGTGGGCGAAGCTCTGCAAATACTCCTCTTCGGTGCAGAACTGCTTGGTTCGGGTCATCTTGGGCTTCTCGGCGATGCGCATCTTCGCGAAGAGCAGCTCGCCCAACTGACGGGCGGAGTTGATGTTCAGCCCGGGTTCGTTGGCGATGGAGCGGATCTCGGCCTCCAGCGAGGCGAGTTTGCGGTTCAGCAGCACGGCATAGTCCGTCAGGGCCGCCGCGTCGAGCCGCACGCCCGCCCATTCGATGTCGGCCAGCACGGCGATCATCGGCTCCTCGATCTCGAAATAGAGATGCTGCAACCCCTGCTCCTCGACCTGCGGGTAGAGCGTCTGCTTCAGCCGCAGGGTGACGTCCGCATCCTCGGCGGCATACTCCGCCACGCGGCCCACGGCCACCTGGTCCATGCGCAGCTGCTTCGAGCCGTGCCCGATCAGGGTCTCGATCTCGATGGGCTGATAGTTCAGGTATTTCCGGGCCAGCGTGTTCATGTTGTGCCGGCCTTCGGGATCGAGCAGGTAGTGCAGGATCATCGTGTCGTAGATGCGTCCGGCCAGCCCTATGCCCATCCGGCGCAGGACCATGAGGTCGAACTTGACGTTCTGGCCGATCTTCGCCACCCGTTCGTTCTCGAAGAGCGGACGGATGATCTCGGCGTAACGCTCCTCGACGGCGGGCGTGAAGGGGACGTACCAAGCCTCGAAGGGTCGCACGGCCAGCGAAAGCCCCACGATCCGGTCGCGGAAGAGGTCGAGCCCCGTCGTCTCGGTGTCGAAGCAGAACTCTTCGCAGTGCATCAGCCCGTCGACCACCTCCTGCAACTGCTCGGCGCTTTCCACGACCGTATAGGCGTGGGGGGTGGTGAGGATCGTGTCGCAGGTTTCGCCCGGCTCCTCGACGGCTAACGCCGGGGCGACAGCCGGATCGGCCGCCGGTGCGGGCTGTCCGTCGGCGGACTCGAGGGCGGCGAAGAGGTCGCCCTGATGCTGGAGCGCAGCCTTGCGGGCGGCGGCCGACTTGGCGCGCGCTACCTCTGCCAGCTGGGTCTGCGGCGCCTGCCGCGGACCGTCGGGCAGCGGCTCCGGAGCGGCGAGGTTGTTCAGATCGTTCAGGAAACTCTTGAATCCCAGGTGGGCGAAGAGAGACTGCAACCGGTCGAGGTGCGGTGCGCAGACGGTCAGCTCCTCGGGCCTGAAATCGACGGGGACATCCAGACAGATGGTCGTGAGCCGCTTGGCGAGGCGCAGTTTGTCGCCCCAGGCTGCGATGCTGGCGCCCTGCCTCCCCTTGATTTCCGGGAGGTGGTCCAGCAGATTCTCCACCGTACCCCACTGCTGCACGAGCTTGCAGGCCCCCTTCTCGCCGATGCCCGGCACGCCCGGAATGTTGTCCGACGCATCGCCCCAGATCGCCAGGATGTCGCGCACCAGCACGGGGTCCGGAATGCCGTACTTTTCGCAGATCGCCGCCGCGTCGATCACCTCGATGCTGTCGCCCTTCTGCTTGTAGAGCTTGCGGTTCTCGCCCACCAGCTGCCCGTAGTCCTTGTCGGGGGTCACCATGAAGACCTCGTAGCCCGCTTCGGCCCCCTTGCGGGCCAGCGTGCCGATCACGTCGTCGGCCTCGTAACCCTCCACCTCCAGCACCGGAACGCACATCGCATCCAGAATCTGCTTGACGTAGGGAACCGAAAGGATGATGTCCTCGGGGGTGTCGGGCCGGTTGGCCTTGTATTCGGGGAAGATCTCCCGGCGGAAACTGCCTCCCTTCGGATCGAACGCTACTCCCAGCAGGTCGGGTTTCTCGCGCTTGAGGATGTCGCGCAGGAACTTGACGAAGCCGAAGATCACGGAGGTGTTCATCCCCTCGTGGTTGCGCATGGGACGCCCCATAAAGGCGTAGTAGTATTTGTAAATCAGCGCATAGGCGTCGATCAGAAAGAGTTTTTTGCCGTTCGTCATTTTTTCAGTCGTTAACGAGAGGGCCGGGAGCCGCCGAATCATCGGATCGGCCCCCGACCCTCTCTCTTTTGTCTTGTTCCGTTAGTTGTCCTCGGCGAACCACTCGGCGTAGGAGGTCTCCGTTTCGTGCAGCCGGAGCGCATGCAGCTTCACCCGTTCGGGCAGGTTGCGCTGGATGCGGCGGGCGAATTCGGCCAGCATGTTTTCGCACGTGGGCTGGAATTCGAGCAGCACGATCCGTTCGAACCGGTCGCGCAGCTGCTCGTAGAGCCCGCTGTTCGACTCCGTGCGGCGCAGCACGAAGGCGTGGTCGAAGGGTTTGACGACCTGTTCGTTTACGATACGCTTCAGGTCGCCGAAATCCATCACCATGCCGAACTTCGGGTCGCGTTCGTCGGCTACGGGTTCCCCCTTCACCGTCACGTAGAGTTTGTAGGAGTGGCCGTGAATTTCGCGGCACGCTCCGTCGTAACCCTCGAGCGCGTGGGCCGCCTCGAAGGAGAAGAGTTTCGTCAGTCTTATTACGTGTCCCATAGCGTGCGAGGATCAATCTTTCAGGCAGTCGACATAGACCTGGCGCTGGAACGCCTCCTTGAGCGAGATGTAGGTCTGCGTGGAGGAGATGCCCGGGATGATCTGGAGCGACTCGATCACCTTCATCAGGTGGTCGTTGTCCAGACAGTAGAGCTTCGCGAAGAGGCTGTAACTGCCCGTGATGAAGTGACACTCCACGATTTCGGGGATCTTCTTCAGCTCTTCGAGCGTCTGTCCCAGCTCCTTGGGGGTTTCGAGCCGGATGCCGATGTAGGCGCACACGTCGAAACCCAGGGTGCGGGGATCGACCAGCAGGCGGCTGCCCAGAATCACTCCCGATTCGTCGAGCTTGCGGATGCGCTGGTGGATGGCCGCACCCGAGATGCCGCATTCGCGGGCGATCTCCAGAAAGGGGGTGCGGGCGTTCTTTATCAGAAATTTCAGGATCTTGCGGTCGATTGCGTCGAGAGTCGTCTTTGCCATGTCTGCGGGTGGGTTATTCGATTACTTTCAGTTCGCGGCCCACCTTGACGAAGGCTTCGACGCAACGGTCGAGCTGTTCGACGGTGTGGCCGGCCGATACCTGCACGCGGATGCGGGCCTGCCCCTTCGGTACGACGGGGTAGTAGAATCCCGTGACGAAAACCCCCTCCTCCTGCAGGCGGGCGGCGAAGTCCTGCGAGAGCTTCGCGTCGTAGAGCATCACGGCGCAGATGGCCGACTGCGTGGGCTTGATGTCGAATCCGGCAGCCATCATGCGGCTGCGGAAGTGCTCGACGTTGGCTACCAGCCGGTCGTGCCACTCGTTGCTCTCGGCGAGCATCCGGAAGAGCTCGATGCCGGCTCCCACCACGGCGGGGGGCAGCGAATTGGAGAAGAGGTAGGGACGCGACCGCTGGCGCAGCATGTCGATGATCTCCCTGCGGCCAGTCGTGAAGCCGCCCACGGCGCCGCCGAAGGCCTTGCCGAGCGTTCCGGTGAGGATGTCCACCTCTCCGCGCAGGTCATAGAGCTCCGTGATGCCGCGGCCCGTCCGGCCCAGCACGCCGGCCGAGTGGCACTCGTCCACCATGACCAGGGCGTCGTATTTTTCGGCCAGTTCGCAGATCTTGTCGAGCGGAGCGGCGTTGCCGTCCATCGAGAATACGCCGTCGGTGCAGATGATGCGGAAACGCTGGGCCTGCGCCCTCTTCAGGCACTCCTCCAGCTCGCCCATGTCGGCATTGGCATAGCGGTAGCGCACGGCCTTGCAGAGACGCACGCCGTCGATGATCGAGGCGTGGTTGAGCGAGTCGCTGATAATGGCGTCCTGCTCCGTGAAGAGCGGTTCGAAGACGCCTCCGTTGGCGTCGAAGCAGGCGGCGTAGAGAATGGTGTCCTCCGTGCCGAAATAGTCGGAGATCGCCCGCTCCAGCTCCTTGTGACGGTCCTGACAGCCGCAGATGAAGCGCACGGACGACATGCCGTAGCCCCGTTCGTCCATGGCCCGCTTGGCCGCCTCGATCAGCCGTCCGTTGTCCGAAAGGCCCAGGTAGTTGTTGGCGCAGAAATTCAGCACCTTGCGGCCTGCCACTTCGATCTCGGCCCGCTGGGGCGAAGCGATGACGCGTTCGCTCTTGTAGAGGCCCGCCTCCTTGATTTGCTCCAGCTCCTGCCGGAGGTACTCCTTCATTTTACCGTACATAGAGGATATGTGTTTTTAGGTTGTGCCCGTGAAAGTATCGATTCGTTAGCAAAGATACGTTTTTTTTCGTTCGCTGCGCACCTTCGACCCCTTTTTTTAGCTCGCGGGTTACGAATCGTTACCTATTCCAGCTCCGCGGGCGCGATCCGGTCGCTCTCCGTCAAGGGACGCACGACGCGGCACGGATTCCCCACGGCGAGCACGCCGGCGGGGATGTCGCGCGTCACGACGCTCCCGGCGCCGATCACCGCTCCCTCTCCGATTGTCACCCCGGGCAGAATGGTTGCATGGCCCCCGATCCAGACGTCGTTGCCGATCGTAACCGGGCGGCTCCGCATGATGCCCTCGTTCCGCTGGCCGGGCAGCAGGGCATGGACGACCGTGTAGATCCCCACGCCGGGGCCGATGAAAACGTGGTCGCCGATGGTGACCGGCCCCTCGTCGAGAATGGTCAGACCGTAGTTCCCCACGAAGCCCTCGCCGATGGAGATCTGCGTGCCGAAGTCGCAGTGGAAAGGGCTGTGGATCACGAATGTCCGGCCGGTTGCGCCCAGCAGCTCCCGGAGAATCGCCTCCCGCTCTTCGCGGTGCGAGGGAGGCAGGGCGTTCAGCCGGTGGCAGAGCTCTTCGGCACGAAGCAGCTCTTCGCCGATTTCGGGGTCGATGGCGTGGAGCCAGGCTCCGGAGCGCATCCGTTCGAGTTTTTCCTCTTTATTCATTGTCTTTTCGGTTGTCGGAAATGCCACCGGCCCGTCGTCGAGGGCGGGCCGGTGGCTGTAAGGTTTTTCGGTGCATTTACCAGATCGTCACGCGCTCCTCCTCGGGCAGGTACATGGGCGAACCGGCCCCGATGCCGAAGGCGTCGTAGAAGCTTTGGATGTTGCGCAGGGTGGCGTTCACGCGATTGCGTCCCAGCGAGTGTACGTCCAGCTTGGTAAGGCGGGCAATCTCCTCGTCGCGGATGTTCTGGGCCCACAGCGCGGCATAGGCCAGGTAGAAGCGCTGGTCGGCCGTGAAGCCGTCGATGGGAGCGGGCTCCTGACCGTCGAGCGTGTTGTGCAGGGCGGTGTAGGCTACGCGCAGACCGCCCTGATCGGCGATGTTTTCGCCCAGCGAGAGGGCGCCGTTGGCGTATACGGCCGGCTGGCCTTCCCGGGCGGGCAGCACCTCGATGGCGTCGAACTGCTTCACCAGCACGTCGGTGCGCTCCTTGAATGCGGCGGCATCGGCCACGGTCCACCAGTTGTTCATGTTGCCGTCCTTGTCGAAGTTGCGGCCCTGATCGTCGAATCCGTGGGTCATCTCGTGACCGATCACCACGCCGATGGCGCCGTAGTTCACCGCGTCGTCGGCATCCGAGTTGTAGAAGGGAGGCTGCAGAATGGCGGCCGGGAAGCAGATCTCGTTGGTGGTGGGGTTGTAGTAGGCGTTCACAGTCTGGGGGCTCATCAGCCACTCCTCCTTGTCGACCGGCTTGCCCACCTTCGCCAGCTGGTCGGCCGTCGACCAGACGTTGGCGGCCTTCACATTCTCCCAGTAGCTGGCCGACGGGTCGATCGTCAGCGACGAGAACTCCTTCCACTTGTCGGGGTAGCCGATCTTCACCTTGAAGGTCGCCAGCTTCTCGCGGGCGCAGGCCTTCGTGTCGTCGGACATCCACTCCAGCGCGTCGATGTGTTCGCCCAGTGCGGTCTGGAGGTTCTTCACCAGCTGCAGCATGCGCTCCTTGTCCTCGCGCGAGAAGTACTTGTCGACATACATTTTGCCTACGGCCATGTCGAAGATGCCGTCGGTGGTGGACATGGCGCGTTTCCAGCGGGGGCGGGGCTCCTGCTTGCCCGACATCTGACGTCCGAAGAAATCGAACGATGCGGCATAGAAATCATCGCTCAGATAGCCGCAGGCCGCACTCAGATACTGGGCGGCCAGGTAGCTGCGCAGCTCCTCTGTGGAGAGTTCCTTGAGCAGGGTGTTCACGGTGTCGAGCACCTCGGGCTGGCCCACGATCACCTTTTCGGGGCTCTCCATGCCCAGAATCTTGAAGTAGGTGTCCCATTCCACGGCGTCGTAGCGGCGCTTCAGCTCGTCGAAGGTCATGGGGTTGTAGTTGGCGCTCATGTCGCGCAGCTCAACGCTCGAGCGCGATGCGCGGGCGATGCGCTCCTCCACGCCGAGTGATGCGGCGGCGGCCGATGCGGCAGCTTCCTCTTCGAATCCGGCGAGCGTGAAGATGCGCTTCAGGTAGTTCGCGTAACCTTCGCGCAGGGCGGCGTTCTCCTCATCGATGTAGTAGTCGCGGTCGCCCATGCCCAGACCGCCCTGCCAGATGTAGAGGGCGTTGAGGTCGCTGTTCATCAGGTCGGCCTCGACGCCCGTTCCGAAGAAGGCGTCGCCGACACCGGCGTGGAGGGTCGCCAGCAGTTCGGTGGCCTGCTCGCGTCCGCCGGAGAGAATCTCCTGCAAATCCTTCTGCACGGGGGCCGCACCCTCGGCGTTCAGCCGCACGGAGTCGAGTCCGAGCTTGTAGAGGTCGCAGATCTTGCGGTCGGTCGATCCGGCCCGGGTCTCCATGCGGGTCATCTCCGAGAAGAGCTCGTTGATGCGGATCTCGTTGTTTTCACGCAGGACGTCGAACGATCCGTAGCGCGAGAATTCCGGTTTCAGGGGATTCTTGGCCTGCCAGCCGCCCGTGGCGTACTGGTAGAAATCCTCGGCGGGCGATACGCTCTTGTTCAGACTGGCGAGGTCGATGGCCGGAGTCTTTGTGGTGTTGTTCTGACAAGCGGTCATACAAACGATGGTCGTTAATAAAAGAATCTTTTTCATGGTTTCGGTTTTATTCATTCATTTCAGGCGAAAGAGGGAGAGCAGTCGTCCGACTCTCTCCCTCAGTCTGTTGGCAATCCGGTCGGTGCGGACTACTTGCGGATGGCAGCCACGCCGGGCAGCTCCTTGCCCTCCATGTACTCGAGCAGGGCGCCGCCGCCGGTCGATACGTAGCTTACCTTGTCGGCCAGTCCGAACTTGTTGATGCAGGCCACCGAGTCGCCGCCGCCGATGAGCGAGTAGGCGCCCTTCTGCGTAGCCTCTGCAATCGCCTCGGCCACCTCGCGCGATCCGGTCGCGAACTTGTCGATCTCGAACACGCCCACGGGGCCGTTCCAGAGAATGGTCTTGCACTCGAGAATGGTCTCGCGGAAGAGGTTCTTGCCCTCGTCGGCGATGTCGACGCCCTCCCAGCCCTCGGGGATGTCGTTCACCGGAGCGGTCTTGGTGTTTGCGTCGGCCGAGAAGTCGTCGGCGATCAGCGCGTCGGGCGAGGTCACCACCTTGATGCCCTTCTCGGCAGCCTTCTTCAGGATGCCGAGCGCCGTGTCGAAGTAGTCGGGCTCGCAGATCGACTTGCCGATCTTGCCGCCCTGCGCTGCGGCGAAGGTGTAGGTCATGCCGCCGCCGAGGATCAGCACGTCCACCTTCTCGAGCAGCTTCTCGATGATGGTGATCTTGGTCGACACCTTCGAACCGCCCAGAATGGCGCAGAAGGGGCGCTGGGGATTCTCCATCACGCCGTCGATGGCCTTCAGCTCGTTCTCCATCACGTAGCCGAACATCTTGTCGTTGGGGAAATAGTCGGCGATCAGGGCCGTCGATGCGTGTGCGCGGTGCGCGGTGCCGAAGGCGTCGTTGATGTAGCAGTCGGCATACGAAGCGAGCTTCTTGACGAACTCCTTCTGCGGACCCTCCTTCAGGGCCTTCTTGGCAGCCTTCTTCTCCTCGTCGGTGGCATCCTCGGCCAGGCCGCGGGGCTTGCCCTCCTCCTCGGCGTAGAATCGGAGGTTTTCGAGCAGCATCACCTCGCCGGGCTTCAGGTTACGGGCCATCTCGGCGGCCTTCTCGCCCATGCAGTCGCCGGCGAAGAGCACCTTCACGCCCAGACGCTTCTCGATGGCGGGGATGATCTGCTCGAGCGAGTACTTGGGATCGGGATTCTTCTTCGGACGGCCCAGGTGGGACATCAGAACCACCGAACCGCCCTTCTCCAGCACCTTCTTGATGGTGGGGATGGCAGCCCGGATGCGGGTGTCGTCGGTAACTTCGCCCTTGTCGTTGAGGGGCACGTTGAAGTCCACGCGGATGATGGCGCGCTTGCCGGTAAAATCGTAGGAATCGATCTTGAACATAGTTTTTCGTGTTTTATTTGAATGAACTTTCGTCTTCATTTCCGTCTCTGTCCCCGAACCGCTCCCGAGCCGGAACGGTGCCGGGCGGTGAAAATGCGGAACGATCCGATGGATCAGCGACCTAATACGGTGCAAATTTAATAAAATATTTTCGGAATATCTGTTATTTCTTTCACAAAACTGAAGCCGAAATCGAGCGAAACTTTCGCCGGCAGTGGTTCGGGTGGCGAATTTTACCTATCTTTGTGCCGATAAAGAGGAAACTATGGCTCGCAAGAAACAGAACTACCCCCTGATCGAGGGGCTCGAAATCACGACGCTCGCCGCCGAGGGCAAGGCGATGGGGCGTTGGAACGAACAGGTGGTCTTCGTACCGATGACCGTGCCCGGCGACGTGGTCGACGTGCAGATTCGGGTCAAGCGCCGCCGCTTCATGGAGGGATCCGTCGTCAACTACCGCAAGCGTTCGCCGCTGCGCGAGGAGCCTTTCTGCGCCCATTTCGGGGTCTGCGGCGGCTGCAAGTGGCAGAATCTGCCCTACGCCGAGCAGCTGCGCTTCAAGACCGAGCAGGTCCGCGACCAGCTGACCCGGATCGGCAAGATCGAACTGCCCGAAATCCGCCCCTGCCTGGGCTCGGCCGATACGCGCTACTACCGCAACAAGCTGGAGTTCACCTTCGCCGACCGGCGCTGGATGACCTACGAGGAGATCGCCGACGCCGGGCGCGAGATCGCACCCGAGCCGGCGCTGGGTTTCCACATCCCCAACATGTTCGACAAGGTGCTGGACATCGACGCCTGCCATTTGCAGGGCGACCCGTCGAACGCCGTCCGGCTGGAGACCAAACGGTTCTGCGTCGAGCACGGCTATACTTTCTATAATGCCCGCGAGCACAGCGGCCTGATGCGCAATATGATCGTCCGTACGGCCTCGACCGGCGAGGTGATGGTGATCGTGGTCTTCGGCGAGGAGGACCGGCCCCGCATAGCGGCGCTGCTCGACCACCTGGCGGAGCGTTTCCCCGAGATCACCTCGCTGATCTATATGGTCAACACCAAGTGGAACGACTCGCTGGGCGACCAGGAGCCGGTCTGCTACCGCGGCAAGGACCATATCGTCGAGCGGATGGAGGGGCTTCGGTTCAAGGTGGGGCCCAAGTCCTTCTACCAGACCAATTCGAAGCAGGCCTACGAACTCTATAAGGTGGCGCGCGACTTCGCCGGCCTGAAGGGCGACGAGGTTCTCTACGATCTCTATACCGGTACGGGCACCATCGCCAACTTCTGCGCCGCCCGGTGCCGGAGCGTGGTGGGCATTGAGTACGTGCCCGAGGCGATCGAGGATGCGAAGATCAATTCGCAGCTCAACGGCATCGCGAATACGCGCTTCTATGCGGGCGACATGAAAGCGGTGCTCGACGACGACTTCGTCGCCCGGAACGGCCGTCCCGACGTGATTATCCTCGACCCGCCCCGTGCCGGAGTCGACGAGCCGGTGATCGGCGTCATCCTGCGGGCCGCCCCCGAACGGATCGTCTACGTGAGCTGCAACCCGGCCACGCAGGCGCGCGACCTGGCTCTGCTCGATCCGCAGTATCGGGTCGAAGCGGTGCAGCCGGTCGACATGTTCCCCCATACGCACCATGTGGAGAACGTCGTCAAGCTCGTGCGGCGGGCTTGACAGCGAAGCCCCGCCGTCGACCGCATAAATAAATATAAAAATCATGAATAATTCCGACTTGCGGTTTGGGCGGGGCTGGCTGTGAAAAGAAGACGGACGACATGAACGGATGAGTGAGCTGTGTGTAATACCAATAAGAGAATTGATGTAAAATCCGTTCAGAGGCCGTCCGTCATGGTAACGCGCGGTTAAAACGGCATGTCCTGAACGGGCATGCCTCCCCAAATGTGTGATAAAAGGGGGAACGTCCAGCCGATGCCAAGCACTCAATCCTTGCGCACAGTTTCTCTTCGGCGGACGTTCCGATATATAGGGTGGATGAATTTTCGAAAA
>Ga0073908_1004795_pt1 | contig 11701 bp, 10 predicted proteins | sample MucameincwithD2O_FD_65484 | JGI IMG/M metagenome (GOLD analysis project Ga0073908, IMG submission 65484) | Mouse cecum microbial communities from Vienna, Austria - Mucus amended microcosms incubated with D2O | ecosystem: Host-associated > Mammals > Digestive system > Large intestine > Cecum...
CAAAAATTGACTTGAGCGGAAAAACACATCATAAAACAGGATTGAATCAGATAAAAAGCATAGAAAAAGGGGCTGTAAATCTCGCTGATGAAAAATCAGTCGAAATTTAACAGCCCCTAATTTGGCGTTCTATTTGTGTTGTTTTCTGGAATTATTTGTAGCGTCCGGAGATCTGAAAATATATCCAGCAAATGATGCAGCAGATAATCGAGAAAGTGAACGGAAACCATGCATAGGGGAGGGGAAGATCACCCACATTCATTCCATAGAAGCCATAGATCATGTTTGGAATAGACATGACGATGGTTATGACAGTCAGCTTTTTCATGATGTCGTTTATATTGTTGGAAAGAATACTGTTGCAGCCATTGGAAACTCTCTCATTGATTGATGTATAGATCGTACACATGTCAAGCGATTGCTGATATTCGATCAGTACGTCATCGAGCAGGTCATGATCTTCTTCATCGATGGGAAGGATTCGCCCGTTGCGGATCTTTTGAAGTGTATTTTCATCCGCATTTAAGGAAGCGGAAAAATAAATCAGAGACTTGTCGAGCTCCATCATTTCCGAGATTCCCTTATTCGAAATGTTTTTATACAGGCGATCAGAAATCCGCTCTGATTCCGCCTCGATCTGTCTTAAATACAGCTGATACTTCTGCGAGATTGAAAACATCAGATGCAGGAAAAATTCGGTCTTTCGCTGAGTATTTAAGGACCTGATTTTTCCCTGCTCCAATTGTTCAATGAAGGGGTTCGGTTCAATGCTGAGAGTAATAATTCTTGTTTCCTGAAAGATCAGTCCCAGAGGATGGGTCGTGCAGGAAAGTATACCCTGAGAAGAAGATGTATTTTTCAGACAGTAATCCGCAATGATCAGAGTCTGATTTTCTTCCTGGTCAATATCAATATGGCTGGTCTCTTCAGGATCAAGAGCAGCCTGCAAAAACTCAGGAAGAATTCCAATTTCGTTTTTCAGCCAGGTGATTTCATGAACATCCGGATGAATCACGCTGATCCAGCATCCGGGTTCTGGAGTTTTCAATTCAATCAGTTCGCCACTTAAGGATGTTTTCAGGATTTTATACATAACTTAATTTTAGACGATCCAGGAAGCAATGCTCTGCTGAAGCATTTCATATATGGACAAAAACGGCTGAAAATCCCGGAAATCAGGAGCAGCTGACCGCATATGAAAGCGAATTCTGAGCGTTTTTCGGGAATTCAAGGTCTTATTCTTAGTTTTGTTGATAAGTCAACGAAATCTATCTACACTGAAGACATGGAACAGACAGAAAAAATCATGAAGTTTTTCATGATCACCGGAAAAATGGAAAAACAGGTGACCAAACTGAAATCCCTGTATATGAAAGAATTTGATCTCAACGGCTCCGACTTACCGATCCTGTTTGCTTTGCAGACGTGCAATGAAGGGCTGCGCCAGGATGAATTTTGCAAAATGGCTGGAAGCGACAAAGCTCAGATTTCGCGAAGCCTCTCCCGGCTGATGAACCATGGACTGATTGAAAAAGACAACAGCACACTTTATAAATCAAAATATACACTGTCTTCTGAAGGTAAAAAAACCGCTGAATATCTTTCAGAACAATCTGTCCATATTTTTGATGCGGCTCATTCCATTCTCGATAACGATCAATGGGACGGTTTCTACAGTTTTCTTGAAAGCCTGAATGTCCAGATTGAGCACATGATCAATCAAAAAGAGTCTGAATCCAGTAAACAGAACGTAGAACAATAAGGAAAAAATGAAGAATTGAAGTTGGATTCAGCTTCGATCAAAAGAAATAGAATAGTCAGATCACTCAGAATACGACAAATGGAGGAAAAGAAATGATTTGGATTGTAACCGATAGTGCGCAGGAGCTGAAAAACGATCCTGAAAATGGCCTGATCGTCATGAAACTGCCCATTATGATTAATGGCGAAGAATCAAAGGAAGAGATTTCCAAAGAAAAATTTTATGAAATGCTAGAAGATGACTCAATCTCCTTAAAGACTTCCCAGGCGACACCTGCAGACTTTGAAGAAGTGTTCCGTAAGATTACAGAAAACGGAGATGAAGTTCTTGGTGTTCTTTTATCTTCAACTCTTTCAGGAACCTACAATTCCGCCAGACTTGCAGCTATGGATTTTGACAACATCTGGCTGGTGGATTCAGGACAAGCCGCGCTTTCTGAAACGGCTCTGGTCAAAAGAGCAATGGATTTAAGAGATCAGGGACTAAGTGCGCAGCAGATCGCAAAACAGCTTGAAGAAGATAAGAAAAAAGTAAAGCTGCTTGCCGTGGTTCCAACGTTGAAATACCTGAAGAAAGGCGGCCGCATTTCCGCAGCCGCTGCCATGGCTGGCGATTTAATCGGAATTAAGCCTGTAGTGACCATCGACGAAAAGGGTGAAGTCGTTGTTGATTCAAAAGCCAGAGGACTCAAGAAGGGAATTAAAAATATTGTGGCCAGAGCTGAGGAGATTTCGCTCGATCCCAATATGCCCATTGTCATTGGATATTCTGGTCTGAATGATACGAATGCAAAAAATCTGAAAGAACAGCTGGTCAGTCTGGTGGATAAAGATGAAGATCTGGTCTCGCTTTCTGAAGTTCTGGCGGTTCATGCTGGACCAGATGCAGCAGGAATTGGATTCTTTCAGAAATAATTGGAATTGAACGTTGAAGGAGGAGCTAAAGCTTCGTCTTTTTTACATCTGTTCTTGATCATGTTCTGAAATCAATCTTTATGTCTTATTCTGTTCGAAAAAAGACATGTGGTTTTTAGAACATTAACTTTGAAGATTGTTTTGAGAAGTTTTACTTGATCATCAGTTTCTAATCCTTTATTGGAAAGAGAGTTTCAGTAAGACTTTTAAATGTTTTTGTGTCAGAAAAAATTCTTAGATTGGATCGAATCAGATCCGATGGATATCTTCAGATAAATATCAAAAGAAGTTTTGATAACAGGATAACAAATTTAATAATTATGGTTGCGTCATCTTAATTTGTCACTTTCTTTTGTTATGGTTTCTCTATCAAATTTTGTCAGAATAAATGAGAGGAGATTCCAACTTGGATTGTGCAATTGCATTAAGTACAGATCTGGCTGCAAAAAATCTTCTTCGACAGGATGGAGTATTCGAACAACTGGTTCATGTGAAATGCTTCTCCGGTAATAAGGATGTGGAGATTGAATGTGTCAGAGAAATGGATCCCAATGCTGCTCAAATCAGAATTAATAAAGAGGAGGATTTGGTTTATCGGGAAACTCGAAGAGATCTGATCAAGGAAGTAATCTTTAAAGACGACGAGGGCTGCTTTTCAATGATTGTTGGCCTTGAACCTCAATCTTATAATTCGCAGGATATGGTTTTTTGGACGGATGGCTACGATCTTGCCATCTATGAGAGACTGATACAGATTTCAGAATATGAAAAACGAGATGATCCAGAACAGGAAGAAGTTTTTCAAAACGAGCAATCGCTTCCTTTTGTAACGACAATTGTGCTCTGGTTATCTGCCGATCCATGGCCTGCTGCTAAAAATCAAAGAGACCTGATCCGTATCTCTAAAAGCTTAACCATGGAAATTCCAGATCATCCGCTGAATTTGATCGAACCTTATGCATTAAGAGATGAGGAACTTATGGAATATGGACCAGAATTTGGGATAGTTCTGGTATTCATCATAAATTCGAAAGACGAGGATCGACTGAGTGATGTTCTGCAAAATATGAATCATACTTTTCGAAGTTGTGTGTCTTGGCGAATGATCTGATTAAAGCAGTAACGAATATAAAATTTGACAGAAAAGTAAAGGTAAGGAATGGAGTGATCAATATGTGTGAAGCGATTATTCAAATGCAGAATTCCTATAGAAATGAAGGGATCCGAATTGGCGAAAGAAGAGGAAAAACTGAAGGAATCCAGATTGGTAAATCCGAAGGAATCGAAATCGGAAGAAATCAGGAACTCAGAAAAATTGCTGTAAAATTGCTGAATTATGGACAATCAAAAGAATATGTGGCTAATTTTTTAGAAATTTCAAATGCCCATCTTGAATCAATTCTTTCTGAGATGAACAAATAAGAAGCGATTAAGTATTATCAACAAGCATTCAATAATTATTGGTTTCAATTCTCCAATAAGTAGTACGAATTGATTTTATTACGATGAAGCAGGTATCGGAATCTGACACCTGCTTTTTTGCGTTTTGTGTCACGTTTATTTCAAAAAAATTATAGATTGTCTTTTGCTTCTTTCACGGTTTGGGAAATTTTGATTTCGGGTTCTGTTTCAGCTTCAAATCCAATTTTGACTCCCATTTTTCAGAAAGACAGAATAATGGACCAATCAGAATTAGATGGTTAAAGATGGTGATAATCAGAAAATATGTTATTCAAGATAAGAATAATGAATAAGCCGGGAAATCGAAAGTATGCTAAAGCTAACTTTTTATCTTTTTCGTTGTATAATCGATTCAGCCTAAAAAATTATGGATTAAATACAGAAAGTGATGAGATGAACTATGAGACTCAAAGATGTACCGCTCTCTTCAACCGTAAAAGTTGTTTCTATAGATCTCAATGAAGATACCAAACGTAGGCTGCAGTCCCTTGGGATGTTGCCCGGAACCCCCTTACAGGTATTGCATCGGAAGAAATCAGGAACGATGGTGATTTCACTGCGGTCCAATCGATTTGCGATCGGATCAAAAATGAGTGCTGGAATCGAGGTGGATCATGTCTGAACAGCTCACAATTGGCTTTATCGGCAATCCCAACTGCGGAAAAACGACGTTATTTAACGCCTATACCGGGGCCAATCTCAAAGTAGCCAACTGGCCTGGAGTCACGGTGGAAAGAATGGAAGGGGCAATCAATGAACACGGTCATACCATTCGTCTGGTCGATCTGCCAGGAACCTATTCACTCAACTCCTTTACAATGGAAGAACAGGTTACCAGACAATTTCTTGAATCCGATCAGGTCAGTGTCATCATCGATGTCGCGGATACATCTTCCCTTGAACGCTCCTTATATCTGACCCTTCAGCTGATCGAGATGAATAAGCCGATGGTGCTTGCTCTGAATATGATGGATATTGTCGAAAAACGGGGAATTGACCTGGATATACATCGCCTTTCAGAAATTCTCGGTGTACCGGTTATACCGGTTACCGCCAGGAAAAAACGCGGATTAAAGACTTTGCTGCATGCGGCATTGCATCAATATGAAGATTCTAATGCGATCAACCATCAGCCGATGGATCTGCATTCTGAAACGATTAAGGAAAGAGTCCTGACTTATTCACCGGATATTGAAAGACAGATTGCTCAGATCGAAGAAAAGCTGGCTTCTGTCTCAGACAATCCTCGTTTAAGTGCAATTGAGTGGCTTTTAAAAGATGAAGAAACCACAAGAAGGTATAAGGACTATGATCTTCCAATTCAATCAGAAGAGCAGATGAATCAGATCATCAATCAGAAATATGATTTTATTCAGGCCATCCTCAACGAGGTTCTTTTAGGCAGAGAAAAGTCCGATGAACTCAGCGAAAAAATCGACGCGGTGGCTTTGAAACCATTCTGGGGAATTGTCCTCTTCCTGTTAATCATGGCCGGTGTTTTTGAGCTGACTTTTTCCATCGGAGACTGGATCAGTGGATATGTTGAAATATTGATTGGCTGGTTTACCGAAGGAGTCGGCTCAGTTTTAGTCAGTCTGCATACGGCAGATTGGCTGATCAACCTGATCTGCGACGGAATTATTTCAGGCGTGGGCGGAATTCTTACTTTTCTGCCGAATATTACGATTCTGTTTATCGCTCTTGCCTTCCTTGAAGATTCGGGATATATGGCAAGAGTCGCCTATATCATGAACGATATCATGGAAAAGCTTGGGCTTTCAGGACGGGCCTTTATTCCGATGGTTCTGGGCTTTGGATGTACAGTTCCTGCCATTATGGCTTCAAGAGCGCTCGAATCCAAAAAAGACCGCAGAAGAGTCATGCTGATCACTCCGTTTATGTCCTGTTCGGCAAAACTTCCGGTCTATATTCTGTTTGCGGGAATGTTTTTCCCCAAGCAGCCAATGTGGGCTGCCTATTCTCTTTATGTGATCGGAATCGGAATGGCTTTACTCCTTGCCTGGATTCTCAAACATTTTGAAAAGGAAGCCGAAGATTTTCCACTTCTCATCGAACTTCCGGCTTATAAAGCGCCAAGTGCTCATACAGTTCTCGTTTATGTATGGGATAAGGTAAAGAGCTTTTTGATGAAAGCGGGAACGATCATTTTTGCGGCATCCATCGTGTTATGGCTGTTTACGCATTTCTCGATAAGTGGTTATACCGAAGATATATCTGTTTCATTTGCAGCTCAGTTTGGTAAGGCTTTTTCCTGGGTTCTGGTTCCTTGCGGACTTGGATTCTGGCAGATCGTTGTTGCTTTAATTGCCGGCGTATCGGCAAAAGAAGTTGTTGTCAGTTCAATGGCGGTTTTATTTCAGGTAGCCAATGCGAACAGCTTTGAAGGAATGCAGGCGATGCATCTGCAGCTTGAAGCCATTGGCTTTGGAGCTCTGAATGCTTATTGTATGATGCTTTTCTGTTTGTTGTATGTGCCGTGTCTGGCCTCATTGGCAACCATTAAAAAAGAATCTGGAAGCAGCAGCTTCATGTGGAAATCCATAGCCTTTCAGCTGTTTGTCTCTTGGACTTTAACCACGATTGTCTATCAGGTTGGAAGCTTATTTGTATAAATTTAAATCAGGAATAAAAAAGAGAGCGTTGGGTCATTAAAATCTGACGCTCTTTTTTGCGCAGAACAGATTTCAGGTCACAAAATTATTTTGCGTGATGGGATTAATAACTGAAAAACGGTTATTGGCAATGGATTTGCTTTTTTGAGCAGATTTATTTCTTTATGGTTTGTTCAAACTAACATTATAAGTACGAGGCCATCTTAATCGGATAACAATTCAATGCGACTTGTACATTAGTCTTTGGGGATTTTCGATCGAACAATATGCAATGTACAACACATAAAACAATAGAAAATACGAGCAAAATGACCGTAAATTCGAAAGATTCGGCATTAAAGGACTGATGGTTTCCTGAAGCAACTTTTGCAATATCATAGACAACTATCACTATTGGATTTTGGGTGCTGAAGATCGATACTGAAAGCACGATGTAAGCGTAAACACAACGCAAAGGAGGATGTACACATGGAAATGACATTACGCTGGTATGGACCAGGACACGATACGATTACACTTGAACAGATTCGACAGATCCCAGGAGTTACTGGAGTTATTACGACTCTTTATGATAAACAGCCAGGTGAGCTCTGGACTCAGGAAGAAATTCACAATTTAAAGGAATATGTAGAATCTCACGGATTAAATCTGTCCGGTATTGAATCAGTGAACGTTTCTGATGCGATTAAAATTGGTTCTCCTGAAAGAGAACAGGATATTGAAAATTATATTCAGACTCTTGAAAACCTTGGAAAAGAAGGAATCAAGACTGTTTGTTATAACTTTATGCCAGTATTTGACTGGACTCGTACTGAGCTTGCCCGCGAACTTGAAGATGGTTCTACAGCGTTAGCTTATTCCCAGAAAGCTGTAGATAACATGGATCCAGAAAAAATGTTTGAATCCATTGCCGATGACATGAACGGAACAGTTATGCCTGGCTGGGAACCAGAACGTATGGAAAAGATTAAGGAACTCTTTGCCGCATACAAGGATGTGGATGAAGAAAAACTTTTCAATAATCTGGTGTATTTCCTGGAAAGAATCATGCCAACTTGCGATAAGTACGATATCAATATGGCAATTCACCCGGATGATCCAGCATGGCCAATTTTTGGACTGCCAAGAATCATCACAAGCAAGGAAAAAATTCAGCGTCTGATGAAGGCAGTTGATAACCCACATAACGGAGTCACGTTCTGTGCTGGAAGTTACGGAACCAATCTGAAAAACGATCTGCCAGATATGATTCGTTCACTGCCAGGAAGAATTCACTTCGCTCATGTCAGAAACCTGAAATTCAATGACAAAAACCCTGAAACACTCGACTTTGAAGAAGCACCACATCTGTCCCGCTGCGGAACTTTCGACATGTATGAAATCATGAAGGCTCTGCACGACATCAACTTTGATGGACCAATCCGTCCTGACCATGGACGTATGATCTGGAACGAAGTCGGTATGCCTGGATATGGTCTGTACGACCGTGCCTTAGGTGCAACTTACCTTAACGGTCTGTGGGAAGCCATTGAAAAATCTGAAGATGAAAAAGAAAAAGAAGTGGCTTAGTAAAAAACAATCCAGCCAGAATGGACTGGCTTTTGTAAAAAACAAATCAAATAGTAGAAATGAAGGACTGATCAAATGATGAAATTATCAAACGAAGGCCTTAAGAATACCCAGGAATGGGTCAGCGCAGGCTTTAATATCCCAACGTATGATCGTCATGCAATGGTTGAAAAAACCATTGCAGAGCCGACATGGGTTCATTTTGGAGCCGGAAACCTGTTTAAAGCATTCCCGGCTGCAGTGGCTGAAAAGCTGCTCAATGAAGGTAAGATGGAAAAAGGTGTCATCGCGGTTGAAGGTTTCGATCCGTTTATGATCGAAGTCAACAAGGAACACGATAACCTGGCTGTTCTTGCGACTTTAAAACACGATGGAAACGTCGATAAAACAGTGGTTGGTTCGATTGCTGAAACTGTTATGCTTGATCCAAAAGATCAGGACGCATGGAAACGGATGGCAAGCATCTTCACAGCTCCGAGTCTGCAGATGGCCAGCTTTACAATCACTGAAAAAGGATATGCCATTACCGATGCGGCGGGAAATCTGCTTCCTCTGGTAGAAAAAGATTTCGAAAACGGACCGCAAAATCCTGAGTCTTACCTTGGAAAAGTGGCTTCCCTGCTTTATGAGCGTTACAAAAACGGGCAGCTGCCAATTGCCATGGTATCCATGGATAACTGCTCTCATAATGGACAGAAACTTCAGGATGCCATTGTGGCCTATGCGAAAGGCTGGGTAAAAAATGGAAAAGCGGACGAAGGATTTGTCGAATATCTCGAAAATCCGGCAAAGGTTTCCTTCCCATGGAGCATGATCGATAAGATTACGCCTCGCCCGGACGCTTCGGTTGAAGCCATGCTTGAAGAAGCTGGACTTGAAGATGTTAAACCAGTAAAAACGCCGCGCGGAAGTTTTGTGGCTCCGTTTGTCAATGCTGAAGAAACGGAATACCTTGTTATTGAAGATGCTTTCCCAAATGGAAAAGTGCCTCTGGATCTGGGTGGAATTATTTATACCGATCGTGACACAGTAAACAATGTCGAAAAGATGAAGGTCACTACCTGTCTGAATCCTTTGCATACCGCCATGTCTATTTATGGATGCCTGTTAGACTACGATAAGATTTCTGAAGAAATGAAAGATGAAGATATCGTAGATCTGATTCGTATCATTGGCTACGATGAAGGGCTGCCAGTTGTAGTGAATCCTGGAATTCTGGATCCAAAGCAATTTATCGATACCGTAATTGGTGTTCGTCTTCCTAACCCATTTATGCCAGATGCTCCGCAGCGTATTGCTACAGATACATCACAGAAACTGTCTGTTCGTTTTGGAGAAACCATCAAATCCTATCTGAACGATGAAAATCTCAGCACAAACGATCTGAAACTGATCCCGGTTGTATTTGCCGGCTGGATCCGTTATCTGATGGGCATTGATGATCAGGGAGAAGGTTTTGAAATCTCTGCAGATCCGCTTCTTGAAGAAGTAAGACCTGTCGTTGCCAACATCAAACTGGGAGATATAGTGACTGAAGAAACACTTCGTCCAATTCTTTCCAATCAGAAGATTTTTGGTGTAGACCTGTATGAAGCCGGTATGGCGGATGAAGTCGTTGAAATCTTCAATGAACTGATCGAAAAACCTGGCGCTGTCCGTAAAACGCTTCATAAAAAAGTGACAGAAGCAAAAGAGGCGAAAAAATAAGATGAATGCCGTTTTAGAAAGATTTCATGAAATCGGAATCATTCCGGTTGTCGTGCTGGATGATGTAAAAGACGCCGTTCCATTAGGAAAAGCGCTGGTCAATGGCGGTCTTCCTGCAGCTGAAGTCACTTTCCGTACCGCTGCTGCTAAAGGCTCCATTGCCGCCATGAGAAAAGAATGTCCGGATCTGCTGGTAGGAGCTGGAACTGTTCTTTCCAAAGAGCAGGTCGATCAGGCTTTAGAAGCCGGAGCTCAGTTTATCGTCAGCCCGGGTCTTGATAAGGAAGTCGTTTCCTATTGCATTGAAAAAGGAGTTCCAGTGACTCCAGGCTGCGCAACCGCTTCGGATGTGACTGCCGCTTATGCCTTAGGACTGGATGTCGTTAAATTTTTCCCGGCTGAACCGGCTGGCGGAATCAAAATGATTAAAGCTCTGGCTGCTCCTTTCCATATGATGAAATTCATGCCGACTGGCGGAATCTCAGAAAAGAATATGGAAGATTATCTGAAGGAAAAGATGATCCTTTGTGTCGGCGGAAGCTGGATGGTCAAAGCCGACCTGATCAGGGAAGGCAAGTTCGATGAAATCGAAGAACTCTGCAAAAAAGCTGTGAAGAAACTTCAGGAGGTCCGTGGATAATGGCCAAGGATAAAGTAGTCACTTTTGGAGAACTGATGCTTCGTCTGGCTCCGGAAGGCTATATGCGTTTTGTTCAGGCGGACAAACTGGGCGCAACCTATGGCGGAGGAGAAGCCAATGTGGCGGTCTCTTTGGCTAACTATGGTCATGATGCTCATTTTGTCAGCAAGCTGCCAAAACATGAAATCGGCCAGGCGGCTGTCAATTCCCTGAGAAAATACGGTGTCAACACAGAAGATATCGTTCGCGGTGGGGATCGTGTTGGAATCTATTTCCTGGAAAAAGGCGCTTCCCAGCGTCCAAGCAAGGTCATTTATGACCGGGCGAATTCTGCTATTGCCAACTCAACAAGAGATGAATATAACTGGAAAGAAATCCTGAAGGATGCCAAATGGTTTCATACAACAGGAATTACTCCCGCTCTTAATGATGAAGTAGCGGCCATTACTCTGGATGCCTTAAAGGCCGCCAGGGAACTGGGTGTTCCAACATCCATGGACCTCAACTACCGCAACAAGCTCTGGAGCAAGGAAAAAGCCGGCAAGGTCATGGATGAATTATGCCAGTATGTAGATGTCGTCATTGCCAATGAAGAAGATGCCAAGGATGTCTTTGGCATTGAAGCAGACAATACTGACATTCATGGCGGAAAGATCGACCGTGAAGGCTATAAGGAAGTCGCTAAAAAACTGAAAGATCGTTTTGGATTTGATAAGGTGGCGATTACTCTTCGTGAATCGATCAATGCCAACCGCAACCTGTGGAGCGCAATGCTTTATGATGGCGATGATTATCACTTCTCGAAGAAGTACGATATGAACATCGTTGATCGTGTCGGAGGAGGGGACTCCTTTGGCGGTGGTCTGATTCATGCTTTGCTTAAGGGCATGAACAGCCAGGAAGCGATTGAATTTGCCGTTGCTGCTTCGGCTTTAAAACACACCATTGAAGGAGACTACAACCTGGTTTCTGAAGATGAAGTCTTAAAGCTTGCCGGCGGAGATGGAAGCGGACG
>Ga0073908_1004805_pt1 | contig 11676 bp, 11 predicted proteins | sample MucameincwithD2O_FD_65484 | JGI IMG/M metagenome (GOLD analysis project Ga0073908, IMG submission 65484) | Mouse cecum microbial communities from Vienna, Austria - Mucus amended microcosms incubated with D2O | ecosystem: Host-associated > Mammals > Digestive system > Large intestine > Cecum...
TCTTCCGCCGATTAAACGGATTATACCAAACACAATACCCCTTGGCCAAACGATTAAAGAACCACTTGACATAAAAGGCCGGGATATCCGTTGACCGGCTGACGGAAATGATGACGGGAGCAAGTGCTTCGACTTGCTCGCCGGAGTCGGTGGTAATTGTTATCTTATCAATCATCGTTCAAATCTATTAAGTTACACAAATCAGGAAAACACATTATTGCACTATGAGCCATACCATGCTGAACATCAATTTGTAAAACACAAGTTTGATTATTATCTTGACATAGAAATATACTGTTTTTATTAGGAACTATCGCCACCTTTATATTGCTGTGAGTGTTTTTGATAGTATCAAATTTACCGCTAAGATAATTGATATATTCCCCTTTACCTTTGATACCTTCCAATACCCATTGGGATGAATAAATGAAATCACTTGTAATATAAGGTTCGATAAGGGAAGCATCTTTCTTTTTCCATGATTCAGCAAATGTCCGTATAACTTTTAAGTTATTATCTGGAGTATCATTAAAAGATATAATTTCTTCTTTTTCCTCTTTTTCATACAAACCTTGTTTGTGATTCTCTACGAACTGGATTAAAGAAGGATGAACTATCTTAACGAAATAATCAAGTTTACATCCTAATAATAGAAATGCCAATCCCTCTTTGGATAAGTCAATAAATGCCATATCAGTCATGAAATTTTCGGTTATAGGCATCCATTCTAGAGAAAATGTTTTAGCAAAATCCGCATCTAATTTATTGTAATGCTCAACCCACTCCTTATAACCGATTGTTGCTTTATGAGATGGTATAACAGTCTGCGGAAACTTACAGACAGAGAAGTAACTATCATTTTTTTCCACATATTCCATATAATTAGGCTTGGATTCTTCTCTTAACAACTCCCAAGCCTCAGGATTCTCATTAAAATAGGAGATAACTTCCACGGCTTGCCAAATGCGCTCTTGTAATAATACCTCTTGCAACATACTCTCATGATTTACTGTTAAACTCCATTAATTCTCGTTTCACTTGTTCTGCTAAATCCTCGTCAAACAATCCAAGTAACAGTTTGTTTTTCAATACTCCATTACTCTCTTTCTTGCAAAGATTAACGAAATGCTTTATTTGTTCATCGTTCATATATCCATTTATTTTAATCGTATAATCCCAATTATCGTTTAGTCGTTTTTTAATTTTCATATTAGATGAACATAATTTTTCTAAAGATTTCAACATAGGTAACTCTTCCTTTGTTTCTTGTGGAAATAATAAATTATTACTTACATCTCTATTTTTAAGATTTCGACTCCGAACAGGATACACTTTTTCCCGAAAACATTTTTCCACTTTTTTTTGAGGCCCTTTTCCTTTATTTATACGTTTATCATCTTTTATTTCTTTCAAAAATTTCTCATTGATTCCTTTTGTATGATTACAGATTTCCTTATATATAGTTAGATCTTTTTTCGAAATTTTACAGCCGCAATTCCGTATAATATCCTCAATTTCTTTTTCATAAGACTGATTAACTTCTTGTATAGGAACTTCTTTTTCAATTATAATTGGCCTTCCATTAGATAAAACAGGATCTATTCCCAGCAACTGTCCATACAATTCTTTATAAACATCTGCCACATAGTTTCTATCATCAATAGTAAAGAAATTATCCGTAAAATCCCTTGTTAGATTAGCGAAACCATTTAATTCCCCCCAAAAAGCAAAAGCCAAACGATAATCAAACATATACTTACTTTGCATAAAAGTAAGTAGCTGTTCCCAATCATCCCCTTTTGCAATAACAGCGGTCATAGAAGAAATCAACAAATTATTCCACTGAAATGTATTCTCTTGTCCTCGCACATATTTACGCATTTGGTTCAACAATGACTTCGCGCTACTTCCTTCCCAATCTTCTTTATATATCTCCTTTGCCTTTGTTGTTACTTCATCGGAAATTTTCTCTTTAAAAGAACTAATTTTTCCATTATAATTCTTTAACAATAACACTTCATTTATCCAAGCTATCGCCAAGCATTCTTCTCGATTTTCATTTAGATGTACATTCGATATCTTGTTTAAACTCTTATCTGTTACTATAATTTCTTCTGCAAAAGGCTCCAACCTCTTACGAGCCTTTCGAATCTGTTTCAAATCTTCCTGCAATTCAGCAAATACCAGATTAACCCTTTCTTTTTGAAATGTTGTAAAAGAACGATCTTCCGTAGACAAAACCGAAAAGAAAATATCTTGTAGCTCCTGCAATAAATTCACTGTTCGAATAACTTCCGGCGTAGAAGAAAGTAAAGCTCCTATATAATAACCATACAACAAACCTTTTAATTTATTGACACGATAATCATATTCAATTTTCTCTTGATTTAAACCGACATTCAATTCTATTTTAGGGAATTTAATCATAGCCGGTTTCTCCACACAAAAACCCTTTTGATAAAGTCTAATGAGTTTTGTCTCAAGACTACTATCTGATAAAGACAATGTGATACGCTTATCTTGTTCTGAAAAGAATATAAATCGTGTCCGCCAAGGTGACAAATATATCGTATGGTCACTATAGAATACACCTTGCACACTTTGAGGAAATTCCTCTTCTATACAGATTTCTATAAGCAATGGATGATCCTCTATGTCACTACTCGGACGAGAGAATCCGACAGGTTTATCATAAAGAAGTATCACATTTTCTATATGATTCTCTGGTATCTCCAACCAACGAGAATAGCCAAATCTTCTATGCTCATAAAAAGCCTTTGGAGAAATACTTTCACTCGATAATATATTATTGAAATTGAAAGTAGAAGTAGGTATATATAACTTTTTCATATCGCTTAAATATCTTCTATTTCTTCTATTTCTGAAATTTCATACAAATCCGGGGATATATCCGATAACGGAGTAGGTAATATACCACTATACATAACATACAAATTCCGAGATGTCCGTGTCATCGCCACATAAAGAGATTTTCGATGCGCACCTCCATCATCTCTAAAATCCTCTATACAAGGAAGAAAAACGGTTTCAAACTGCAATCCTTTTGCACTATGATAAGTCATCACCTTCGGATTAGAGGAAGAAAAGTTCAACGTATCCTTACTATTTCGCCAATTTTCCTTGTCTGTATAACGTAATTCTACATTCATTTCTAATTCTTTCAGCTCATTCCCTATGGATTTGACCATATCATTATGAGGTAACAAAATCGCTACATCAGAAAGATCTTTTCTTTCTATGATACGTTTTATTGCAACCAATTGATTTCTTACATCATCATATTTCAGGACATAAGGCTTAACAGTTTCTATACTTTTATATGTACTTTCTACAAACGGAGGTAAATCAATACCTATCGATTGAACCAACTTAGCAACAGGTATTGGCAAACGATAGTTACGATATAATTCCCAAATCTTTGGTTTTTCTCCTCTCGGTAAAAGATCTCCAATATATTCCACAGGCAATGTATCTTTCAATCCTTCATAAATAGATTGTGCTGTATCACCGAAAAAGATAAAATGTTTATTTGCCGCCCCTATAAACTCTTGTATCTCCTCTTCCTCAAAATCTTGTATTTCATCCACGATAATATAATCAGCAGAACTACAATTCTCCCTGTTCTTCCAAGCCCAATGATGTATAAATGTATTCTTCAGCCCTAAGCTTTCTCTTCCCGCATTCATATATTCACAAAGAGCTTTTGTAAACACAATGATCTTATAATTGTCTCCACGTTCTTTTTGTATACGCTGTGCCTTTATCAAAGCAAGTACAGACTTTCCACTACCTGCACACCCAGTCACAATACACGATTTATCAAGGACAGCCATCAAAACCTTGATTTGATCTTCATCCAACTCGGATTCTTTTATCATCCAGTCTTTCTTCATGATTATATAGATTTTTGTATTATTCTCCATGCGACCTTACTAACATCCCTTGTTTTTCTCGAATGAGAAATAGTAAATGCTTGATTATATCCACAATTCTTTTGGAGTACTTGGCAACCAGCTTCTTCCAGCCCCTTATCCATCATCTTTGGTAGCCATTCTTGAGATACATTATTATAAGAAGTCACATCCACAAATAATATAATTCCCTTGAAATTTAACTTAGGAAGCAAGTATCTAACTATATGACTATAGGCATTTTGTTGCTCAAACCGTTCTTTAGTCACAAATTCGCAAATTGCCTTAAATGACATTATTATGTCAAAATCCCCAGATACAACAGAGTCAAGCACCTCTAAATCGTAAAAATCTTCAATCTCAATAGGTATTATTCGACAATTAATCTCTATTCCCGTTCGCAAAGAATAGAAACCTATCACTCTCTCAAAAAGGCGAAGCGCATGTAAATTTCCATCAAAAGCAGATATATTAACCCGTTTAATATTAGGAAGGATAAGATTGACAACACACAACAAACCAATTATCTCTCCACCGATACCACAACCAAAATCAAAAATAGAAAGTTCTTTCTTCTCCCGCCAATCCAAAAGATGGCAATTAAAAAAATCACGATAAATACAATATGATTCTGCATAACTACGAGGGAAATAAGTACCAAGATAATTAAGCACATTACTCCTATTCCAATCAATAACAGTCATATCAGAGTTAGAACAACAATAGTTTGCCTTTAAGTCTCCGAATATATATTCGTCCAGCCATTGAGGTAAATTTACATTTATAGCCATAGCAATCATTTTCTCGCTTGGCTGCCTTGGCGAAGATTAACGAATAGACTTCTGTACATCCATATACACAAAACGTGGAGCCAGTCCTGTCGCCCGTTCCACTGTTTGAAGGCCTTCGCATTGCCCGATTAGTCGAAACGAGCAACGTCGAAAGCCCCACGCCGATGTGAATATATAATCTACCCATTATGCTTCCATGTCTTTCTTCAAGCATAGAACCAATCACAGTAGTATATAATACACCCTAGGGACATTCACCGTTGCTTTGTTTTTAACTAATCGTTTTTTGAAGTTGCGAAGTTCTCAAACAGTCAAAACCAAAGCGTTCAGTAAACGCCTTTATGTATATGCCCTCCCTCGCCCACCGGCTTTAACGGCATCGGCGTAAGGAGACTTCGCAAATATACGGAAATTCCATCATCTTCCCCATAAATAACAATAAATATAACAGCTCAAATGAAATATCTATTACCTTTGCCCCAAACCTTAGCCTAGGTTTCATACTAGAACATTAATAACTTTATAAAAATTTACGCTATGGATATTTTTGATTTACTATTCGGTTGGGGCGGGCAGGCCATGCAGTTAACATTCCAATATGGATTTATCCTTAAAGAAAAAGATTTCCTTGAGCTTACCGATGAGCAATACGTGCAGTTTCACATCAAGATGGGGGAATGTAACGAAAAGGTCTTTTTGATCGCACCGGCAGATCCGAGAAACGCAATAGAGGCGGACTCAACGGAGCTACCGATCGTGACCGAATCCCCAAAGGACGCTTTTCTTGAGGCTGCCAAAGACATAGAGAAATATTGCGAAGGAAAGGATTTCCATACGGATGAGGAGAAGTTACGGTTTGCGGCGAGACATATGCCGGATATATTCTCCAAAGGCTCCAAGTATGAGAAATACTCTAAATTCACAGTCACCAAGCGACAGAAAGGCAAGTAGATAATGCTTTCCCGTATCGTCATCGCCTTGGGCGTAGACGATGACGATAACCGGGATCAGCCCTTTGCTATCTCATACCGCATAAAGAGGAATATTCGTCAGGTTGCCTTGCTCCTTGTAAGGCAGCATGGAATATCGCTCCGCATGCAGGCTTGGTTCCTTGTCCAATAAGTTCATCAAGGAATTAGCCCGGACATTTCCTTCGGCCTTCACTTCTATCGGGATCATTTCCGCTCCCCGCTGGATGATGAAATCAAGCTCTAGGCGCGAATTGTCCGCCGTATGATAATAAATGGGAGACACGCCTTTGCTTTTCATCTGTTGCAAAACGTATTGCTCAGTTAGTCCACCCTTATACTCCTTGAATATATCATTCTTTATCAAGACTTGCGCAGGATCGGTCTGGACCATCGCTCCCATCAAGCCAAGGTCTACCATATAAAGCTTGAAAGCCGATAAGTCCTCGTACACGGCGAGCGGCAACTCGGGTTTCGTGCATCGAGGTATCTTATACAACAAACCCGCATTGACAAGCCATTGTATGGAAAGCTCAAAGTCGTTGGCCCTCGCGCCTTTACGTAAAGCGCCATAGATAAACTTCTTATTCTCCTTGAATAATTGAGAAGGCACACTGTTCCAAACCATCCGGATACGCGGCACTTGCTCTTTGGGCGCATGTTTCGAAAAATCAAGATCGTAACCTTGGAGAATCTCCTGCTGGATACGCCTTACCTCCCGTAAAGCTCCGGTCTCCACGTATTTGGAAACAGCCTCCGGCATGCCTCCCACATAATAATACTGGCGGAGAAGATCCACATACTTTTCATGCAGCAAACTCATCATCACATAGTCACGGCTCATAAGTAATTTACATGCCTCTTTCTCTCCTTTCGCCATAAGAAATTCCTCGAAACTCATAGGATACAGGTTGATGACATTAACCTTGCCTACCGGATATGATATATTCTCATGCAAAGAAATTCCCAAAAGCGAACCCGCCACCGCGATATGGTAGTCCGGAGCTTCCTCCTTAAAATACTTCAACGCCTCCAATACCTCCGGAATATCTTGTACCTCATCCAAAATGACGAGCGTATCACCCGGAGTAATATCCACCGAAGTCATGGCACGGAGACCACGCAAAATTCTTTCCACATCAAAGTCCTGCGTAAAAAGCTGCCGGGCAAGATTGTTCTTACGACATACGACATAAGCCTCTTTCTTATATTCAAGCCTGGCAAACTCATGGAGTAACCAAGTCTTGCCCACTTGTCTGGCACCATTAAGAATAAGAGGTTTTCTGTCCGCTCTTTCTTTCCATTCAATAAGTTCCTTCAAAACAGTTCTTTCCATATGAATACAACATTTTTACGCGGATAAACATAGCTAATCATCACATTTTTCAGCACCAATTCGCCATACAAATATAGGTAAACTCGCTCACATACGGATGGATTTCGCAGGAATAATGCAAACTATTGGAATAAAAGGGAGATATGTAGGTTTTACCTATATTCGTCCATTATATGGTTTTGCCCCGTTTTGGAGGAGTTAGGAAAATAAATTGCTACTTATCCGTTGCCTGTTCAAGGTCGAAAACAATATTGGAAAAAGGTCTTTGTATTATCCTCTGACATCACCGTAAAGAACGCTGTTTCACTCATATTTTGCGAGTACAAAGTTAATACTTTTTTCGCTAAAGGGAGAAAATATAGGTTCTGGATGTTACGCATGGAGCTTCTTTCCATATTCCGCTATATTCGTCATGCCGTTCATTTGCTCGATATCCGGTAATTTTGCAAACAAAGTAAAAGGTTATGGAACAAGCGAATGTAAAGGTGTCGTTCTACCTCAAAAAGAGCGAGGCGGATGCCGATGGTATGTGTCCTGTAATGGCAAGGCTGAACATCGGCAAGTATTCTGAAGCGGCTTTCAGCGTGAAACTCCGTGTGCCGCAGGCAATATGGAGTTCGGGGCGTACTTCAGGCAAAAGTGTGAAGGCGAAGGAAATCAACAACCGGCTGGATGAAATCCGTGCGATGGCATTGGGAATCTATGCTGAACTGTCAGCTGTTCGTGACAGTGTGACTGCGGATGATGTCAAAAGTCTGCTGCTGGGTATGGCCGGTGAACAGACAACGTTATTGAGCTACTTCCGCACGTTTATTGAGAACTTCGCGAAGCGCGTGGGTGTAAACCGGACCGAAGGCAGTTTGAGAAGCTATCGGAACGCCTACAACCATGTGGAAAGGTTCATGCGGGAAAAGTACAACTTGTCGGATATCCCGTTTTCGGCATTGACCCTCTCCTTCATACAGGATTACGATTCGCACCTTCGGACAGATTGTCGCCTCTCTCCGGGAACGATTATCAACCTGACCGTGCAGTTGAAAATCATCGTTGGTGAAGCCGTAGCGGACGGCATCATCACCACCTACCCGTTTACCGGCTATGAACCCGTGCGCCCGAAACAGAAACGGAGGTATCTCACATCCGAGGAACTGCAACGGCTTATGACCATGCCTCTTCACAGACCGAACCTTTATCTCACACGGGATTTGTTCCTCTTCTCATGCTACACCGGCATCCCGTACAGTGATATGCGGCTTCTGTCGAAAGAGCATCTGTCACTTGCCGATGACGGCACATGGTGGATCAGAAGCTCGCGCCGGAAAACCGGAGTCGAGTTTGAAATCCCCCTGCTAGACCTGCCGTTACATATCATGGAGAAATACAGGGACACAGCGCCGGACGGGAAACTGCTACCCATGTATTCCAACAGCACGATGAACCTTAACTTAAAACGTATCGCAAAACTCTGTGACATAGACTGTCCGCTGGTTTTTCATGCCGGTCGCCATACCTATGCGACCGAAATCACGCTCGGACATGGGGTTCCACTTGAAACGGTCAGCAAGATGTTGGGACACGCCCGGATTGAGACGACCCAAATCTACGCCAAAGTGACTGATGACAAGATAAATGCCGACACCCGTGTGCTGAATGAGAGGATAGCGGAACATTTCTCCGTGGTTATTTGACAAACGATAAAAAGCCAACGACATGAAAAAGAAATCAGAACATACAGACAATACCATCAAGCATCGCAGCACGTTCGCGATATTGTTTTATATCAACCGTACCAAAATGCGCAAGGACGGAACGTGCCAGTTATTGTGCAAGGTGAGCATTGATGCCGAATGGGAACAGATTGGCACGAAGGTATCCGTCAATCCCGACATCTGGAATCCGGAAAAAGGCCGTGCCAACGGACGCAGTGCGAATGCCGTGACGGTGAACCGTGCCATAGATGAATTGACGGAAGAGATTACCGGACATTACAACACAATCAAACATAATCTCGGCTTCATTACAGCAGAACTGGTAAAGAACGCTGTCATGGGTGTCGGCCAGAAACCGCTTACCTTGCTGGCCCTGTTCAGGGAACATAACGAGGATTTCAGCAAGCGGGTCGGATTGGACCGCATCAAGGAAACGCTTGATTCTTACTTGAGATCGTACAAGCACCTTTCCGCTTTCATCAAGGATAAGAAAGGCGTGGAAGATGTCACGCTGCGTAGCCTCGACAAGAATTTCTATGATGATTTTGAACTGTTCCTTTGCAAGAACTGCCATATGATGCCCAAGACCGTGCATGAGCATCTGTACCGCCTGAAAAAGATGACCAAACTGGCAGTCAGCCAGGGAACGCTCCGCCGTGACCCGTACTGCCGTCTCCACCCTGCGTTGCCACGACGGAAGAGCCGCCACATGAAGCTGGAAGACCTCAAGAAACTTATGGAGACTCCCGTGGAGAAACCTCAACTGCAATTCGTGAGGGACATGTTCCTGTTTTCGACCTTTACCGGACTGGCTTACGCGGACTTGAAAAGGTTGAAGACAAGTGACATCACACAGTCCGAAGACGGCGCATGGTGGATTCACATACGCCGTCAAAAGACAGACACGCTTTCATCCGTCCGCCTGTTGGATATTCCCTTACGAATCATTGAAAAATACCGGAACCAGCGACAAGGGGATAATGTGTTCAATGTTTACCGCCGCGGCTATTTTATCCTGCTGACGCGGGAACTGGGAAAGGTGTACGGTTTCGATTTGACCTTCCACCAGGCCCGGCATAATTTCGGAACCCATGTCACACTCTCACTCGGAGTCCCGATAGAGACGGTTAGCCGCATGATGGGACACATGTCGATTTCTACAACGCAACTTTACGCGCAGGTGACGGACAAGAAAGTGGACGAGGACATGAAGGCTTTGAAAGCAAGCGGTTTCAGCGGCACGACTGAACTTTGCGAGGAGGATTTCATCGCTCGGAAAGGCAGAAAAAGGACACCCCGCGCTATCTGAAAATCAAGAACGGAGAAACGCATGTCCCTATGAACGGGCCGTTTCTCCGTTTTGTCATGTCACACCCACCGCATATCTTCCTTGCACCGCTTGTAGGAATCTTCCAATATTTTAAGGATGTCCGATTCCTTGTAGAGAGCCTTGCCCTGTACCAGATAGTAAGGGACAACACCAAGTGTGCGGTAATCCTGCAATGTCCGTCTGCTGACCCTCAGAATTTTGGATAGTTCCTCGTCCGTCAGGAAACGTTCGCCGTGGAATACGGATTTAGGGGTGTCCTCCATCGCTGCGATTAACCGCTCCATATTGTCAAGTCCCTGAAACAGGACATCGACACGCGGGTCTTTCCGTTCTAAAAAATGATAGCTCATAGTTCTCGTTTTAAGTGGTAGTAATTCGATTCCAATAGTTTGTGTACGTCTTCGGTTTTGAAGAAAATCTTGTGCTTGATGCGTGAGTAAGGCAGGATACCCTTGTCACGGTACACCTGAAGCGTCTTTTTGGATATGCGCAATATCTCGCACACCTCCTGGTTGTCAAGCCACTTTTTTAAGCCGAGGTCTTCCACCGGACGGCACATACCCATTACCTTTTCCTCCAGTTTGCCGAAACGTACCCGAAGTTCATCGAACGTCTGTTTGTCGATACATACTATTTCCATACCAGTCATTTTTTGAGTTGAACATCCATCCGGTTTTTCAGTTTCGGGGGCAACACCTTCCCTTTTTGGTTGAGGAACGCTTCCACTTCGGAGGCCTTGTAGTAAGTCCGTCCGTCAATCATGTAATAGGTGACATACTTCTTCTGGCGGTAACGTGCCAGCGTGCGTTTGGTGATGCCGAGCAATTGGCAAAGGTCATAGTTATCCAGAAGTGTGTCGCCTTCCAGACACTCTTTCAACTTGTTCATCCGCTCCAGGGTACGGTCGATCCTATCAAACCGTTCCATGATTTGCATGAGCATTATTTGGACACTTTCGCTGTTTATCTGTAGCATAATGCATTCTGTCTTTAGTGTAAATAATAGTTTTGCTTACACCTTGTCGCGCAACAGGTTATACTACATATAGGGCTAATGGCGTACCAATGACCATGTATTTCACTGAATGACATTGGCATTCCATTGAAATACAGCGGAATAAAATTTTTTAGTATAAAAGTGGAGATGAAAATGTTCTTGCAAAATGCAAGTTTTTTCGCAAAATGCAAGTTACATCTTGCAAGATTTGCGGTAGATCAGACGGCAGATGCCGTTGGAAAAAGAAGTGGTTTTATGCAGTTCCCAATGTTGTGGTCGGAATGTATTCAACACGGAAATCCCTTGTCCGGCAGAAAACGGCAGCTGGTAAACCACAAGTTCATCAACAAGATCATAGAGGAAAAGCCCGCGAAGCAGCTTCACCGATTCCTGTTCTATGATTTCAGCAAGGTAAGTGAATGAATCGTCCCTGTTGTCTTTCTCGCAAAGCAAATCAAGGATGGAATGGGGCAATATAAGGGCCGAGCAGCGTTCACGCCAAAAGGGGAAACCCCGCCTGTCGTTTCTTACCCAGGACACAAGTGCTCCGGCCGGTTCCGGAAGGAAACCGTCCAATGTTATTGCCGTCACAACTTGAATCCTTGCCATAGCTT
>Ga0073908_1004825_pt1 | contig 11619 bp, 9 predicted proteins | sample MucameincwithD2O_FD_65484 | JGI IMG/M metagenome (GOLD analysis project Ga0073908, IMG submission 65484) | Mouse cecum microbial communities from Vienna, Austria - Mucus amended microcosms incubated with D2O | ecosystem: Host-associated > Mammals > Digestive system > Large intestine > Cecum...
GAAAAAAGGTCGGGAGATGAGCGATTCTTCCTGTGCCGCCCTGATGTGGTATCAGCTGGAGGGGCGTGAGCGGATATTCCGTCTTATGAAAAGAATGGAAAAGGAGGATAGATGGAGTTTTTCCATCAGCCCGGAAGGAATCTGTACCGTCTGTGAGGAGAAGGGATACAGAAGAATCGGCGCGCTTAAGTCTTTTCCAGGCAGGGAAATGAAGGTTCTGGAAAAAGAACTTCGGAAAGACTGTATCCGTGCAGTCCAGAGAGGAAAATTTTTATGGCTGTCCTGGGGAAAGGAGTACAGACAATGATACACTGTAAATTTATGGACCGGACTTTTTATAATCCGGGGAACGGCTATACGGTGGCCTCCTATTATACGAAGGAAGAACTGCCTGTAGAAATCACCCGGCAGAACGGGAATGCTCCGGGAATCTTCCAGGCATATGGAATTGAACTTCCAATGGGTAAAAATCTGGAGGTGGAGTTAGACGGTACATGGAAAAAGGGAAAATACGGCCTGCAGTTGGATGTTTCCTATTTCCACGTGAATGTCCCGGAAACAGCGGCAGGGATCGAAGCCTATCTTTCATCTGATATGATCAAAGGAATCGGGCCTGTGACTGCACGCCGTATCGTAGAGAAATTTGGAAAGCGCTCACTTTATGTGTTAGACCATACACCGGAAAAGCTACTGGATATTTCCGGAATCTCGGAGACAAAGTTAGAAGAGATCTTAGATGGATACCATAAGAGCAAGGACATGCGGGAACTGATGATCTATCTGGCGCCTTTTGGCGTGACCACGAAGAAAATGGAAAAGATCCAGGAGCATTTTGGAGATGGAGCATATCACATCATCCATGAAAATCCCTTCCGGCTCTGTGAGGTTAAAGGATTCGGTTTTTTAACAGTTGACCCCATTGCCATGAAGGTCAAAAACTTTCAGCCGGACGACCCCATGCGCATTAAGGCCGCAATAGCGTATGTACTGGAAAAAGCAGAGAAAGACGGGCATTTATTTTTAACCAGTGAGGATATTGTAGAAAAGGCCGGGAGTCTCTTAAACAATAAAAAGAAGAAGTGGAGTGTTTCTGACTGCGCGATCAAGGATGCGGGAAATGAAATGATCCAAAAAGACCAGACTCTGGTTGGAAATGGAGGCGGAATTTATAACAGGAAGGCTTTTGAAGCAGAGTTAGACGCCGCAGGCGATCTGATACGCCTGATGTCCCAGGAACGGGAGAAAGGGAATATACAGACGTTTTTAAAACAGGTTTTAAAAGAGGAAGAGATCACCCTTAGTAAAACACAGGAACAGGCGGTATTTCAGGCATTTGTGTATCCGGTATCGATTATTACAGGCGGTCCCGGAACCGGAAAAACGACATTGATCCGGATTATCTTAAAGATTCAGGAACTGTTAGATCCGGATTCCATGATCATGCTGTGCGCGCCTACCGGAAGGGCAAGGCGGCGTATGTATGAAAAAACAGGTTTTCCGGCGCTGACCATTCAAAAAGCGGTGGGCATGACAGGCGCTGAAGGGGAAGATGGCTGGAACCAGCCGGACAGGCTGCCGGATGACCTGATCATTGCGGATGAGTTCGGCATGTGCGACATGTACTTAGCGCAGCGTTTTTTCTACTGCATCAGGCAGGACGCTACCCTGATCATGATCGGGGACAAAGACCAGTTGGGAAGCGTTGGCCCCGGCAATGTATTTAAGGAAATGATTGAATCCGGCGTGATTCCAGTAACCGTTTTAGATGCCTGTTTCCGCCAGGAGGAAGGCAGTACGATTGTGGAAAATGCCAGGCGTATCAACCGGAACCAGACCCAGCTCGTATACGATGAAAATTTTCAGTTCCGGGCGGCTTCCAAACCGGAGGATGCGGCTGAAATCATCCAGGAAATCTATGAAAAGTACTGGCGTGAGAACGGAAAACGGACAGAAAATATCCAGGTGCTTTCCCCATTTCGGAAAAACACGGCCGCCGGTTCTGACGCTTTGAATGAAAGCCTGCGGGAAATGGTCAATCCGAAACGGAGAGGCATGGCAGAAATAAAAAATGGGAACAAACTCTTCCGTGCAGGGGATGTTGTCATGCAGACTGAGAATAAGGATGATATCTCCAATGGTGACTTAGGAGACGTTTTGGGTATCTACCGGAAGAATGGAAAGATGGTCATGCAGGTTGACTTTGGGGATGACCGGGTGGTGGAGTTTGCGGATGATGATTACTGGCCGCTGACCCTTGGCTACGCAATGAGTGTCCATAAAAGCCAGGGGAACGAGTGCCCGGTAGTGATCATGCCCCTGTTAGGATGCTTTTGGCGTATGCTCCAGAGAAATATTTTGTATACCGGGATTACCCGTGCTACCCAGAAAGTCATTTTAGTCGGAAGTAAGCAGGCGATCGCAAAGGCCATCCATAATAACAAGATGGCAAAACGCAATACCAATTTTGCCAAGCGTCTGAGGCAGATTTACAAATCGAAACAGGAATTGTATAAAAAGTCGGCGTAGTTCTATGATCCCTTCCCCATAGGCAATGGGGAAGGGGAAATCGTTGTAAGTAACACTTCTTCCATAGCAATCCAAAAAGCGCAGGCCGCTTTTACCGGGGCTGCCGAAACTATAGGCATTTCCAGTGAGGATGATATTCAGGCGCTTGTAGACGAAGTACGTTACGAGGAAAGATGATATGCGGATATTGGTTGACACAACAGTCATCAAAAATTCTGTATCTGAATTTTTGATGGCTAAATTTGTACCCTCCTATTAGATTTAAAATCATATAAGGTATCAAATTTAATGATAATAGCAATATAATAGAGAGAAGTCAGGGCATTTGAATGCTCATAAATGAGTATTGTTTCTAACTGAACTTGACATATAAGGTAAAAAAACGTTATACTAGATATGTCCATTTTGATATATTCTTCTCAAAAACAGCTGGAGGTGATTATATGCTATTGGAATATTTGAAAGAAAACTACAATACAAACGAGCCAATTTTCTTATCGGATATAAACTTACCAGTTACGGATACAAATTTGCGTCAGATGTTTAAAATCCTCTGTGATAGCGGGGAAATTATGAGATATGATGCAGGGATATATTATCTGCAAGGCGTGTCCAGGTTAAAAGGCGGAGTATCTTTGTCGGCAAATGAAGTGGCTAAATATAAATATATTTCCAGAAACGGACAGATTATTGGATACTATTCCGGATATACATTTGCAAATCAGATCGGTATCACGCTCCAGGTTCCTTTTACAATTGAAATTGTAAGTAATCATGCAAGCGCGAAATGCCGCAGGGTAAATGTCCGAAGCCAGAAAATCATGCTGCGGAAACCAAGAACAGAGGTAACAAAAGAAAATTGCAGGATATTGCAGCTGCTGGATCTTCTTAAGGATTTGGAACAGTATGCAGATGAGGATATCAATCAGGCAGCAGAACGGATAAATACTTATGTAAAGGAATTAAATCTGAGCAGAAGTGAAATAGATAAGTATATCGGATTTTATCCTGACAGGATCTATAAGTATATATATGAAACGAGGTTATATAATGCTTTTGCATAAAGATAAAGAATTATTTCGTGAGGTAATTATTTCTACAGCGGAAAAATCAGGAATTGTGATTCCAATAGTAGAAAAAGACTATTATGTGACAATGATTCTGAAAAAACTGTCCATGGAAAGCCATGAGTGCGTTTTTAAGGGGGGTACGTCATTATCAAAATGCCATCACATCATTGACCGCTTTTCAGAAGACATTGACATTGCGTTCTCAAATAAGCTGACACAGGGTATGAGAAAGCGTTTAAAAAATGAAACTATTGCAGGAATCAGCGATCTATTAGATTTGCCGATCATAGACTGGGAAAAGGCCAGAAGCAGGCGTGATTATAACTGCTATACGTTTTCCTATGAACCTGTACTGGAATATGTTACTCAGGGCAGGCTCATACCAGGGGTAAAGATGGAAGTTTCTCTGGCCTCTATTTCATTCCCAACGGTAAAACTTTCTGTTGACAGCTATGTTTATCAATTTCTGGCTAAGGAAAATATGAATATTGTTGAAGAATATGACCTTTATCCGTTTACGATGAACGTACAGGGAATCGACCGGACTCTGGCAGATAAAGTGTTTGCGTTATGTGATTATTATCTGCAGGCGAAAACCAGAAGATATTCAAGACATATCTATGATATCTATATGCTGCTTCCTAAAGTGGAACTGAACCAGAATTTTAAGGAACTTGTGCATCAGGTGAGGGAATTACGCGCGGGAATGAGTATATGTCCTTCGGCCGTATCGGGGATGGACATTCCTAAGTTATTGAATGAGATCATTGATAAAGAAGTATATAAATCTGATTATGCGGAGATTACGACATATTTTCAAAACCATCCGGTCAAGTATGAAAAAGCAATTACGGCAGTAAAAGAAATTGCGGATAGTGGGATGTTTGTTGAATGAGTTACAGGAATGAAAGGGCTTTAGGCAGATGATGATATGAAACAGAGGGAAGAAGCATTTTGGGAGTTGGAAAAAATGAGAAAAAAAGTACCATATTTGGATTATGACGGAGAACTGGCTTCTTATCGTGAAGAGAAATATGAATCTTTGGACAAACCGGTAAAAGCTGTGGCGGATGCAAAAAAGTATAGCACGTAGTAGAATGTCTGTTTGTGATACGATATATTGTATGCAAATCAATTGACAAACACTATATATGCGATTATAATGACAAAGAAGATATTATTTATTCTGTTTTTATAACAGAATCATACCTTTGGTTCTGGCGAGGGCCGGAAGGAAAAATTTGGGCAGGAATCTGTCAAAAGACAGTACAAGCAAAGAACGGCACTGATTATAGAATGGATAGTCAGTGTCTTTTTTTGTGCGCAAAAACATGTTGAATTCACAAAGAGGAAGGAGATGTTAATTGTGAGCATGTTAGAAACAAAGGAAGCAGAAAGGAGAGTCAAAGAATGCGTATTCAGTCATGGAAGCAGCAGTCAGGAATTGATGGAAAGCCTTGGGTGTTGCGGATATATCCAGCAATTTTATGAATTCCTGCAGGGGAAATTTCATCCGGAAAATATCGTCAGGAGGGACTGCCCCAATCTGTCGAAAGAACAGGCATGGCATGTGATCTACTGCATGCAGGAATATTTTGGCATTTTCGATGACAGATTTGAATGCTGCCAAAATTGCGACTCCATTTTTGACAGCTACGAGGAAGGCACATCAATCAGTGAGGATACAGATCCCATCGAGCAGTACACGATTTTGGGAGAAAAGTGTGTCCATCGGTTTACAGAAGAAGAATATGGTCACTATTGTGAAGATTGCAGGCCGGATTGACGCCAAATAAAAGAAGGAGGATGATTTTTATGTCAAATCTTTATGAAACATGGGTATTTAAGCAGGAGATACCAGAACCTTTTGCCTCGCTTCTCCATCAGTGCAACAGGAGAAGAGCCAGCATAAATGGAGAGGACTGCTCCAAGTACAATACGATGCGGGCCAAGTCGGCAACCTTACATCCGCCGACGCTTCGGGCAATCCTTTCGCTAATCCGTTTGATGGATGGAGCGGCATCTGGCGCTGCCGGCCATCAGGATAGTAACGGGGAAGTGAACTTTTATTGTCTGGAATATCAGAAGCAGGAAGAAAAATATGCCCTGATCTATAATCAAAGGAATGGAAAGATCAAAGGTTTTCGATGGAACGAGCATCAGCCGGAGCCATTGCTTCCTGTATCGGAGTCAGGCAGCGATGGGGAGGAATATATGGCGCTTTTTGCCTATCTGAGCATCAATGGGAGTGACGGGTTAAACGACACGGAGTTTACTTCCAGTTTTTTTGACATCCATGAACATCTGGCAGGGCATAAAATATTAGAGGATGAAGAGTTACTTGGCTGTGCATTTATATGCTGTGATAATTTGTACCGCAGGCTGGAATCAGGCGGAACCATAGGAGAGCGGGCAATTCCCTTCTCAGGCGACCAGCCGGAGAGCCTGGAATTTGTTACTGCGAATCTTTTGAGTATCGGTGTCTACAGCCCGAACACGGTTGATTATGGAGAATTTAAGCTCTTATCCATGCGGCCGGTCATGCGGGAAAGTTCACTTGGGGAGATGAAGAAAAAATATAACCAGGGCAGGAAGTATCCGGCAGAATATGCCCGTATGGTTCCCAATCTTCCGGAATCCTACCGGGTCAATGTAGAGACACAGGAGATCCTTTCCATGATTACCAATACACCAGCACGCTTCTTTATGCTGGCCGGGGAATCCGGAGCCGGGAAGACTACCGATTCCAAAATGATCGCGCAGGCTCTTGGATATCCGCATTTTGTATTCACCTGCGGGCCAAATACGGAAGAGACCAGCCTGATGGTGTCCATTCTTCCCAATATTGACAGCTGTACCCTTCCAAAAGAGGAATGGCCGACCATGGAAGACCTTTTGATGGATCCAGCCTCAGCCATTGCGGGGCTTACCGGAAATTATCCGGCGGGAATGGAGCAGGAGGAAGCTTTCCGGAAGATTTTAGAAGAGATTTACCAGAGAGGCTATAACAGGGCGAAGGGCGAGAAGGACTTTATTAAGAAGGAATCCACGATCATCCAGGCGTGCAGGATGCCTGCCGTTATTGAGATTCAGGAAGTGTCCATGATTGAAAAACCGGGAACCTTAACCCGGTTGAACGCTTTGTTTGATGACTGTGCAAAGACGGACCTGCTAAATGGGGAGATCATCGAGCGCCACCCGGATACGGTAGTTATTTTTACGACCAACTTAGATTATATCGGATGCCAGATGTTCAATGAGTCTGTATTGTCCCGTATGAACCTGATCCAGCACCGGAAAGGCATGACCCCGCAGGATATGGCAAAACGGGCGATGGAGCGGACAGGCTGCAAGGACTACAAAGTGGTCCATGAGATGGCAAATGCGGTTACAAAGATTCATCAGCATCTGATGCGCAAACAAGTGCAGGGCGGTGTATGCGGATACCGGGAACTGGAAAACTGGGTATGGAGTTATCTGGCCACTGGCGATGTTTTGAGCGCGTCGTACCATACGGTCGTAAGCAAAGCATCCCCTTATCCGGAAGATCGGGATGAAATTTTAAAAACGTATCTTCTTCCGTATCTGGAAATGGCAGCGTAAAGGAGGACTATGGAACGAAACAGGGAATACAGGGAACTGGTGCGGACAGAAACGGAAAAACTGGAAAATGAAAACATCTTTGAATCCGCGTTTTTCAGGCAGATGATGCTGTCTGTGGCAGGAGAAATAACAGGAGGAACGTTAAAGAAAGTCGAACTGGTGAAAGAACCAGAGGGGAGATGTGCCGGAACATGCAGCAGGGACAAGGTGGTTTTAAATCTGCAGAATTTCATGACGGTAAGTTTCCCTACAGTGCCCTTGATGAGTGACAGCCTGGTGGGAATTTTGGGACATGAATGCGGGCATTGGAATTTTTCAGATTTTGAAATACGTAAGGAATATCTGCAGGATTTACAAAACGGAAAATGGTATCAGAGCCATCCAAAGCCGGAAACGGAGGAAGAAAAGGAACACTTAAAAGAAATAAATCAATATCTGGAGAAAAAACATCCGGTTGCGTGCTCCTTGTTGTGTGAAACCGCGTCTTTTATTCAGAATATGTTAGAAGACATATTTGTAGAACAGAAGATGTGTGAACAATATCCCGGAAGTATCCGGAGAGGTATTTTACAGAACCGGGTACGCAAAGCAGAGTGGATTCCGAGCTTAAAAGTCCAGTTGGAAAAAGGCTACAATCCGATATCTGTTCTTTTAAACCTGATGGCGCAGTATTCGCTGAGCGGTACGATCAATAATTGGGAAGAACAGACAGGAGAGATTTTAGACCTCCTGGAAATGACAAAACCGGTGATAGATGAGGCAGTGACAGCGAAGGAGCCGGAAGTAAGGATGGCAGCGACGAACAGGATCTTACTGATCATCTGGGACATATTAGCAAAAGAAATCAGGGAAAACGATCAAGAGAAAAGATTGGCGGATGGTTCACAAGAGCAGGAGGAAGGACAGCCAGACAATCCGTCATCCGGAGATTCCCGGAGTGGCAGTCAGTCATCGGAAGGCTCTCAGAATGACAGTCAGCAGGGTGACGATGAAATAGATGGGGATTCACAGAGCGAGAATCAGCCAGACGGTCAGTCGTCTGGAGAAGCCCAGAATGACAGTCAGGAAGGTGAAGATCAAATAGATGGGGATTCACAGAGCGACAATCAACCAGAAGGTCAGTCACCAGAAGGCTCTCAGAATGACAGCCATCAAGGTGAAAATCAATCATCTGGAGATTCTCAGAGTGGCAATCAACCAGACGGTCAGTCATCTGGAGCTTCACAGAGCGAAAATCAGCAAAGTGGTCAGTCCGATGAAGATGCCCAGAGTGGCTGTCAACCAGATGTGGATTCTCAGAATGACAATCAGCTAGACGGTCAGTCATCTGGAACTCCACAGAGCGAGAATCAACAAGGCGATCAGTCCGATGGAGATTCACAGAATGAAGGTCAGCAGGATAGTCAATCATCTGGAGATTTAAAGAGCGAAAATCAACAAGGTGACCAGTCTGATGGAGAATCGCAAAGTGATGGTCAGCCAGACGGTCAGTCAGATGGAGATACCCCAAGTGGAAGCGGACCCGATGGCCAGTTAGATAGGGATTCCCAGAATAGCAGTCAGAAGGGTGGGGATTCGAAGAGTGAAAGTGAGTCAGACGGAAATTCAAAGACAGAGGATGGAAAAAATGGCCAGACAGGGAAAGAGGCAGAAAAGGAACACCAGACGGAAGGAGGAACTGAGGAATCCGAGGGAACACAGCCACAAGAACCCAAATCCATACAGGAAAACAATCTATCTGATGAAGATGACAGACAAAAGCTTCAAAAACGGGCAGCACAGATATTGGAGCAGCTTCAAAAGCAGTTGCCCTCATTCCTGCTTGAAAAGGATCATGAGGATGCGGCTGAAAAGTCACAGAGTATGATGGGAAAGAAATCAGAAGCTTCCCGGAAAAATACGGATGCGGCAAAGGAACAGGAGATTGATACCAGTGGTCTGCTCATGGAGTATATTCAGGAAATGGCAGAAAATAACGCCCAGAGAGAATTGGACGAAAAAACCCGCAGGGAGCTTTTGAGAGAACTCTTAGAGACTGCGTTTGATGGAGACCACCAGAAGGTTCACAAAGACATCATACGTGAGATAGAGATCACCCAGGAAAATATAACGGCATACCAGCTTTATGAGGAACGCGTAAAGGACGTGATGCGCAGGATGAAGTCCAGGCTGTTACCCGTACTAAGCTGTCAGGGAAGCCGTATGGAACGGAACCTGTTCTTTGGATCAAAGCTCAATTATCAGGCACTCTACGATCCAGGCAAACGCATTTTCCAAAATATGGAGATCGTCCGTAAGGTAAATACGGCCGTGGCTCTGCTGATTGACTTATCAGGTTCTATGTTTGGGGAACGGATCGAGCAGGCAAGGCTGTGCGCTTTATGCCTGTATGAGTTCTGCCATAGTGTGGGAATTCCAATCCTGATCTATGGGCACAACGTCACAAAAGCCGGCTTCCGTTTGGAGGATGAAACGGTATCCTTATATTCTTTTGCGGAGTTTGACGCAGACAGAAATGATAAATACCGGATTGCGTCCATGGCTGTAAATGGCTGCAACCGTGATGGCGCGGCTCTTTGCTTTGTAGGAGAAAAACTGGCAAAGCGTCCGGAGAAGATCAAGCTGCTGTTTTCCATCAGTGATGGATTTCCGAACGCAACTTTGTACAGCGGGCAAAAGGCGGAAGAAGATCTGCTGCACATTAAGGAATCTTTGGAAAGGAGACGGATCACGGTGCTGACAGCGGCAATTGGTTCTGATAAAGAGATCATCCAACGGATTTACAAGGAAGGGTTCTTAGATATTTCAGATATAAAGCAGCTTCCCTTTATCCTGCCAAAGCAGATACTCATGCGTATGAAAAGATAACAGAAAAGAGCAAGAGCGAAGGACAGCCAGGAGAAGGCTGTTTTTGTTTTCGGTTGTGGAGGACGTATATGGAAGAAATGTTTCATGAAGATCCATTTGAACGGAAGGTCGATCTGGATTATTTTTTTCGGACGGGATATGTGATCGAATTAGGAGAAGGCATGTATTACCAGAAATATAAAGACAGAAAAATCATCTGCTCTGTCCTGTCAGAGGCGAAACAGTTTGAGAGAGAGGCGGATGCGGAAACTTTTGCGTATTGCCATCTTGGATATGTGGGGCTAAAGGTCATTCTTTGCAGAGTGGGATGGGTATTGCTTTCACTGGAAAGCGAATCCATGGAAACAGAGCAGTATTGGGATGGATGCCGGTTTACATGGGACACGGAGAAGCCGCTTGTTTTTTCAAACTTTCAGGAGGCAAAAGCCTGCCAGAAAAAAAGCGGGCTTTTAAACGTAAGCATGATCGATCTGCGGGCTTTTCATAGAAAGGAGATTGTAATGGCAGCATGATTTTTTGCCGGAGGAATACAAATGGAGGCAGAGAAACAAAAAAGCAGGAAAGGCGAAGGGGGCTTTTTATGCCCCTTTCGCGGAAAGGAGGGCGCATGTTAGGTAAATTTTATGAAGCGGTACTGGATGTGGAACTTTACCGTCAAATGACAGATTTGATCTACCGTCTGTCAGAAGTAAAGGAAAAAGAACAGTTGTACACCGGAATCAAGAATGGGGCGCTATTTACCACAAAACCGGAGATGGAAATGGAAGACGCTTTCGGGTTTCGCTATCCAGGGGAGGTGTTGGAACGTCTGGATGAAAAAGAGACGGTGACTGAGAAACAGCTCCGTGCGTTAGGGCTTGCGCTTGTGCTGACAAAACCCCTGCAAAATGACGGAATGTTTGTCGGAAAGCAGATGCCCTCTTTTGGGAAACGGATGAAACGGACATTAAAACCAACGGATCTGTACTGGATTGGGATTCAGTATCTGATGGAAGACCAACAGATGGAACTGTATCACAAATTACTGGATTTTCCGGTACAGTCGATCGAAGAAATGGCGTTTATTATTTCTCTCCTTCCGGATGACCAGTCAGTATGGGAGAACGTAAAAGGAAAGCTGAACCGGCTTCTTGGAAAAGAGAGAACATGTTCGGCTTATACACATACCGAAATTTATGCATGGCTGACAACACGTTATCATATCCGGATATCCGGATACCGGAAAAAGGATATTGAGACATTGAAATATCTGATTCGGCTGCCGTTCTCTTACGCGAAAGAAGGAAGTATTGCCAGAAAAAAGCTGTTGGAGGCCGGCTACAGCGTACCGGAGATCATGTATCTTAGCATGTCCCTTTTATATCAGGTCTCAGCCTGCGATTTATTAAAAAAGACGGGACTGACGGTGGAGCGGATGGCAGTGGAGACCTGCATGCTTTTTTGTAAGCGGTAAATAATCGGCGTCTTATAATTAGTCTCCTATTCTGGTAGTATTGTTCTAAAATACTATCAGACAGGAGACTTTTGTTATGGATCCAAGAGTAATGGAACT
>Ga0073908_1004830_pt1 | contig 11606 bp, 12 predicted proteins | sample MucameincwithD2O_FD_65484 | JGI IMG/M metagenome (GOLD analysis project Ga0073908, IMG submission 65484) | Mouse cecum microbial communities from Vienna, Austria - Mucus amended microcosms incubated with D2O | ecosystem: Host-associated > Mammals > Digestive system > Large intestine > Cecum...
TTCTAAACCAGCTTTTGTTTTTTGAATATTATCATTAATAGCATTACCCATTTCACCTAATTCATCTTGAGCAACAATCTTAAGAGGTTGTGGTGCATCTTTGCGTTCGTGGTTGAGATAAGAGAAGAAAGCAAGAAGTCCTTGTTTGATGTTATTAATAGGATTAAGATAGGATTTAACAATAATAAAGAGCAGAACTGTGCCAATAGCAAGCAAAGCTAAAGTAAGTAAAGAAGTAAAAATAAGATTCTTATTGGCTGCTTCTTCATAGTCTTGTTTATCCGCACTCACAACAATTGTCCAACCAAAAGGAAATTGTTTATAATAAGCAATTTGTGAGATTCCATAATTATTAAACTCAAGGATATCTTCTTTTTTCTTTTTTAAGGCTTGACTAAGAGCAGATTCTAAAGGCGTGAGACCAGAAGTATTGGTTTTAAGTGGTTTTTCTCGAGAGAATATATGTCCCGAACTATCTGCGATAAAAACCTCCATACTTGGAAGTTCCGGGCGTTTAAAGTTTTTAAATCTTTCTTGGAAGCTATCTACAAATATATCTATTCCAATTACACCTGCAAATTGCCCATTTTTATAGTAGGGCATTGTCGCTGTGGCTAGAGTTTTGCCTTTATATTTGCCTTCTTGAGATTCATAGGTGGGAGTTACTATGGGCGCATTGAGTTTTTTTGTTTGCACATACCAATCACGTTCTCTTAAATCAGGTTTATTATCCCAATCATTTGAGATTCTAAGAGTTGGATTTTCATCAAAGTCTTCAGTAAGTGTTTTTCCTGTGCTTTCATAGGTAATATATACGGAGGGATATTGCACAATCTCAGCGACATTAAATAACACTCTTCTTTGAGCTAAAACGTTGCTTTCATCAATTTGTTGGAGATATTTTGCTATTGCTTGTAAATGTTGTTGGGCTTCAATATTCATCGTGATGTTTATAGTGGTAAAAGAAGAGCTTAAGGCGAGTTGTTGTAAGCCCTTATAAACATCACTAGCATCTTGTGATGCATTTTTATAATTGAAGAAACTTACCGTAGAAATAAGAATAATAAAAATGAGCAAGATGATGCTAACGAGTTTGGTACTTAGGGATTTTTTCATTTTATGCCCCCCCCCCTATTTAGATTTTTAAGCTTAATACTTTACTATACAAAAGCTTTGTTTCTATTTTTATATTTAAATTAAAGGGTTGTATTGCACAATTTGTAACATATTCCCATAAATCTTCCTCCCATTGTGTGGAGCAATGTTTTCACTTTGTGAATCTCTTTGAGATATGTAGCAAATCCTTGAGCGCGTTCAAATGATTCTAAAAGTGAAAGAATACCCATTTGTTCAATAAGCACTTTGGCTTGGTAGTCTTCAAATACAAGCTCAAAGCCATAATGAGAGAAAAGTATATTTAAGAGTGAAATATCTACATCATAAGTAATATCTGCATTTTGATAGAGTGAGTAGAAATTGATGTTTTGTCCTAAAATATCTTTGAGGTTCATAACTGCGTGAGAATGATAGAATCTTGGATTATAAGAGAGTGGATTGGTAAGATTCTTTGTTCCATAATCAAAGGTAAGAAAATAGCTTTTTTTGTGGGCTTTTGCAATGTATGAGAGCTGCTCAATGAGCGGTATCCAGTGGGGTAAAATTTCTTGTTTATAAGGCATAGGATTATTTTTTAAAAGATTTAAAAGCACAGCACTTTGCGATGGTAAAGGGTTTGTATCTATCTCTTGCCATAAACCTTGCCAGTTTTTCTCTTCTTGCGTGATATAGAGTATTTTTTTATCTTGCATAACATCGCAGGCAATGCTATCAAAGAGTTCATTGCTTAAAATGAAAATATCTGAAGATTTTTCGGGCAAAGGCAGGGTTTCAAAGGCATTAAAAGAAATATTTGTAGAGAATCTAAGCGTAGAAAAATGTGATTTTTGCGCTTCTCTTAGGCTTGGTAATGGTTCTATGGTAGCAAATTCGCAATCACGCAAAAAATGAGTGCTTAAAGCATCAAGAAAAAGCGCTACATCACCGAGTAAATAGCCGTTATTTGCACCAATTTCTACGATACGCAATGGAAGATTTAAATGTCCTTTTTCAACCAAATTGAGTATATAAGAAGCAATCGCGCCACCAAAGAATTTACTTGCGCTCACTGATGTATAAAAATCCCCGCTTTTGCCTACTCTATGAGGATTTGTATAATATCCATTTTGTCCATAAAGACTTTTTTTCATAAAGGTGCTAAAGGGAATGGGCGGCATTTTATAAGGTTTTAAGGGCATTACGCACTCTAGCAAATCCTTCTTTTATCTCTTCTTGCGTAATGGTGAGTGGCGGTAGAAATCGCACTACGCCCTTACCTGATTTGAGGACAATCACATAATGTTTGAGTGCTTGTGCAATAATCTCTTGTTGCATATCAGGATTGCGTGTATAAAGCCCACACATAAGTCCCAATCCAACTTTATGACTAAAAATATCAGCAAAATCTACTACAAGTGCATCAAGTTCTGCGTGAAAGAGTGTAATAGTGCGTTGTAATGTGCCATTATTGTAAAGTTCATTAAGTATAGCAAGTGTTTCAAGCCCTGCTGCACAACTAAGAAAATTTCCTCCAAAAGTAGAGCCGTGGTCGCCATATTCAAAAATATCAGTGAGTTTTGTAAGCACCGCACCAATAGGCACTCCTCCGGCTAAACCTTTAGCAGTTGTAATGACATCAGGGTCTATTTCATACACTTTTGAAGCGAAGATTTCCCCACTTCTAAATACGCCACTTTGGACTTCATCTACCATAAGTAGAATCTGCTTTTGTTTTAAAATTGTGCTTAATGTATTGATTTTTTCTTTATCCATAGGCAAGACACCACCTTCACCTTGCACAAGCTCTAAAAGGACTGCACAAGTGCTATCATCAATTTTGGCAATAACATCATCAAGATTTTTAGCATATACAAATCCATCAGGAAATGGTCCAAAATGTTGGTGCATTTTTTCTTGTGCAGTGGCTTTGAGTGAAGCGATAGTGCGTCCGTGAAAGCTTGAATCAAGCGTGATGATTTTATACGCATTACGAGGTTTGCCATATTTACGCGCTATTTTAATAGCACATTCATTTGCTTCTGCTCCAGAATTACAAAAAAAAGCGCGCATAGGTGCAGTATATGGTGTATTGTAGCGATAAAGGGTAATAATTTCTTGAGCAAGTCTAGCTTGAGGCTGTATGTAGTAGAGATTAGAAGTATGGAGCAAGGTTTGTGCTTGTTTATAAATTGTTTGGGCGAGTTTTGCATTAGCGTGTCCCACACTGCACACACCGATACCAGCACCAAAATCAATGTAGTCATTGCCCTGTGTGTCAAAGATTCGTGCATTCTCTCCACGCACAAAAGCTACATTTGCGCGTGCGTAAGTATGAAGCACAAATTCTTCATCAAGGGCTTGTGTGTGCGTGAAATCCATAGCGTCTCCCAAAATATTTTAGAATCAAGTGAAGTAGATTCTATCCTAAAAATATAAATTCATAGAAGTAAAATTGTGGAGCGATTTTTGCTCTCTTTGGTTTGATAAATACGTCATATTTAACTCAAAAATAGCCTTAGGAGCAGGGATTGCAAGTAAATAATCAGATACAAAATCATTATGGAGCAATGCAAGCAAACTCCACGCGAAATAATATAAAAAATGATTCTGTGAAATTCCAAGCAAATTTTAATCAAGCAGATATGACAAACACTCAAGAAGAGCCACCACAAATTAATTCCACAGATACAGAAGATTCTCCACAGATACAAAATGCTTCAAATATAAATGAAACAAAAGAGGCGCAGGATATACAAACACCTAAACTCAAGGATATTGAGGGCAATAAAAATCGTATCACTTATGGGCTTAAGGTGATTGAATTAATGAGTGATGAGGAATATAGAGCTTTTTTATGGGCGACAGAAGGTATGAGCGAGACTGAAAAAATGCTCCTTGCTCAGAGCTTATATCGTTTTACGGCATTTTATCAAGGCAAAGAAGATAAGCACAGCGAATCTACGCCTGATATACATAAAATTAATGCTCAAAAAGCTTTTGGAGTAGAGCATTCTATGGTGCAAGATTTTATTCAGCGTTATAAAAATGCTTATGAGAAAGTTTTAAGTATTCAACAAAATGTCCAAAATCAGCTGAACTGAATATGTAGTTACTTGACTTTTTATTCCTTTTTGCTTAGAATGGGCACTTTTGTTTTCTATGTTTAGAGGTCAAAGTAGCTCAGCTGGTTTAGAGCGCTGGTCTCATAAGCCGGAGGTCGGGGGTTCAAGTCCCCCCTTTGACACCATTTCCCCACACATTCTTTCAAACTCTTGATAATATTTCCACGAAGCAACGATGTCGGGGCGTTCTTGTTTAATATAAGCCAAATGTTCATCTAAGATTTGTTTAAACTTTATTCTTAAGTATGTATGTTCTCTCAAATATTCCAACACTTGGGATTCACTAAGCTTCTTTTTATTTTCTATTTCTTTTTGTTGCTGTAGTCTTGAAATGAGGCGTAATAAATAAGCTTTGACTTCCTCTAGCATTTTTATATCTTGTTTTTTTAAAATATCCCAATCTTCTTTTGTTGTGCAGATAATAATTCTTTCATAAAAGCAATCTTGTTTATTAAAAAGCAAGGGTGTAATATTAAGGTAATTTGTTTTGTAAGCATTGTCTTGAATGCAAAGGCAAATGTTTCTTTGTAATGTCTCAATTTGAAGCGTAATTGGCAAAAAATTTAGATATTCTATGGCTCTTTGTGTTGCAAATTTCTCCTTTTCTTCCTCTATTGGTGCAGGGAATCCTAACTCTTTAGATAATCTTTTTATCGTATCAAATGTTTTTTCTCCTACAATTTCAGACATATCTATAATGACAGAATCTTTGAGATTGATTAAAGCATTTTTAAGCTGTGTATCGTGGAAAGCGCCTGCATATTGTTCAGTATCAATAAAATAAGATATTGTTTCAAAAGAAGGAGCGTCTCCTATATGCAAATTGCTTTTTGAATCCATACTCCAATATCCTACAAGATTTTGACATACTTCATTGGGATTTGATTGTAGGGTAATTGTTATAGGATTGCTCGCTCTTGTATCCCAACCCTCTTTTGGGATAATAAGTTGCACAAAAGATTTGAGATTGCTTATAGGGTCTCTAGCTGTAAGCAATGCTTTGCTATAGGGGATTAAAGCATAGAATTTACTTGCACTTTTTACAAATTCTCTAATAGGCAGGTAAATAAAAGTAGAATCTTTAAAGTTTTTTGTAAATTGATGAAAATACCAAAGGTAAGATTCTTTACCATTACCACCATATACACCTTTCCACGGACATTGATTTACTCCACAATATTCTAAAAAGGTTGTCAAGCCTGAACTGCCACTCCCGTGACTCCCCCAATACACAAACTGATAATATGGAGGCAATGGCAAATTCAAATCCCAAGCAATCTCTGGTGAAATGTTTTGATAACTTAGGTTATCATAAGGCTTTATATTTTTAGATACCATACTTTCATTCCCTTGAGATTCTTTGCATTGGAATTCTTTATTATTTTCCTTATTATAATGACAAGATTGCACTCTTACGTTTAATCTCTCTGGATTAAGTAAAGGAGGATAAGGGTGATTTTTATCTATATATTGTTCTTTAAACTCTTTAGATTCTATCCAAGAAATAATCTCCTCATAATGTTGAGAGATAAAGACTAAAGTTGGAGTATGAGTTGTTAAAATATGAAATCTTTTTAGAATATTATAAATATGAAACTTATGAGGCATATGAGATACAAAGATAATATAGAACATCTCTAGTTTTTGAAAGAAATGTTGATAAAAAGATGTTTGCTTAAATACTCTTTTTTTCTTTCTTGCATTATATGCAAGAGCAAACCTTAAACCTTTTCTTTTAAGAATCCTTATTGTTTTGGAACGATTATGTGCCCCCCCCCCCGTTTAGATGCAAAAGATTACGCATAAGAGACTCCTTGTAAAGATACAAATTCTGCATAATTAAATAGTGTGATTATAGCGTAAATTTAGAGATTAAAAGCGTTAGCGGTTTTTTGAAATAGGGTAGCTATCCGCACTTTATGAGAGAATCATAGTGCAGATAAGCTAGATTAGATAAAGAAATTATTTAATCGGAGATTCAAATGTAATTTCCACTTGAGACCAAGTAAGATTTTCGTGAAGTTCTTTTACAGCATTTTGCAAACTTGCGCGTGCATTTTCAAGTCCAAATAGACCCAAATCTAATACACCTTTTGCTATAATTTTGCCACCGCTAACATCATATTGCATAGGCACTTTTTGTGTTTTCCCATTCATACGGACATTTGCTAAAATCGTGCCTTTATTTTTGCCCTCAATGACATCTTTGAAAGTTACTTTAATGGGTTCTTTTTTGTTAAAATTGTCAAAAAAGCTTTTGCGTATAGTCTCATCTCTACCTGCATCAGCAGTATTGACTTTCATAATATCAATAGTTGCACTTGCGTTGTTGAGTTGAGATTCAAGACTTTGTGTTTTATTGGGTGTGCCAAATTTAAACTTTACATCATCAAAAGTCCCGTTTACTGCTATCTTGGCTGGAGTCTTAAAAGCCGTCCATTTGACTTGAGCCTTTGTCGCATCAATGCTTGCTGCACATACAATACTGCCTACAATTACCATACCTGCGATAATTTTTTTCATTAGCATTCTCCTAAATTTATGTAAAATGGACTCCATTGTAACTAAATACAAATTATTTTTGAATTATTTTTTTGTGTTTAGTGTTTTTTAGGTCAAAGTGGGCAAAGTAGTAACCCTTTTAAAAGGATTCTACTTAAAAGCATAAGAGAGAGAATATATAGAATTTTGGATTTGTTATAATGCACCAATACACTTTAAAGGATATGCAATGGATATTTTGCAAAGCATTAATGATTTCAATGAGGCAAAACAAGTCATTCCCGGGGGGGTAAACTCTCCTGTGAGGGCATTTGGCTCTGTGGGAGGAACACCTCGGTTTATTGCTAAAGGTAAAGGTGCTTACATTTACGATGAAGATGACAATGAGTATATTGATTTTGTGCAAAGTTGGGGACCACTTATTTTTGGGCACGCGAATGAAGTAATAGAATCTGCTTTGTCTCTAGCAATCAAAGATGGGTTAAGCTTTGGTGCGCCCACAGAGAAGGAAACGACACTTGTTAAACAAATTATTGCATTATCTGGTAGTGCAGAGAAAATGCGTCTTGTAAATTCTGGCACGGAGGCTACGATGAGTGCTTTGCGTTTGGCTAGAGCATACAGCAACAAAGATGACATCATTAAATTTGAGGGTTGCTATCACGGACATTCTGATAGCTTGCTTGTCTCCGCAGGAAGCGGGTGTGCTACATTTGGCACTCCAAGCTCACCGGGTGTGCCAAATGATATAACCAAACACACACTTGTGGCACGATATAATGATATAGAATCTGTGAGAGCGTGTTTTGAGCAAAGCAAGAATGTAGCGTGCGTGATTATTGAAGCCTTAGCTGGGAATATGGGATTTGTTCCTGCTGATAAAAAGTTTATGCAGGATTTGAGGGCATTATGTGATGAATACAATGCACTTTTAATTATTGATGAGGTAATGAGTGGCTTTAGAGCAGGGCTTAAGGGTGCAATAGGCTTATATGATGTGCAAGCAGATTTGGTTACTTATGGCAAAGTCATCGGGGGAGGTATGCCTTTAGCAGCTTTTGGCGGCAGAGCAGATATTATGGATATGCTTTCTCCTGTTGGTGGGGTTTATCAGGCAGGGACACTTAGCGGAAATCCTATTGCAGTGAGTGCAGGACTTGCAACTTTATTGCAAATCAAGGCAAATCCCACATTGTATGAGCATCTTGAGGTGCTTGCTAAACGACTTATCAAAGGCTTAAAAGAGGCAGCACAATCATATGAGATTCCCTTACAAGTGGATTGTAGGGGAAGTATGTTTGGTTTCTTTTTCAATCAAAAAGAAGTAAAAAACTTTGATGATGCTAAGTGTAGTGATACTGCAATGTTTGCGAGATTCCATCAAAAAATGCTTGATAAAGGTGTGTATTTTGCTTGTTCACAATTTGAGACTGGTTTTATTTGTAGTGCGATGAATGAAATGATAATTGATGAGGTGATTATGAAAGCAAAGGCGGTATTTGGGGAGATTACTCACGAAATAGAATCTAGGATATAATAATGAGTGAGAATATACAAAACAAACAGGCACAACAAGAATCGCCCCTTCAAAAAGATATATTGGATAGCGCACAAGATTCTAAAACCAAAGATGAAAGCGCACTTACAAATGATAATTACAAACAGCTTGAGGACAAACCTCCTCGCTTAAGTGCCATTGTGCGCGGGGCAAATGAATTAAGTGTAGGTATTTCAATCGTAGTGGCAATTTTGCTTGGCATTGGCATTGGCATTGGTTTAGTGAAGTTAAGCGGAATAAAATGGCTTTTTTGGCTTGGGGTGTTTTGGGGTGTGGCTGCAGCTATTTTAAACCTTTACAAAGCTTATCAACGTCAGCAAAAAGAAGCACAAGAATTAGCAAATAATCCCCGCTATACTTACAAGCCTAGTTCAGACGATGATGATGAAGATTCTCAAAATGGAAAATATTATTAAAGTGTTGTATAAAGGTATTGCGATAATTGGTATCACAGCATTTATAGGCGGTGCGATTGCATTTACGCAAAATATAGCTTCTTTAGCAAGCTTTGAAGCAGGATTTTTAGGCTTTTCATTTGTGGTGGCTAGTTCTTTTGCGACATTGCTTAAACGAGTAAAGAGTCAAGATACTTCCACATCAAGTGATGATAAAAATTTGGTGCAACAACAGGAAACAAATAGCACACAAAATACACCAAATTTTTCAACGCGTTTTGTGATTGGCACACAGATGAGTTTGTCATTTTTGCGAGTGTTGAGCTATGTGCTTTTTGCCCTTATGCTTATTGGGCTATTTGAATATCAACTTTTTGTGCTTAAGTGGTTTTTTGGAGGTTTGTGCATAGCAATGATAATATGTGTGGGAATAGGCATACTAGGAATATCAAAGATTTCATTGCATTGATGGGTTAACTTTAATAAGCATATTTTTGCTTCTATTAAGTAATACCTAAGGGCAGTCCTATACCTGGCATTATGACTCGCAAACACTTTGAGCTTGATATAAAAGCAGACTTAATCCTTACGCGCACTTTACATAAAAAATCAAATGCCTTTAATTTGATTAGTCTAGCTAAAGATTTAGGCTATCATATGAATATATTAAATCGTATTGGCGTAAGTGCAGAGCTAAGTGATAAATTACAAAATTACGAGCAAATACTTAAGCAAAATAAAGTCTTTGTTGTGGATTTATGTGAGCAAAAGGCACAATCTCTTAAAGAAACACTTTTGAAAATTTTAAGCAACTTTATAGGGAATTTGAATGATAGAGTTAAAGGAATAATTATAGATAAGTAAGAAAGAAAAAATTAAATTAGAATTAGATATTCTAAAAGCTTTAATCTTAGCTTGTCTTACTGCTATCTTTGGAATTTTTGGATACTCTGTCATCAAAAGATAGATTTGCTATAAGGCGTTTGTATTACAATAGGAATTTTAGCACTTTGTATTCTCTTGTATGGTTTTGCCAAAAGGGTGTATAAAAATCTAAAAGAAATTGATTGGAATATTTTGCGCGATATTTGCTTTAATTGCTTTTTTCATCAATGATGATTTTAAAAATGCTTGAAAAAACTTAGAAAACTTGATGAATTGGAGAAAATGGAATAATTGGAATCGCACTGTTATTGTTTCAGGCTTGGCATTTTTGGTGGTTTAGATTTTTTGTTTATCAGCTTTCGCAGGAAGTAAATACTACTAGGTAAGCATTATAAGCTTAGTCTAGCCTCTACTGCTATACTTTGTAAATTCTCTTACCATTTGTGTATATTGCATTATGCTTTGAGCGATTGAGCTTACATCAATGACAGGAAAATTTGCTTGAGCTATGCTAAAGCCTATACTTAAACAAAAAGCAATGTGAAGTAGTTTGTGTTGAATAGATTTCATCTTTTCCCCTTTGTCATAGAGTAAAGATGAGCTATTATCTCTTTTAATGTCGGCTGGATTATAGCATAAAAAATATAGAATCTAAATGAGAGAGTAAAGCTCGGTTACACACTTTTCAAGCATTATATCATCAATATATTGCGAATCGCCTTTAATATCACTTTCTCTAATGATAAGAGAAGCAATACCTACCTTACCAAGCACTTGAGCTTTGACAAGGTCATTTTTACGCACCTTTGCTTCTAATTCATTATCTGTGCCATAATGTTTGCCTCCGTGATATTCTATTACAGCTACGGGTTTATCTTTATGTTCCCCTCTTTTGTGAGTAACTAAAAAATCACAATAAAAATCACTAAAGCTTCTCCAAGCATTTGTATCTTGTTCTCCTTTTAAAAAGGCTTTAAAAGAAACTTGAGGGCTAATGTTATAGTTTTCTTTAAAAACCTTTGCAAGAGCATAATAAATCCTTGCTTCTTCGTTATTCATTAATTTTTTAATTGTGATTGTGCCATCGCACATATCTTCTAAGCGTTGAACAGCCTTATCTTTGGGGATATTCTCTACACATTGTTCCTCTGTCCTCTTAGATTCCCAATAAGCTCTTTTTCGTGCAGATTCTTTTTTAAATTTCCAGCTTAAAAATATTTTAGTCAAGCCATAGACAACAAATGCCACAACCACACATATAAGAATTACTTCCCATATATCAAATGTAATTGTCGTAAGTTGTGGCATAGAGTCTCCTAAGAGCGATTTGTGTTATATCCGAGTTGCAAACAAAAGCTACTCAAAAATCAAGTGCTTCTTTTCTAGCCTTAGACTTGTCATAATATTTTGCTGTTTCCTTTTGAAGTGCATCAAAGTCTTTACCTTTAAATGCTTTGCGTTTTTCACCTCCATAACTTATGGAGCTAAGAATGAAGCGGCACATCGCTTGAGCATTAAGATTATTCTTTTTTGTATGTTTTGCAATATCAAAATCTGATTTTTGAAGTTTGTCTATAGCATTATCGTATGCTTTATTCCAAGCTTCCACATCTTTTTTATCATATGTGCGAGTAAAACTCCAGTCCTTTGAAGATGAGTAATCAGGAATCCCATTGTCGGTATTAAAAGCGATTTTATGTTGATGATAAAATTTCTTACACGCCTCTATATTTTTCTTATCATTGACATTATCTGTCATAATATCAATAGGTTTTCCACCTTTGACTACTCCTGCGTCTCTTCCCGCTTCTAAGGTTTTCTCTAATCCTTTTGTAACATCTCCTAAGTCAAAGGCATTTACTCCTGTGAATAAAATACTAAATGCGATTACTCCTACTACACTCTTTTTCATTTTTTCTCCTTATGATAAAAGTAAAAATTCAAATATGAATCTTAAATCTGTAAGTCTTATCAAAAGTTTTACATACTTAAAACGAACTCCTCATATTTAAGTTTCATTTCAGGAATTTGTTTTGCGGGGGGGGGGGG
>Ga0073908_1004850_pt1 | contig 11559 bp, 10 predicted proteins | sample MucameincwithD2O_FD_65484 | JGI IMG/M metagenome (GOLD analysis project Ga0073908, IMG submission 65484) | Mouse cecum microbial communities from Vienna, Austria - Mucus amended microcosms incubated with D2O | ecosystem: Host-associated > Mammals > Digestive system > Large intestine > Cecum...
CGTGTCGCGCTCGGCCGTACGATCGTCCGCGAGCCGAAGGTGTTCTTGCTCGACGAGCCTCTGTCGAATCTCGACGCGAAGCTCCGCGCGCAGATGAGAACGGAAATTTCCAAATTGCACGTGCGTCTAGCGACGACGTTCATCTACGTTACGCACGACCAGATCGAAGCGATGACGATGGGTACCCGTATCGTCGTTATGAAAGACGGCTTCATGCAGCAGGTGGATACCCCTCAGAACCTCTACGACTACCCGATCAACCTGTTTGTCGCGGGCTTCATCGGCACGCCGCAGATGAACTTCTTCCGCGGCTCCACGATCACGGAAGAGGGCGGCAAAACGTACGTCAACTTTATCGGCGGAAACAAGATCGTTCTTCCCAAGGCGATCGTTGCCAAGATCAAGAATATCGACGACTATAAGAACACGGGCAAGGAAGTTACGCTCGGCGTTCGTCCCGAAGATATTCACGAGGACGACCTGTTCATTTCCAACTCGCCCGAAACGATCGTGAAGGCAAAAATCGACGTTATCGAAAAGCTGGGCGCGGAGACGCAGATCTATTGCGACCTCGACTATAACAGCGATAAGAGTTCGATCGTCGACAACGCGGCTCAGATGATCGCGAAGATCTCTTCGCGTGCGACGGTTAACCTCGGTGAAATCGTGGAACTTGCGTTTGACGCGAAACACATTCATCTCTTCGACGGCTATACCGAAGCGACGATGTTGGAGCGCGACGAGCATTACGACGTGATTCCCGAAAACGCGGAAGGTGCGGCGTTCGTACCTCCTACCCCTCAGGAAATGAAAGCGCAGATCGATGCGGCGCGCGTCGTCACCAAAGAAATGAAGAAACAGGCGAAACGCGACGCGAAGATGGCGGCGAAAAAGGCGGCGGCCAACGACGGCGAAGCGCAAGCGCAGAAAGCCGTGGAGATGGCGGCGGAGACTGCGGCGATCGAAGCCGCGCAGTTGCCGGCAACGCCCGTTGCGCCCGCTCCCGCAGTACCCGCGGAACCCGTAGTCGCCGCTCCCGCTGTGGAATCGGTTGTTGCGGATATTCCCGTTGCGGCGGAAGAAGTTCCCGCCGAGCCGGTGAAAGAAGAAAAACCGGTTGCGGAAAAACCGGCGGCGAAGCCGGCCGCGAAACCTGCGGCGAAACCCGCGGCAAAGCCCGCGGCGAAACCCGCGGCGAAACCCGCGGCAAAACCCGCGGCAAAACCCGCGGCAAAACCTGCGGCAAAACCCGCCGCAAAACCCGCGGCGAAACCCGCGGCAAAACCTGCGGCAAAACCCGCCGCAAAACCCGCCGCAAAACCGCCCGTTAAGAAAGATTGATCCCGTTTACCAAAGAGCGTTTGCCGAATCGGCAAACGCTCTTTTTTGAGGGAGGCGGAAATCATTGACAAATTTCCGAAAAAGGGGTATGATAAGTTACCGATTCTATCAAAAGGAGAACTGCGGAAATGTGGTGGGAAGTGATTACCGATGCTTTGCTTGATACGCTGAAACTGTTTCCGTTCCTTTTTTTGCTTTATATTCTGATCGAACTCATGGAGCATAACACCCGAATCGGAAAGCCGAACGGCGCGCTGAACGGCAAGTTTGCGCCGCTTGTGGGCGCGGCGTCGGGATTGGTGCCGATGTGCGGGTTTTCGGTGATGGCGGCAAAGCTCTGGCAACATCGTCACGTAACGCTCGGAACGTTGCTTGCCGTGTTTATTGCGACGAGCGACGAGGCGTTTATCGTGTTGTTGCTTTCGGAAGCGGACTGGTTGAATAAAGTCGTATCCGTAATCGCGCTGTGCGGCTGTAAAATCGTGCTTGGCGCCGCGGTGGGGTATCTTGCCGACGCGGTATCGGCGCGCGGGAAGCGGGCTTTGGCGCCGCTCTCTTCGTCTGTATGCGCAGGCGGACATGTGCACGGGCACCGCAGCGAGGCGGAAACACGCGGAAATTCCGATGAAATGCACGGCAGCGCACATGAAGAGGAACACACGCGGGAAGCGCACGCCCATGAACACGGCGCATTTAGCGCGTGCGAACATAAGCACGGGAAAGAAAGCAATTTGTCTCTCTATTTTTTTGCGCCGCTGTTGCACGCTCTGAAAATCGCGGCGTTTATCCTCGTCGTGAATCTTGCGTTCGGGTATCTGTTTTTCGGGATCGGCGGCGGGGATTCGGAGGTCGGACAAGTCCGCGTCGTCGCATTTTTGCAGGGGTCGGGTTTCTGGTTTCAGCCGGTCGTCTGCTGTCTCGTCGGGCTGATTCCGAATTGCGCTTCGAGCGTGGTATTGGCGCAGACTTACGCCGTGGGCGGGATCGCGTTCGGCGGTTGTCTTGCGGGGCTTGTCGTGAATGCGGGACTCGGCTATCTGGTGCTCATGCGCGACGTGAAGGATTGGAAGCGCGCGGCGTTGATCATTGCAGTCATGTCGGCGGCGGGGCTTGTCGCGGGATATGCGGCGAATGCGATCGGACTGATGATTCCGCCGTTGCGGTAATACGGGAGGCATTATGAATTTTTTCAGCGAAAGGGCGCTTAGCGTCGTCCCGTATACGGCGGGGGAACAGCCCAAAGACAGACGCTATATCAAACTCAACACCAATGAAAATCCTTATCCGCCCACGCCGAAATTGCGGGAGCTTTTTTCCGCGTTCGATCCGTCCGCGCTGAAATATTATCCGGCGCCCGCTTCCGATGCGTTGCGGCGGGAAATCGCGCTTTGCGAGGGGACGGAGACAGAAAACGTGTTTTGCGGTAACGGGTCCGACGAAGTTCTGTATCTTGCGTTCGCGGCGTTTTTCGATCGGAACAGAAGCGCATGTTTTGCCGATATCACCTATTCGTTTTACGAAGTGTTTGCAAAAATCCACGGCGTGCCGTACGTAACCGTGCCGCTTGATCATGATTTTCGCATCGATCCGGAAAAATTGCGCGCCGCACAATGCGCGGGGTATCTGATCGCCAATCCGAACGCGCCGACGGGCGTGGGGATCCCGCTTGCGGAAATGGAGGCGTTTACTGCTTCCGTGCCCGATAAACTCGTCGTCGCCGACGAAGCGTATATGGATTTTTACGGGCAGTCCTGCGTGCCGCTCGTTCGGAAATATAAGAATCTGCTCGTCGTCAAAACGTTTTCGAAGAGCTATTCCCTCGCGGGAATCCGTTGCGGCTATGCGATCGGAGACGCTGCGCTGATCGACGGGTTGTTTCGCATGAAAGACTGCATGAACTCTTATCCCGTTGACTCGTTTTGCGAAGCCGTTTGTTCCGTCGCGTTACAGGATCGGGAATATCATGCGGAAACGGTGCGGCTTGTGGTCTCCGAGCGGGAACGCCTGCGCGGAAGTCTGCTGGATTTGGGGTTCACGGTTCCCGAAAGCAAGGCGAATTTTCTGTTTGCGGGAAAGGCGAAAAAGAGCGGAGGGGAAATTTACCGCGCGCTGAAAGAGGAAGGCGTTCTCGTACGTTATTGGGATCGGCCGATCCTGCGCGATTTTTGTCGTATTACCGTCGGTACGCCCGAAGAAAACCGTATTTTAATTGAAAAACTGAAAAAAATACTCTCGTAAGAGGTGGATTATGCGGCTCGCCGTCAATTCCGTACCGAAGATAAATGCAAAAGAGGAAACGGAGGAGAATACGGTCGGGCTGTGTTTTTGTTCGGCGCAGGATGTGATTTCGGAACTGCTGCCGCGTCTCGGCGGAAAGGTGTTGCTTGCGGGAGACGCGGGCGCGATGTCCGCGTTGGCGCCGTTCGGCAGATCTTCCCGCACGGTTACGGTGGTCGCGGAAGAGGACGCCCTTCCGCTCTTTTCGATGCCGGACGGCATCGGCGCCGTGATCGCCGCAGGCGTGGCTAAAACGCTGTTGTCGGCGCGGTTTTTTGCGGGGATCCGTCGGATTCCCTGTTATCTGTTTCCCGTTTCCGCCGACTTGTACGGCGTGTTCGGCAAACGCGGAAAAGTGCGTCTGGGCGCACATGTTGCGGAAATGCCGCTTGCGGAAGGGCAGGTGTTTTACGATGCGTCTCTGCTCGGCGATTCGTTCGGCGACGGATACGGCGCGCTGTTGCTCGCGCGGCTTTCTCTGTTCGAGGACGGCGCGCTGTGCGCCTTTCGGATACGAACGGAAAATTCGTGCGCGGAACGCACGCGGGAGATCCTCACCGAAATTGCGATTTCGCCGCGGGAGATATTGCAGTCCAATGCGGAACTGCGTCGTCTGGAAGGCGCGGGATTGCCCGCAGGAGAGGCGTTCGCGCTCGAAGGGTTACACCGCGCGGCGAGGGAGTCTTTGCCCTGCTGGCGGGCGTTCCGCGCGTTGACGGCGGTTTACGAAGCGTTCTTTGCGTCGGGTGTGCCGCGGAGGTATTTCGTTCCGGATTATGCGGCGCGCGCCGCGCGCGCGGGCGTGGAGCGTTGGGAGATTTCCGTGCCGACGCGGGCGGAATATGCGGCGCGGGCGTTGGCGTTCGAACGCATGCGCGCGAAGATGCGCGCGGAGATCTCCGCGATTCGTTCCGCAACGGCGGAATACGGTCGGGTGCTGGAAAATCTTACGGGAGAACCGCTTCCGGCGGCGGATCTTTCGGCGCTGAAAATCTTGCCGGAACGTCATCCCGGCGGACTTTGCTCCGTGATTCGGGACTTCGGTTTATTGGAATTTTAAAGGATAGGAATATGACGGAAGAAGAATTGCTTGAAAGTACCGATTTGTTTTTGCTCGATTTGGACGGTACGGTTTATCTGAGCGAGAAACCGATCGGGGATATGATCGGTACGCTGTCGCGGTTGCGCAAAATGGGAAAGCGTATCGGCTATCTCACCAATAACTGTTCCAAAACGGTGCGGGAGTATGAAGTTTCTCTCCGTCGTATCGGAATTCTGGAAGACGGGGATCGGATTTTCACGCCGGGCGTCGCCGCCGCGGAGTTGTTGAAAACGGAATATCGGGGAAAACGCGTCCACGTTCTCGGAACGGACGCCATGAAGAATTATCTTGCGGAAGAGGGGATCGCGCTTGTCGATGCCGATCCGGAAGTCTGCTTGCTGGCGTACGACACCTGTGTAACGTTCGAGCGTCTGAAACGGTTCAACGAGTTCCTGCAAACGGGCGCGCCCTATCTCGCCACGCATGCCGACGCGGTGTGCCCGACCGACGGATTCCCGATGCCGGACGTCGGGGCGTTTATCGCCTTTTTCGAATGCGCGAGCGGGCGCCGTCCCGACGTCGTATGCGGCAAACCGCATACGGCGCTTTGGCGGTGCGTGCAAAAGGCGTACGGGCTTCCCGCAGAACGCGTTTGCATGGTCGGCGACCGCTTGTACACGGATATCCGTTTCGGTAACCGTCACGGTCTTCGCACGGTTCTGGTGCTGACGGGCGACGCCACGGAGGCGGATGCGGCGGTTTCGGAGGACAAGCCGGATTTGATTTTGCAAGATTTTAACGGGATTTTCGGATAATTTGTTCCGAAAGGGTTTCAAAACGGTGAAAAGAGTGTTACAATATAGACAGAAATATACGACGGAGGACACTATGCAGGAAGTGACGTTGAAAAGTGCGCAGCCCGTTCTGGAATTCGGGCTTTCGGGAGAAATCGACTCGGAAAATGCGGACGAGTTTTACGATACGGTGATGAAGGAATATTCCTCCGCGCCGAACGACGTGCTGTTTGACTGCGCGGGGTTGGAATTTATCGATTCCACGACGCTCGGCACGTTCGTGAAAATTTTGAAACATGTAAAAACGGACGGGCGTAAACTCCGTCTGTCCAACCTCAACGCGCGCTTGAAAAAACTGTTCGTGATCTGCGCGCTCGATACGATTATGGAGATCGACGCATGAACGGCATGACGCTGGAACTCGCATTGAAAAACGAATTGATGACGACCGTACGGCTGACGACGGGCGGGGTCTGTTCTCTTGCGGGGCTTGGGCTTGACGACAGCGAAGATTGCAAAGTGTGCGTGACGGAAAGCCTTTTGCTGTTGAAGCACCGCGGGTACCTTTCTGCGGAGATCCGTTACGGCTATGAGGACGGGTTTGAAATTTCGATCGAAGGCAAGAGCGTCGGCGGGGAAAAATCCTCTCCTGCGGAAGACGAAATCTCCGTTGCGCTGTTAAACGCCCTGGCGCAGAATGTGACGATGGAGAAGCGGAACGGCGAACTTTGTAAAGTTGCGTTCCGGTTCGGGACAAAGGCATGAACGAAGACGAGCTTTTCGCAAAATACAGGGCGACGGGCGATCTTCGCATCCGCAACGAAATCGCCGAAAAGTATCTGTACATAGCCGCCGTCCTGGCGAAGAAATTCGTCGGCCGCGGCGTCGATTACGACGACCTGTATCAGGTCGCCTCTCTTGCGCTGTTAAAAGGAATCGACCGTTTTGACGAGACAAAAGGGTTGCAGTTTTCCACGTTTATCACGCCCACGATCACGGGGGAGATCAAAAATTATTTCCGCGACAAATCGCGGCTCGTGCATCTTCCGCGCAGGGTCGCGGAAATGCGCGCTTCCATTAAGCGCGCGGCGGACGCGCTCGTTTCCGAGACGGGCAGAAAGCCGACGGCAAAAGAGATCGCCGGAAAGCTCGGCGTCACCGAAGAAGAAGTTCTGCGCTGTGCGGAAGCGGGCGGCGTGGTCTCGCTCGATAATTCCGTGGACGGCGGAAAGGAGGGTGTGAGCTTTCACGAGATCCTGCCCGCCGCGGACGACGTGTTCGAGGCGGTAGAGACGAAGGACGCCGTCTGGTCGGCGCTGAAAACGCTTTCGGAGGCGGAGCGCGCGCTTGTGGGGTACCGCTTCGGGGACGAACTTTCGCAGACGGAGACGGCGAAAAGAATGGGCGTATCGCAGATGAATGTTTCGCGTATGGAGCGGAAAATTTTGCAAAAGCTAAGGGAAACGCTTGGGAAAAGCATGGTGGAATAATGGTTTTTGTGATTGAAGATTTCGCCGCCATGAAGGCGGCGCTTGCGGATATGTGCGCGGAGTTCCGTCGCGATTCCGTACCCGAAACTTCGGTGTTCGATTGCAAACTGGTTGCAAACGAATTGATTTCCAACGCTTTGCGGTACGGCGGCGGAAGGGCGAAGTTCCGCGTAGAGCGGCAGGGAAACGACGTTACGATCTCCGTAAAGAGTTTCTGCGATTTCGTGCCGCCGGAATGCAGTTCCTGTTCGGGGACGGATGCGGAGAACGGCAGAGGGCTGTTTCTCGTCGATCAGATCAGCGAATCCCGCGGATACAGCAGGGAGGAAGGAATTTACGTCGTCATGAAGATCGTCCGATAATTATTGAATCGAAAACGCCCCGCTTGCATGCGTGCAAACGGGGCGTTTGTTTGAATGTTTTTCAGCTCGTTTTGTTCACGTAGGCGTAGATCTTTTCCATCAGATCCTGCGTGATATAGCCGCGGTAACGGCCGAGATAGATGAACACTTTCTGGAAGAATTCGCGGTTGTCGCCGCCGATCACGTACGTGGGCAGATAGGAATGGATTCCGTACATATTGGCGATGAACACGTCGCCGAATTCGTTCTTTTCCGAAGGGGTCAGCGTGTTGATGAACGGATCGTAGGTGTACTGCATTCCGCTATATCCGTAACTTGCGGGCGTTTCGGGGCGGGAATTTTTTTCGCGCGCGGGGCGTGTCGGCAATTCGTTTTCGTTGTGGACTGGCGCGCTGTATCGCGTCGTGTTGGCGACTTTGGCGGCGGTCGCTTCTCCGCGGGCGAGCTCCGCCATGCGGATTTCGAATTCGCTGAGCGCCTTTTTCTTTTTCGGCAACTCTTCCGGTTCCCGATAGGTCTTTTCTTCGCGGGGTTCTTCGATCGGTCTGTATTCTCTCCGATCCGCGGGTTCGAACGGTTCGCGGATCACTTCGCGGATGACTTCTTTCACCACGACGGGCTCCGGCGCGGGCGTCACCGATTCGGGTACGTGCAGTTCGGGCGCCGGTTCGGCGGACTCCGCAACCATCGGCGCGGGTCTCGGTTCGGGGAAGGGAAGCGGAGCGGGTTCGGGGCGCGGTTCGTAGACGTCTTCGTCGCGCTCGTCCTTGCGGTCTTCCTGCTTGCGTCCCATCAGCATACCCGCATCCAGCGTGACTACCACGTTGGTGGGGGGAGTGTCCTCGTAAGAATCGTTTTCTTCGGGGCCGATCGTGCTCTGCATTGCCTGCCGCTGGAAATCTTCGTTACGGCGTTTTACCGACGAGATCGCGGTCGTGAAGATCGAAACGAGCAACGGAATAAGCGTTGCGACGATGAGAACGACGGTGGGCAGAAGCTGCGGCGACTTGAAAATCATCCAACGGTCGTTTTCCGCGACGGGGGTCGCGATAAAGGCGATCAAGGTGAGCAGTGTCGCGAGGAACAGCGCCGCATAGCGGATGATGTCGAATACAAAATGCCTTGCCGCGTTGAGCCGGATACAGGAAACGATCAGGTTGAACACGAGCATCACGAAAAGCGCGGGCATTGCGATCCCGAGGAAGATCGAAACTTCTTTCAGGTCGAACGCGAGAAAGTTGTATTGCGAAAGGGCTGTGCCGGGATAGGCGACCGCGCAAACGGCAACGGCGACGAGCAGGAGCATTGCCGTATTGAGGACGCCTTGTCCCTTGCTGCGGGCAAAGGTCGCCGCGGCAAGCGCGAGCAGCACGACCCCCGCGATGACGGAGGAAGGGATATCGAACAGAGCCGAATTGATGCTCTCCGCTTCCGCGGAAGAAGCAATAAAGATAAAGAGAAAAATTCCGCCGTAGGCAATCAACGTCAAAATCCCGCTGCAAAACGCCGCGTTCTGCGCGGTCTTTTTCTTTTTCGCGACCAACGTCGCGATCATGAGAAATAACGACAGAACCGCCGCGATTCCCGCAAGCAAGGGAAAGAGATAGGATAAGGCAACCCAGATTCCGCCGGAGATACTGATCGAAAACGTCGCTTTCAGGCTTTCGAGTACGGCGGAAAAGTTTTTAAAAATCGCAATGATTCTGCCGCACAGGGAATAGTCGAATATATTTTCCGGAATCCCGATCAGGGCGGGGGAATGAACGAATGCGGACACGAACTTTCCGAGGATTCCCAAAAAGAGCCCTCCAACCGCGAGCAGGAAAAATAAAATTCCGAGAAAGCGATACGCCCCGACGCCTTTTTCGCGTTCGGGTTCGCTCAATACGTAATTTATATCCGGCGTTACGTAACTATAATTATCCATAATTCTTCACTCCGATTTCCGAAAAAAGATAATATTCCAAAATATGTAACGTTATTATATCACGAAGGCGGATACCATGTCAACACCAAACGTGTTAAAAAAGCGTTTTTTGTACGACATTTCGTTTTTAGTGTGCGTCTTTTTATAGAATATAACGGCTTGCGGCGAAAAAGTTCGTGAAAATTTTGTGCGAACGGGACGGAATCGGGCGGAAAAGAGAAAAAGCCTTGATATTTTCGGCGATCCGTGCTATAATCTTCTCACGGCAAGCGCATAATGCAGAGAAGCTTATGCCGAAGGAGCGCAGATGGACGGTACCATGTCGTGGCTTAACGGCTTACTCTACGATATATACGAAAAGACGGGCCTGCGCGTCCGCCTTTCTCCCGCGGGCGGGACGGAGACGCGCTTCCTTGCGGAGGACGGCGGGAAGGCGGTTCCGCTCTGGATCGACGGCGGCGAAGAGGAGACGGAACAGACCGTGAAACTCCTACGTTATCTGATCGCGAACCGCGATGCGGGGACCATGCCCGAGCGTCAGGAGCATTTGAAGAGCATCTTACTGGGAGAGGGCGGCGGGTGGAACGCCTTCCGGTATATGACGAAGTATCGGATTCCGGACGGAGTTTGTTTTGCGGCGGATCTTGTTCCAGAGAAGCGCTTGGAGGAAGCCGCGCAACATATCGCCCGTTGTCTCGACGGCGGCGACATGACGGCGGTGATGGACGACAAACGCATCGCGGTCGTCAGATTCCTTTCCGCGGCGGAAGAGCAGTCCGCGCAGGAATTCGGGCAGTTCCTGTGCCAGACGCTGTACGAAGACCTCGGCGTTCGCGCGCGGGTCGGGATCGGCTGTGAAATGAGATCGTTTTCCGAGATCGCGCTGTCCTATCATCAGGCGGCGACGGCGGTGCGGATGAGCATGATCTTCGACGCCAAGGGCGAGGTGCATTCTTATCGGGAATATCTGCTCGTGAAGATGCTCGAAGACGTGCCGAAATCCCGCCTGAAAGAGTATACGGAACAGTTTCGCGTGTCCCGCGCGGAAGAGGTTCTCGAAGACCGCGAAATGTCCGCTACGGCGGAGGCGTTTTTGGAGAGCAGTCTGAATCTTTCGGAGACGGCGCGAAACCTGTTTATGCACAGAAATACGCTTACTTACAGGCTCGATAAAATCGAGCGGATCACAGGCTTGGACATCAGGAAATTTTCGGACGCGGTCACCTTTCGCGTAATTACGATTTTGTACCGTTTGCTGAGAGCATGACGGCAGGAGGATTCAATGGAAGAGAACGAAAACAAGGAAATTCCGAAAGAAGAGGGAAAGAACGCCGGCTATGAGCCGGACGGGTTTTGGGAGGACAGAAATGTCCCGAATCCGTCGAATCACCCACCCATGTCCGAGGGTGCGGCGGTTTCCATGCCGCGCGGACGCAAAATTGCGTTGGCGGTCGGCGCGGTGGTGTTGGCGTTGCTCTTCTTTCTGATCGGATGGCTGTCCCACTATTATTCCCTTTCGCAAGAAGAGCGGACGCTGCTCTGGATCTTCGACCGCGTCGAAAACGACTACTATAAAAAATTGACGGACGAAGAGAGAGAAGCGTATTACGACGGGATCTTCGATGCGGCGATGCCCGATATTTTCAGCACCTATTTTACGCCCGAGGAGTTTCGCAAACTCCAAACGGAGCGGGAGGGCAGCAATGCCGACACCGGTTTTTCGGTGTTTACGGACGGAGAGGATCTCCGCGTGTTTCTCGTGCAGGGGAATTCGCCTGCGGAGCTTGCGGGATTAAAGAGCGGAATGAAGATCTACCGTTTCGGCAAGGATGCGGATTCCCTTCGTTCGGGGAACTATGAAGATCTGGTCGCTTTCGTGCGCTCGAACCGCGGCTCCTTTTGTATGGAGTGCGGCTATTCGGAAGAGGACAAAGCGGTTTACGCGGATCTCGAAAGCAAGGAATACCTCGCGTCCTACTGTTCGTATGCCGACAGCGAATCTTCCTTTGCGTTCCGCACCAAAACGGACGATCGCGGGCGGCAAATGCTGGCGCTCACCGACACGGGGGTACCCATGTCGGGGTTAGACGAAAAAACCGCCTATCTCCGGTTTTCCGAATTCGGAGGCAATGCGGCGGAAGAACTCGTAATCTGTCTGAAAAACATGCGCGACCGCGGGCGGAAAAATCTGATCCTCGATCTTCGTTGCAACGGCGGAGGTTATCTCGAAATATTGCAGTCGGTCTGCGCGCATCTACTGCGGAACGCCGAGGGGTCCAACCCCGTCGTCGCGACCGCCAAATACCGCAGCGGCAGGAAGACGGAG
>Ga0073908_1004867_pt1 | contig 11499 bp, 11 predicted proteins | sample MucameincwithD2O_FD_65484 | JGI IMG/M metagenome (GOLD analysis project Ga0073908, IMG submission 65484) | Mouse cecum microbial communities from Vienna, Austria - Mucus amended microcosms incubated with D2O | ecosystem: Host-associated > Mammals > Digestive system > Large intestine > Cecum...
CCTATGCCCCGCCTAAGGTTTTTGCGCCCTTCGACCGGGCTGGGACTGGAAAAGCGAGGAATTCATCCCCCAATATGGTCCTTTATTGGACGTTTCCATTACCTTCATCTGTTTGCCTGGTTTTTACCTACTTTAATCAGTGCTTCTTTAGAAAGCAGAGCGTCCAGGGTCAGCAGCAGCGCGCCAAACTGCAGTGAGGCAAACACTGCACCCAAAAAGGAGATCAGCATGGCGCGTTTCAGCGTTCCCCGCTTACGCCCGGCAAAAACAAAAATTTTCTTCAATACGCCAAACATACTATCACGCCTCCTTATCCTGAACGCCCAGATAGGCGTCCCACATTTGACGGTAGAGCGGGCAGCGCTCCAGCAGGGTATCCTGGGAACCGTGATCCACGATGCGGCCCTTTTCCATCACGACGATCTGATCCGCACCGACAATGGTACCCAGACGATGCGCAATGACGATCAGTGTCCTCCCCTTTGTCAGCCGGGAAATAGCCCGCTGAATCATTGCCTCGTTTTCTGGATCCATGCTGGCCGTGGCCTCGTCCAGAATGACGATTGGCGCACTTTTCAGCATCGCCCGAGCAATGGAGATGCGCTGTTTCTCACCACCGGAGAGGTGTCCGCCACCGCCGCCGCAGACCGTATCATAACCCTGGGGAAGTGCCCGGATAAATTCGTCGCAGCCCGCAGCTAATGCCGCCGCTTCCACTTCTTCATCGGTGGCATCCAGCTTGCCCATACGGATATTATCCCGAACAGTACGGTCAAACAGGTAATTGTCCTGGGAGACATAGGCAATCTGCCGGTTGAGCTGCTCCAGAGGAATTTGGCGCAGATCCGCGCCGCCCAGCGTGATTGCACCGCCGGTCACATCCCAGAAACCGGCAATCAGTTTGGCGATGGTGGATTTGCCGGAGCCGGAAGGCCCCACCAGAGCCGTGACCGTTCCCGAGGCAATATCCAACGAAACATCATGCAGGATCTCCGGGCCTTCCGTATCGTAAGCGAAAAAGACATGTGAGAGAGAAACCTCTTTCCCGTGGAGCGTTGTTTCCGCAGCCGGGTGCTTCAGTTCCGGCGCATTCAGAATGCCGGATATCTCCCCCACATTCGTTCCCACTACCGCCAGCTCGTCCACAAAACTCATGGCCGCCAGCAGGGGGCCAGTAAGCCCCAGGGAGAGCACAATGATCGTCAGGAAGGTCTCTACAGCGAGACTTCCGCCGCTCCACAGCAGCAGGCCAACTGGCAACACCGCAATCAGTACGGACGGAGTCAGCGCCTGGATCACGCACATATATTTCTGGTTGTCCGCCATCCAGTCCACATAGTATTGCGCATTGTCTTCCACGGCCTTGGAATACTTCCGATAGGACCCGGCAGACTGGCTGAACGCCTTGACGACCTGGATGCCGCCAATGTACTCAACAATGGCATTGGCCATACGCCGCCCAACCTCTACAGCTCCCTGCCAGCGGACGGCATAGGTCTTGCCGCTCTGAGAGGCGGTGATCAGCCCGATGACCGTGGTCACCAGCGAGGCCAGCCCCATCCGCCAATCCAAAACGAAGATATATACTGCGAGGAAAAGCGGAACCAGAGCGTTTGCGGTCATCTCCGGGAGCAGATGGGCCAGGGTGGGTTCCATTCCCTCCACCCGGTCCACGATGGTGGTTTTATACTGCCCGGAGGGGGTATCCAGGATGATCCCCATAGGCACCCGGGACAGTTTGGACAGCAGCGACTTTCGCAGGTCCCGCAGGGTATGATAGGTCGCGGTGTGGGAGACAGCGGTGGCGCAGGTGGAAAGGATGGATTTTCCCGCATACGCCGCCAGCAGAAGGCCGCACCAGGGAAGACACCCTTCCAGCCCGCCGCCGGACAGCAGCCGGCGGATCATGGCCGCAACGCAGAAATAGGCCAGCATGTTACAGGCAACGCCCAAAACCGCCAGCGCCACCGCGCCGTAAAAGCCGCTGTGATAGTCTGCCGCCCAGCCCCAGAGCCGGGCGAAGGGGGAGGGTTCTTTGGCTATGTTCATCGTAACAGCTCCTCTCAATTAGTTGGGTATAGCTAACTTATATGGAAAAGAAGTGGGGACCTACGTGATCCCCAAAATCTTAAACCATCCGGCGGAATAGAAGTCCCGGAGGCTGTTCATGTACTGCATGGCCTTCTCCCGGGGCATATCATGGCGGACCGTCTCAAACATCCCGTTGAACAGCGCGCTGGACATGATATGGATCAGTTCATCGTCGATCTCCGGCACCGGATAGCCCGCCTCGCGCATCCGGTCAATCAGCGCCCGTCCAGCGTTGTCCTCGATCTCTGCCAGGGTATCCAGATAATGCTCATAGCGGGTACCTGCTGCGGCGCAGGTGATGAGTTTGAACGCGTCAAAGTGGTCGTAGATGTAGTCCATCATCCATGCGGCCTCGATCTCCGGAACCTCCGGCAGATTGTTCACCTGCTCCTCCAAGGGGCGGGCGGAGAACGCCTTTTGAACTTCACGGTACCGCTCCACCAATTCCTGGCCGGGTTCCGACACCAGAGCGTCAAACATGGCCTCTTTGTCTGTGTAGTAGCCGTAGATCGCCCCAGTGGTCACACCCAGGGAGGCGGCAATATTGCGCAGGGACGCTCCCTGAAAGCCTTTTTCTAAAAACTCACGTTTTCCAGCTTCCAGCAGGCCGGCGGCCAGCTTCGGATTGGTTGTTCTCATAGTCACCTCTAAAAATAACAGCGATATTTAATAACGTCGTTATTTTAACTCCTGCCGTCATATTTGTCAAGACCCAAAATAAAAATCACGCCGGTCCGCTGTGGGCCGGCGCGATTTTCTATTGCCTCGCGCATCTCCGATACTCCCCCGGCGTCAGGCCGGTGCTCTCCCGGAACAGCTCCGCAAACCTGCTGGCGCTGCGGTAGCCCACGCTCCGGGCGATCTGCCCAATGGGCAGGTCGGTCTCCGATAACAGCTGCTCCCCGCGGCTCATGCGCCGCTGCTGGATGTACTCCGTGATGGTGCAGCCGTGGTATTGCCGGAAGCAGCTTTTCAGCTTGGTGCCGCCCATGCAGGCGATTCTGGCCAGCCGCTCCTGGGGCAGCTCCAGGGCGCAGTGGTCGTTGATATAGGCCGTCACATCCAAAATGCGCCGCTGTTCCTCCTGGGTCAGTTCCTTTTTTTGAACGCTCTGCTTCCGGCCCCACGCCACCACCAGGGATACCGCCTCCGCCACCTTGGCCTCATAGAAGAGCCGGGCGGCGATGCCCTCTCCCCGGTAATTCTTGACTTGCTCCAAAAGGCGCACCATCTCCGGAAAACAGTCTGTCTGATCCACCGTGCGGAACGCCTCCAGCGGATGGACGTACTCCTCCGGATACTGCCGCTTCAGCCAGGTCTCATAGTAGGCCGGTGTGATGTCGATGCCGATGCTGGTGATGGGAATATTTTTGTGGATCAGCACCCGGTATGGCTCCATACCGCCCAGAAAGGTTTTAACGCACCCGGCGGTCAGACGCCGGTAGGGGGACAGCTCCTCCCCGGAGATGGACTCATAGTAGGTGACGGACAGGCAGGCCGGGATATCAAATTCCAAAAAGGAGTCCTCCCGGAAGGAAAAATCGTGGATCTTGATGGTGAACAGGTCCTTCTGACCGTAAATCCAGTAGTAACCGTCGCCACCCTCTCCCGCCTGCCGCCAGCACAGGCCGTTGGGGCCGTAGCGGTGATTGTCCAGCTCCGGCACAAAGCCGAACTCCCTCAGTGCGGGCGCATACAGCGCCTCTGTGCTGCTCTGCATAACGCTTGCCTCCTTGCCACGATTGGACGCAAAACTATCGGGAAGGGACGAAAGCCGCGCCCATCCCTTGAAAAAAGCTGCGCAACCGTGTATTGTGTGAGATGGTTAGTAATTGCTAACCAATTTATCACAGTTTCCGCAAAAGGTCAATGCGGAATCAAGCTGAGGAGTGAGATTTGTGAGACCCAAAAAAGAAAAGCCCTTTGCCACGCTGATGGCCTGGGCGGGGCGGGACCGGTGGTATATCTACGCCGCCGTTACTATGGCCCTCCTGTCCAGTCTGTGTTCCATCGTCCCCTACTTCGCCTTTTACCGGGTAGTGGACGCCGTGGCGGAGGGGACGTGTACCGCCGGTTTCGCGCTGGAGTGGGCAGGGATTATCCTGGCAGCGGCGGCGGTGCAGACCCTGACCGCCCTGTTTTCCTCCCTGTCCTCCCACCGGGGGGCGTACAACACCCTGTTCAAGGTGCGGTGCATGGTCACGGAGCATATGGCTAAGATGCCCCTGGGCGCCCTCAATGAGCGGAGCACCGGGGAGATCAAGGTGGTGATGAACGAGAGCATCGAAAAGCTGGAGCTGTTCCTGGCCCACAACCTGCCGGAGCTGGTGCTGTACCTGTCCGGGCCGGTGGTCATGTTCGGCTACCTGCTGACGGTCAGCGTCCCCCTGGCCCTGGTCAGCATCCTGCCGCTGCTGTTCGTAGCGGTGGTGATGGCGGTCATGTTCAGCCGCTTCTACAAATTCATGCCCCAAGTCAATTCCGCTGGCGGGAATCTCTCCAGCTCCATCCATGAATACGTGGGCGGGATGCGTCTCATCAAGGCATTCCACATGGGATCCCGTTCCTTCCAGAAGTTTTCCGGCGCGGTGGAGGAACAGCACAAGATGTGGGGAGACATATCCCGGGCCACCGGGCCGCTGTACGCCGCCTATGTGGTGCTGCTGGAGTGCGGGGTATTGCTGCTGGTTCCTCTGGGGGGCTGGTTCTTCGTCCACGGGCAGATCACCGCCGGAGTGCTGCTGCTGTTCGCCTTTGCGGGGAGCCAATACCTGACGGATATCCGGCCCTTGCAGGAGCTGAGTTCTGATTTGTCCTACGTTCTAAACGGCGTGAACCAGGTGCGGGAGATTTTGGAAACCCCTATTTTCACTGGAGGACAGCCCTTCCCGCAAAAGCATGATATCGATATTCGGGATGTCACCTTCGGCTACCGCTCGGATACGCCCGTGCTGGAGCGTTGCAGCCTCCACATTGCCCACGGGGAGCGGATGGCCTTCGTGGGGGAGTCCGGCGCTGGCAAGAGTACGCTGGTACAGCTGATCTCCCGGTTCTACGATGTAAACGGCGGTTCCGTCCAGATCGGCGGCGTGGATGTACGGGAGATCGACTATGAGGCGCTTCTGGAGAACATTTCCGTGGTCTTCCAGCGCAGCTTCCTCACCAGGGGCACCGTTTTTGAGAACATCGCCATGGGCAATCATGCCGCCACGCTTTCCCAGGTCCGAGCGGCGGCGAAGGAGGCGCAGATCGACGATTTCATTATGTCCCTGCCCGACGGATATGAGACGAGGGTGGGCGGCTACGGCACCCGGTTTTCCGGCGGGCAGAAGCAGCGCATCTGCATTGCCCGTGCCATTTTGAAAAACGCCCCCATCCTGATTTTGGACGAGGCCACCTCCGCCGCCGACCCGGAGAACCAGGTGGAGATCGACTGGGCCATTGAGAACCTGTGCCGGGGGAAAACGGTGATCATCGTGGCCCACCGCCTGGGCATCGTCCAGGGCTGTGACCGGGTAGCGGTGGTGGAGAAGGGCGGCGTCAGCGCCGCGGGGCGCTTTGAGGAAATGCTCCAAAGCAGTCCCTACTTCTCCAAAGCCTGGGCGGACTACAACGCCGCCCGGAACATCCAATACAGCCTGAAAGGGGGCGCGAAGGCATGAAACCCAATGTTTTTCGGATGAACGGCAGGCTGAAATGGTCCATTGCCGGGGTGGTGCTGGAGGGCCTGCTGACCGGGACCAACTTCCTGGCCCTGTTCCGGGTGCTGGAGCTGATTTTTGACGGCGCCGCCAATTTCCGGGACATTTTGAACACCACCGCCGTGCTGGCAGGCATCTTTGTCCTGCGGCTGATTCTCTACACGGTATCCTACACCGAAAGTCAGATTGGCGGCTCCGATGTCAGCCGCCGGGTCCGCGTTGCCATTGGGGATAAACTGAAGCGCATCCCCCTGGGACAGTTCACCAAGAACCGCTCCGGCTTCTACATCAACGCCGCCACCAGCGAGGTGGCTGACTTTGAGCAGATTCTCACCCACAAAGTGGCGGATATCCTGAAATATTCCATCCTTCTGACGGCCATTGGGCTGTATACCGGTTCCCTCTACCTTCCGGCGGGTATCGCGGTATTGGCTTCTTCTCTGCTGCTGATCCCAGCCTCGGCGCTGTCCCTGCGGCAGGTGCGCAGCTATGGCATGCGGAAGAACCGGGCTCGGGAGGAGAACGTCAGCGCCATTACCGAGTACCTGTCCGGCAGTCAGACCCTGCGGTCCTACGCCCTGGTGGGTACAAAAAACGAGACGCTGACCCAGTCCATGAAGGAGTATTCCAACATCAGCTATCACTATGAGAAGGCCGTCCTGCCCATCGGCTTCGGGTTCCGCTATTGCAGCACTCTGGCGCTGGCCTTCTGCATCGTCTCCTCCGTCCGGGCCTGGCTGGCGGGGGCGCTCTCCCCGGCCGCGCTGGTTATTCTCATCATGCTGGCCCTCTTTGTGGGGAAGGTCAATATGACGGAGTTCATCGCCCTGACCTCCTACCGGAACCTAACCCTTTCCAAGAACAAGATCCAGGGCATTTTCCAGGAGGGAGAGGAACCGGCGGAGGCCCCGTCTTTCACGCCCAAAGGCACGGAGATCCGCTTTGAAAATGTGGGTTTCTCCTATGTGGAGGGGGAACCCGTCCTGGAACGTGCAAGTTTCACCATTCCGGCGGGCAAGCTCACCGCCATTGTGGGGGACTCCGGCGCGGGCAAGTCCACGGTGCTGAACCTGATCGCCAAGTACTACCAGCCCCAGGCGGGCCGGGTCACCATCGGTGGGCAGGACATCCGGGACATCCCGGCGGAGCAGGTGCTGGAGCATATCAGCCTGGTGGATCAGGATGTATTCCTATTCAACGACACGGTGCGGAACAATATCCGCTACGCCCGCCCCGGCGCTACCGACCTGGAGGTGGAGGACGCCTGCCGTCTGGCCAACTGTGACGGCTTTATCCGCGCCATGGAACAAGGCTATGAGACGGAGATCGGCGAGAATGGAAACCGGCTGTCCGGCGGGGAGCGCCAGCGGCTCAGCGTGGCCCGAGCCATTCTAAAGGACAGCCCCATCCTTCTGCTGGACGAGGCCACCGCATCCCTGGACATCGAAAACGAGCTGCTGGTGAAGCAGGCGGTGGCACATCTGCTTCAGGCGGACAAGACGGTGGTCATGATCGCCCACACCTTGCCCATTGTAAAGAGCGCCGATCAAATTCTGGTGCTGGACGGCGGACGTGTGGCGGAGGCGGGCACCCACGATCAGCTTCTCGCCAAGGGCGGCAAGTACGCCGCTATGTGGGAGGCCTCCCGGCTGCTGAAGTAGTCCCATCCAGCTATAACTGCCGGTTCCGTACTGGAACCGGCAGTTTGAAAATTTTGATTTTCCTCTTGACAAATCCAAAAACCTGGTTTATATTCAAAACATCGTTTCAAAACACCGCTTTGAATTATGTGAAGGAGGGTTCCAGGTGGCAAAGCAGATTGAAGGGGTCTACGATGCAGTACTGGCCTGCGCGAAAGAGGAGTTTCTGGACAAGGGCTATCCGGAAGCGTCCCTGCGCACCATCGCCCAGAAAGCGGGGACCTCCACCGGCTCCATCTATACCCGATTTGGAGACAAGGAAGGGTTGTTTGAAGCCATCGTCCAGCCGGTGGTCAGCGGCTTTATGGCGCTGGTCTGCGAAATTCAGGAGACCTTCCACGGCTTTGACAGCGAAACCCAAAAGCAGCGGGTCAATGAGTACAGCTTCTCCGAAATGCAGAGAGGGTTAGACTATATGTACGCCCACTTTGACGAGTTCCGCCTTCTGCTGGATGCCTCCCATGGCACCCGGTTTCAGAACTTTGTGGACGAGTTGGCTCAAGTGGAGGTGGAATATACCTATAAATTTTTGGAGACAGTGGGCTGGTCCGATGTCAAGGAGCTACCCTCCGCAAAAGAATTGATGCACATCGTCACAACCGGCTATTTTGAGGGTGTCTTTGAGGTCATCCGGCACCGGATGGACCGGGAAACCGCCGGGAAATATGTTGAACAGCTGGAACGCTACCATGCGGCGGGATGGGAGGCTCTGTTTTTCCCACATCAATAAAGATTGACAAGGCTGCGGACTCTGCGCGCGAGGGGAAGCAGCCTGTCAATAAAACCATAAGTTAGTTTTAGCTAACTAACGAGGAGGAATTTTCGTGCAACATCAAAGCCCTTTTCTCCGCCTATGGGAGTTGGGTGAGAGTGAGCATGGCGGACTGATCCGCGCCATCATCTCGGCCGCAGCGGGTGTCCTGTGCGGGATGCTGCCCTACTATGCGGCAGCGCAGATCATGATCGCCCTGCTGAGCAACCATCGGGAATGGCCGTTCTATTTGGCATGGTGCGGTATCGGAATGGCCGGCTATATTTTGCGGGCCTGTCTGTACGCCATGGGCCTGTCCCTGTCTCACAGGGCCACCTTTACGATCCTGAAAAATATCCGGGGAATGCTCCTCGACAAGCTGCCCAAACTGCCTCTGGGAACGGTCATGGACACCTCAAGCGGCAAGATGAAGCAGATTATCGTGGAGCAGGTGGAAAGTATGGAAAGGCCCCTGGCTCATCTGCTGCCGGAGATGACCGGCTACGGGGAGAAGTACGCGGGTTCAGTCAGAACCGTCCAAGCGATGAACTCCACTATCGTGGAATACATCGGCGGGATCAAGGCCATCAAGGCGTTTAATCAGGGGAAAACTTCTACGGCAAGTTTTTAGATCGGGTCCTCGCTAACGCGGCGTACTACTACAACTGGATGAAGAGCTGCCAGCTCCCCACCTCTCTGGCCAAAGTCGTGATGCCCACCACATTGATCACGGTTCTCCCGGTAGGCTGGCAGCTCTACAGCGCCGGCAGTCTCAGTGTGGAGGTGCTTATCACCACGCTGATTCTCTCCCTGGGGATTGCCGACCCTCTGTTGGCGGCTATGAACTTCATGGACAGCCTGGCCAAGATCGGCACCATTGTGGGAACGGTAGATGAAATTCTGAACGGTGAGGAGCAGCATCACAGTGAGCGGCCCGTGAAACTATGGCATGGACATCGCCCTGGAGAACGTCTCTTTCGGCTATCATGAGGGGCAGGAGATTCTCCATAACGTCAGTCTGAACATCCCCGCCGGGACCATGACCGCTTTTGTAGGACCTTCCGGCAGCGGGAAATCCACCATTGCCAAGCTGGTTGCGGGCTTCTGGGACGTATCAGCCGGACGAATTACTCTGTGCGGATATGACCTGCGGGCAATTCCGTCGACTCAGCTCTACGACCAGGTGGCCTTTGTCTCCCAGGACAACTACCTGTTCGGCAAGTCCATCCGGAGAACATCCGCATGGGCAGGCCTGCCGCCACGGACGCCGAGGTGGAGGCGGTGGCCAAGGCCGCTGGCTGCGACGCTTTTATCCGCAAGCTGGAGCATGGCTATGACACGGTTGCCGGCGGCGGGGGAGCCCATCTCTCCGGCGGAGAACGGCAGCGGATTTCTATTGCCCGGGCCATGCTCAAGGACGCCTCTATCGTCATCCTGGACGAGGCCACCGCCAATGTGGACCCCGAAAACGAGGACCGTCCGCAAAAGGCCATTGAGTCTCTGACTCGTGACAAGACGATCGTTATGATTGCCCACCGGCTGAAAACCGTTTGCGGCGCCGGCCAGATTCTGGTGGTAGACGAAGGACGGATTGTTCAGCGGGGCCGGCACGAGGATTTGATTGGACAGAAGGGCCTCTACGCCGATTTCGTCCTTGGCCGGAAAGAAGCCGTGGGCTGGAAGCTGAACAAATGATGTTGTCCGAAGGGGACGGACTGGACGAAACAGGACAGACAATCAAAATCACAGCAGTTATGATAGCAAGAGGTTAGCAACAGCGAATCAGAAGGAGGTATTGATTATGGCACAAAAAACAGATACCCGCGCACAGCTTCTGACGGCATCGCCGTTTCAGTTGATGATCTCCTTGAGCCTTCCGGCGATTATCGGCATGGTTGTGGTCGGGCTGTACAGCTTCATGGACCGGGTATTCGTGGGCCAGCTGATCGATCAGGTGGCTATGGGGGCGGTTTCCGTTTCCTACCCGTTTACCCTGATCAACTCGGGCATTTCCACTTTAATCGGCGTCGGGTCGGCGTCAGTTTTATCCAGAGCGGTGGGAAAGAAGGACCAGGGAACGATTGACAAGATCATGGGCAACCTGATCGCGCTGAATCTGATCCTCGGTGTGATCGTCACGGCGCTGGGAATGATCTTCACCCGGCCCATCCTTTCCCTGAGCGGCGCGGAGGGCGAAATTCTAAACAACGCCGAACGCTATCTGCGCATCATCTTCGCGGGCAGCCTGTTTGTCAACTTCGCCCAGTCCTCCAATATGATCATGCGAGGGGAGGGGCTTCTGAAACAGGCTATGGTATTCAGCGGCGGCTCGGCTATTTTGAATATCATTCTCGACCCCATTCTGATCTCCGCCCTCGAACCTTATAGAACGGGAATTGAGGGAGCTGCCTACGCGACGGTCATCGCCCAGATCGTCTACGCGGCGGCGATGCTGCGGCACTTCCGCTCAAAAAGTAAAAATGTTCGTATCCACGGCATCCGGGTGGAAAAGGGCCTGATTCCCGAGATTTTCGGGGTGGGCTTCTCCGCCATGCTCATGCAGGTCATGACCCTGCTCCAGCAGACGGTCCTCTATCACACCGCCCACAGCTACGGCGGCGATGACTGGCAGATTCTTTTGGGAGCCGCGCTGAGTGTGCAGTCCTTTACCATGATTCCCCTGTGGGGGGCCAGCCAGGGATTTCAGCCCGCGGCGGGGACAAACTATGGGGCAAAGCAGTATGACCGGGTCAGGCAGATCACCAAAACCTTTCTTGCCGGCGTCACAATTTTAAGCCTGATTTTCTACATCCCCATCCAGCTTGGCGCGGAGACGGTGCTGTCCTGGTTCATCAAAGAGAGCAGAATCGTGAGCATGGGCGTGACCGACTTCCGCGTCCTGTTCAGCACCTACATCTTCCTGGGCCTTGTGCTGATGGCCATCACGCTGATGCAGTCTCTGGGCAAGGCGTCCAAGGCCAGTGTTCTGGTATTGCTGCGGCAAATCATACTGTTTGTTCCTCTGGTCATCCTTGTTCCTAAACTGGGCGGGCTGGGCATCAGCGGGGTGTTCCTCGCTCCGGCGCTGACTGACCTGATTGTGCTGGTGATTGCGGTTTTCATGCTTGCGCTTGAATTTAGGGCAATACCGCATAATGCGAAATCCGCAAAAATGTGATATAATATAAATATGGATAAACAAATGAGCTTGTCTGGAATGAGCGACGAATTGCTCGAAGTGCGGACAAAGAAAAAA
>Ga0073908_1004880_pt1 | contig 11473 bp, 11 predicted proteins | sample MucameincwithD2O_FD_65484 | JGI IMG/M metagenome (GOLD analysis project Ga0073908, IMG submission 65484) | Mouse cecum microbial communities from Vienna, Austria - Mucus amended microcosms incubated with D2O | ecosystem: Host-associated > Mammals > Digestive system > Large intestine > Cecum...
TCCGGATTCCATTGCCTATTGGGCGGAGGAACAGGGGGCAGACGTGGTTCTGTTCGGGCATACGCATGTACCGTTTTGGGATGGCCGGGGGCGTGTTGCGCTGTTCAACCCCGGCAGTATTTCTATGCCCCGTGACGGAAGGCCGCCGACTTTTGGGATACTGACGATTGAGGACGGCAGAATGGAAGGGGCAGTCATGGAGGTTTGCGATGCGGAAACGTTCCGCAGGCGGGAAAGGTAAGGGGAGCATGGAAAGCCGGAAGGAATGGGCGAAAAACATCGTTTTTATCCTTATGTTCGGTTATGTCTTGTCGCGGGCCGCTTTACCGGAGCAGTTTATGCTGCTGCGAAGGGGTGTTCTGACAGATGCTGCGTTCTGGGAGAAAAACCCGCAGATTATGTGTCGGGGCATTACCGGAATCCATACGGCTGCATTGGGACAGCTTTTGTTTTGGGATATACTGATGTTACTGTTGTGCATGTATATATTTGCCAGAGTTGCGGCGCCAAGGCAGTTTATGCTGCTGTGCAGCGGCGTACTGGGGAAACACATTCTGTACGAGGACAGCTCTGGAAATCTACAGGAAACTTTTATTTTGTATAAGAGCAGAAACGGGGAAAAAGTCGGTATGCTCCGCCTGATAAAAGGAAGGTTCCTGTTTTGGGACAGGTATGCGGCATATATCAGGAAAGAAGCAGACAGCGCGAAAAGAACGGTGTTTATCAAAATGAAAGCCTGTTCATGGGAGGGGACGCGGCAGGGATTTGAAGGGACAAGGGAAATACCTTATGAGGACGGAAAGACCGTTTTTACGGCTTTTTATTGCGCCCCTTTTGACGAAGCGCGGGAAGGCGAAACGAAAAGGGCTGTTTACTGCGGAAGGGTAGACAGAGGGGAGCCGCCGGAGTGGTTCCAAAAGCTGAAATGGGAGGACTTCCATTTCCGTTGGGAAGATGGGGCCTATATCTATTTTTATGCTGATACTGTTTTATAACAGCTAAGAGCGGCGAAGGGAAAGGAGTGAAGGGGAAGGCATGAAAAAGAAATGGGAACGTGCAAAGGACATTCTTTTTGTCGTGATATGCGTTTATGTTTTTGTCAGAATCGCTCTGCCGGAGCAGTATATGCTGCTGCGGGGGGGCGTTCTGGGGAAGCGGATACTCTGGGAGGAAAGCTGCTGCGACACATTTTATGGTGATGAGTATTGCAAAGTTTTTCTGTACCAAAGCCATGACGGGGAAAAGACAGGCATGATAAGCCTTCACAGAGGACAGTTCCTGCTTTGGAACAGATATGTATCTTATCGCAGGGACGAGATAAACGACGTAGAAAAGACGCGGTTCAGCCGTACAAATGCTTACCGTCTGCGGGATTTATGGAAGGAATTTCCGAATACGCAGAAGGTACCGTATGAAGGCGGTCAGGTGGTTTTTCATGAACTATATCGGAACTACCCTGACGGCTGGCAGAACGACAGCGTATGGAGGCATGTTTACTGCGGAAGGGTGGACAGGGAACAGCCGCCGGAGTGGTTCCAAAAGCTGGAACAGGAAGATTTCCGCTGCCGTTGGACAGACGGTGATTCCATCTATTTTTACATAGATTCTCCGACAAAAATAGATTACAGTGAAAAATACCTATAATTGCCGGAAATCGGGCTTTCGGGAGAAAACCTGCGCTTGAAAGAAGGCGCGGAATAGCCTGCAACAGGGCGGCGGAAACGAGGCAAAAAAATCTCTGCAAATTTCCGCGGCAGATTGACAAAAAAGTGTTGACAAATTTAACCGGATATGGCATAATATCATTCGTATTCGGTTTCTGAATCAGTAGCTCAGCTGGATAGAGCAACGGCCTTCTAAGCCGTGGGTCGGGGGTTCGAATCCCTCCTGGTTCGTTTTCTGCGGGTGTAGTTCAATGGTAGAACGTCAGCCTTCCAAGCTGAACACGTGAGTTCGATTCTCATCACCCGCTTTTTTGCTGCGAATCAGTAGCTCAGCTGGATAGAGCAACGGCCTTCTAAGCCGTGGGTCGGGGGTTCGAATCCCTCCTGGTTCGGACAAGCAGGGAAAACGCTGTATCATCAGGTTTTCCCGTTTTTTATTTGTAAATCTGCTTTTCCTCTTAAAAAGATTGACTTTTTGCGGGGAGGGCACTAAAATATGTTTAGATTATGCGGATATGGCGAAACTGGCAGACGCGCTGGATTTAGGTTCCAGTGGGGCAACCCGTGCAGGTTCAAGTCCTGTTATCCGCAGAGGAAAAGCCCCTGAAACAGGTGGGCTTTTTTGTTTATGGATACAGGTTTTTATTTGGGATACCGAAAAGGAGAGTTGCGGCAGATGGAAGAACGATTGCAGAAATTTCTGGCGGAGGCGGGCGTCGCGTCCCGACGCAAAGCGGAGGAGCTGATTACGGCAGGAAAGGTGCAGGTAAACGGAAAAACGGTAACGGAGCTGGGTACGAAAATCGACCCGCAGAAGGACGAGGTTGTTTATGCGGGGAAAAAAATTGACAGGCAGAGGGAAAAGCTTGTATATATTATGCTGCATAAACCGGAAGGATATGTGACAACAGCAAAGGAACAGTTCGGGCGCCCGGCTGTTCTGGATTTGGTGAAGGGTGTGGAGGAGCGTATTTTTCCGGTGGGGAGGCTGGATTACGAAACCTCCGGCCTGCTGCTTTTGACGAATGACGGGGAACTGACGTATAAGCTGACCCACCCGAAGCATGACGTCGAAAAGACATATATTGCAAGGCTCTATGGCACGCCGGACGATAGCGCGCTGCAAAAATTCCGGCGTGGCGTGATTGTGGACGGCAGACAGACGAAGCCTGCGAAGATACGCATATTGGAAAAAGGCGACCGCATCTGTACGGTGGAAATCACCATACATGAGGGACGCAACAGGCAGGTGCGCAAGATGTGCGAGGCAATCCGGCACCCTGTGGCGCAGCTGAAACGCGTGGCAACGGGAGAACTGCGGCTGGGGGAACTGCCGAAAGGAAAATTCCGCCATCTGACAGCGGCGGAAGTGAAATATTTGAAAAGCCTGTAAGGAGGGGACACCATGCTTGACGATATGTTTGACGTTGTGGAAACCGCGGTCGATGTGGGCGAAGCCGTCCTGCATACACTGAAAAAAAGGAAAGAGAAAAAGGAACAGCAGGAGGCGGAGGACGAGGCGCAGAGGAAGGCTGACAGGGAACGCCCGCTGTGATATGGAAGGAGAGCAGAAATGAGCCATTTGATGTACCTTGCATCGGACTGCCCGCTGGAGGAGGTTGAAAACGCGCATTACCAAACGAAGCTGCTTTCTGTGAATGAAGCAGAGGCGGCAGGAATACGTCTGCCGAATTGGCTGGACGGCGTAGACAGGGACAAGCCTGACACAATCCTTTGGCAGGATAAAGGCCCGTTTGAGGAATGGCAGAGGGAAGAAAACGGCGGGGACGGATTTGACGATGATTATTCGATTTTGAAGCTGTCCGACAGCGTTTGGGAAATAAAAACAGAAAAGAAATATCAGGCAGAGGTGGCGTGGGGCAGATATTCCGAGGGACGCGCGCGGAATATTATCGCGTATATCCAAAAGCATCTGGAACGGGCGGAAGAACTGGAAATCTGGAGCCTGTGGCTGGGGGACGGCTGCGGACGGCCAAAGATACAGAAGGAACGGATTGCATTGGACGCGCTGGCTCCGGAACGGCTGGGAAAGCTGGCGGCTGCACCGTTTTTTGAGAATAGCAGAACAGAGTACCGGATAGAAGGGCTTCCGTCAGATGTTCTGCAAGAACTGGGGGACTGCGGAGAAACGCAGCATTGTCTGGTAGTGGCAAAGGAATAAGCCGGAAAAGATGCGCCTTGGGGTTTGCGGCAATGCGGAGGAAACAGGCTTTTACGCCTTGCAACGCCCAGCGGGATAACGTATAATAGGGGAAAGACCGAAACGAGGAAGGAACGGATTTATGGAAAAAAAGACAAGGTTTTATCTCATCCGCCACGGGGAAACGGACTGGAACAAAGGCGGGAAATATCAGGGCTGGACGGATATCGAACTGAATGATGCAGGCAGGGAGCAGGCAAGGCTTTTGGGGCTGCGGTTCCGGCATATGCCGCTGGATGCGGTCTATGTTTCTCCGCTGAAGCGTGCTATTGCGACGGCAGAGCCGCTGGCAAGGACCAAGGGACTTACGCCCATTGTGGACGAGCATTTCAAGGAAATCAATTTCGGGGAATGGGAAGGCTTTACCATTGCTCAGCTTTCTGAAAAATATGGGAAAGCCTATACGGATTTTTTCGATGACCCGTTTTCTTATCCCATGCCGGGGGAAGGTTCCTTCCAAAATGTGATTCGGCGTACCGTACCGGGGTTTGAAGCGCTGGAGCAGAAGCATAAGGGGCAGAATGTGGCGATTGTTTCGCATGGCGGTCTGCTGCGGGTGCTGCTGGTTGCTTTGCTTGGCATGGACATTCATTTTTACCGTAAAACATGGATGACAAATACCTCCATCACCATGCTGGATATCGCGGAGGACGGGCGGCGGCTCCTGATGACGCTGAACGACAAGGCGCATTTGGAGCTGGCAGAGCTTTTGGGAACGGGAGAATGATATGGGCAGAAAGAAGAAAATACTTGTAGTCGGCGGCGGTGCGGCAGGGCTTATGGCGGCAGGGCGTGCGGCGGAACGCGGGCACGAGGTGCATTTATACGAAAAAAATAACAGGCTCGGAAAAAAGCTGCTGATTACAGGAAAGGGACGCTGCAATGTGACGAATGACTGCGATGTGGAAACCCTTCTGGAAAATATTCCGGGCAATCCGTATTTCCTTTACAGCGCGTTTTACCGGCTGGACAGCTATGGCTTGCAGGCTTTTTTTGAAGGGCTGGGTCTGCCGCTGAAGGTGGAGCGCGGAAGGCGTGTGTTTCCTGTTTCCGACCGTTCGCTGGACGTTGTGCTTGCGCTGGAAAAATACCTGAAAAAAGGCGGCGTACGGCTGCATCTGGAAAGCCCTGTGGAAAGCATACTGACGGAAAACGGCAGGGCGTGCGGCGTGCGGCTGAAAAACGGGCGCGAGGAGCGCGCGGACGGTTTAATTGTTGCAACAGGCGGGCTTTCTTATCCCGCGACAGGCTCTACCGGGGACGGGTATCGTTTCGCAAAAGCGGCAGGGCATACGGTCATAAAGCAGAAACCCTCCCTTGTGCCGTTGAAAACGGCGGAGGATTGGTGCGCCCGGCTGATGGGGCTGAGCCTGCGGAACGTTTCTGTCAGGCTGGTGAATGGCACAGGCAAAAAGATATATGAGGAGTTTGGCGAAATGCTGTTCACGCATTATGGCGTTTCCGGTCCGGTGATACTGAGTGCAAGCCGTTGCCTGCTGGCTGCCGGAGAGGAAAACTGCCGCCTCTTGATTGACTTAAAGCCGGCAATGGACGAAAAAAAGCTGGACGCAAGGCTCCTGCGGGATTTCGGGAAATATGCCAATCGGGATTTTGCAAACGCACTGGAGGATTTGCTGCCGAAAAAACTGATACCTGTCATGGTGGAGCTTTCAGAAATAGAACCGGCGAAAAAGGTCAATAATGTGACAAAAGAGGAGCGGAAACGGCTCTGCGGGCTGTTGAAGGCTTTGCCGATGACTGTGACAGGTACAATGGGTTATCCGGAGGCTGTTATTACCTGCGGCGGGGTCTGCGTGGACGAAATCGATCCCTCTACGATGGAAAGCAAATTTGTGAAGAATCTGCATTTTGCGGGCGAAGTGCTGGACGTAGATGGATATACAGGCGGTTTTAATTTGCAGATTGCGTTTTCTACGGGCTATGCCGCGGGGGACTGCGTCTGCGGAGCGGAATGAGGAGGAACGGAAATGGAACGGTTTGCCATAGCGATAGACGGACCTGCGGGGTCAGGAAAAAGTACGGCGGCGAAGGAAACAGCCAAACGGCTGGGCATGGTTTATGTGGATACGGGAGCAATGTACCGGACGGTTGCGCTGGCGTGCATGAGGGCAGGTGTTTCTGTATCGGATGAAGCGGCGGCATTGTCCGTTCTGAATAGAATCGACATGCGAATTGAGCCGGAGCAGGGCGGCCAGCGCATTTTTTTAGACGGAAAAGATGTGACTGCGGAAATCCGCACGCCGGAAATCGGAAAAGGCGCGTCGGAAGTTGCCGCATTCCGAAAGGTGCGGGAGCGGCTGGTAGAGATACAGCAGGAACTGGCGCGGAAATATCCCGTTGTAATGGATGGGCGGGACATCGGCACGGTCGTCTTGCCGGACGCAGAACTGAAAATTTATCTGGACGCGGGCGTTGAGGAACGGGCAAGGCGGCGGCAGGGCGAGTTGCGTGAGCAGGGAAAAACAGAGGAGCTTTCTGAGGTGATGGAAAAAATACGCCAGCGTGACGAAGCGGACAAAACCCGCGAGCACAGCCCCCTGCGGATGGCGAATGATGCAATATTGCTGGATTCCACAGGCATGAGCGCGGAGGAAGTTGTGCAGGCGATTCTGGCAGAGGCGGAAAAGTTGAGGTGAATAAAGATGTGGGTGTATTATTTTGTACGGACGTTGGTGCGCATCTATTATAAATTTATGTTCAGGATGGAATTTATCGGCATGGAGAACGTGCCGAAGGAGGGCGCGGCGGTGCTTTGCTGCAACCATATCAGCAATTATGACCCGCTGACAATGGCGGCATTTCTGGACAGGCTGCCCCGCTTTATTGCAAAAAAGGAATTATTCCGGAATAAGCTGTTTGCGAAATTGTTGTATGCACTGAAAGCCTTTCCCGTAGACAGGGAGGCGGCGATGGATATGAAATCCTTCAAAACGGCGGTAAAAACATTGAAGGAAGGGGAAATGCTGGGGATTTTCGCAGAAGGGACGCGCGTGAAGGAAGGCGAGGAGAAAGCCGCGAAAGCGGGCGTTGCGATGTTCGCGCTGAAAGGAAATGCGCCGGTGATTCCCGTTGCTATCAGCGGAAAATATAAATTCCGGGGGAAAATTACGGTCAGCTTTGGGGAACCGATGTGGCTGGAGGAATACCGCGATATCCGCGTGACGACGGAAAAGCTGGAAGAAATTACCGGAAAGATTATGACGAAGGTCAACGAGATGAAGGTGAAGGAATGAGCAGGATACAGGTGGCGGAATCGGCGGGATTCTGCTTTGGCGTGAAGCGGGCGATAGACATGGCCTATGCAGAGCTGGCAAAGGGGCGGGAAAAACCGCTTTACAGCTATGGCCCGCTGATACACAACAAGGAAGTAACGGGCGATTTGGAGAAAAAGGGGCTGCGTATTATCGAAAGCCCCGAAGAAATAGAGGAAGGTACGGTTGTAATCCGTTCACACGGCATCGGGCGGACGATATATGAGCAGCTGCGGGAAAAAGGCGCGGAACTTGTGGACGGCACATGCCCTTTTGTACAAAAGATACATAATATCGTGCGTGAGGAATGGGAGCAGGGAAAAGCGATTATCATAGTAGGGGACGAAAAACATCCGGAGGTCATCGGCATCAATGGCTGGTGCGGGGACAGCGCGGTGATACTTGGTAGCCCACAGGAGGCGGAAACGGCAGAGCTTTCTGATGAGACGGATTACGCCCTTGTGGTACAGACAACGTTCCGGCAGAGCAGGCTGGATGAGATGCTGAAAATTTTGGAAAAACGCGCAATCTGTCCAAAAGTGTACCGGACGATCTGTTCCGCGACGGAAAAACGGCAGGCTGAGGCTGTCATTTTATCCAAAAATGTGGACAAAATGATCGTCATAGGCGACAAAAATAGTTCAAATACACAAAAACTGGTGGAAATATGTGCAAAAAATTGCAGGAATACCTTTCATATTGAAACAAATTGCGATTTGCTGTTGAATCTTTTTACAAACGGTGATAAAATAGGAATAACTGCAGGTGCGTCTACGCCGCCTGCAATAATTAAGGAGGTAGTTGTTACTATGAGCGAAGCATTTGACAATGCAGTACAAAATTTAGGAGGAAGTGAGGAAGCGACATTTGAACAGATGTTGGAAGATTCCCTCGTGACCCTGCATACGGGCGATGTTGTAAAAGGCACCGTAATTCAGGTTGTAAACGAGGAAGTTTCCGTAAACCTGGGCTTCAAATCTGATGGTATTATCCCCAGAGGCGAGTTCAGCAGAGATGTCACAGTAGTTCCCAGTAAGACAGTTCAGCCTGGCGATGAGATCGAGGTATTCGTTGTTCGCGTGAACGATGGCGACGGCAATGTACTCCTGTCCAGAAAGCGTATCGAAGAACAGAAGGGCATGGAGGAGATTGAAGCGGCCTTTAACGATAAAACGGTTGTGACAGGCACTGTCACAGACGTTGTAAAGGGCGGCCTGATCGCAATGGTGAACGGCGTGAGAGTATTTATCCCGTCTTCCCAGGTTTCCAATAGATTTATCGAAGACCTGAGCGTGTTCAAGGGTCAGGATCTGGAATTCAACATCATTGAGATGGACAGGGTAAAGCGCCGCATTATCGGCGGAAGAAAGGCTCTTGTGGAACAGGAGATTGCAGCGAAGCGTGCAGCGTTGTTTGAAACAATCGAAGCAGGCTCCAAGATCACTGGTACGGTAAGCAGACTGACAGATTTCGGCGCGTTTGTGGATCTGGGCGGTGTTGATGGTCTGATTCATATTTCCGAAATGAGCTGGGGCAGAATTTCCAATCCCAGAGAGGTTCTGAAAGAAGGTCAGGCGGTAGAAGTTTTCGTTCTGGATGTAGACAAGGAAAAAGGCAAAATCAGCCTTTCCCTGAAGGATGCGAACATGAACCCCTGGAAACTGGCTGTGGACAAATACGCAGTTGGTTCCATCGTAGAAGGCAAGGTTGTACGTATGGTGCCTTTTGGCGCGTTCGTAGAGCTGGAGCCCGGCGTAGATGGCCTGGTTCATATTTCTCAGATTGCGAACAAGCATGTTGTGAAGCCTGAAGATGAACTGAAGGTTGGCGAAATCATCAATGTGAAGGTTCTGGAAGTAAATTCCGAGCAGAAGAAGATTAGCCTTTCCAAGAGACAGGCGGATGCACCTGCAGAGGCTCCCGCAGAGGAAGCCGCTCCCGTTGAGGAGTAAGCCTCAAAATAAGGGGAGAACCCTCTGATGCAGGATAAAAATGCATAAAAAAGATTCCCGTTACGGTTTTTAAGCCGTAGCGGGTCTTTTTTGTGCATTTTTGTACAATTTTTATGCGGAATATAGAAATTTTTTATTATGAATGAAAATGAATATGCAAAAGGCCGTAAAAGGCCTGATTTCCCTGAATTTATAGGTATTCCGGCTTTTTCTATCTATGGCGGAATTTAATAATATAAAAAAAATTCATAAAAGAGGCTGATTCATAGAAAAAAGTTCTGGAATTGATTGAAAAAACGGCATTGTTGAAAAAAGGCGTTTGTGCTATAATGCTAAAGATGTCTGATGAGAGGATGATGCGGCTTGGAAAAACAGGAAATCCTGCGGTTTGTAGATCATACGCTTTTGAAGCAGACGGCAACCTGGGAGGAGATTCGCGAAATCTGTCGGGAAGGGCTGGAAAATGGGACAGCTTCTGTCTGTATCCCGCCTGCGTTCGTTGCACAGGCGTCGGAGTATCTGCAGGGCAGACTGCCTGTCTGTACAGTAATCGGATTTCCAAACGGCTATCAGACAACGGGGACCAAAGCGTTTGAAGCGGCGGAGGCTGTGAAAAACGGGGCTGATGAAATTGATATGGTGATACACGTTGGCTGGGCGAAGGAAAGTCGTTTTCAGGATATCCTGACAGAGATCGACTGCGTAAAAGAAGCCTGCGGCGGAAAGCTGCTGAAGGTCATCATAGAAACCTGTCTGCTGACAGAAGCGGAAAAAATCTCGCTCTGCGACGTGGTAGGTCGCTCGAAAGCGGAATTTATTAAAACCAGCACGGGCTTTGCCGGAGGCGGTGCAACGATGGAGGATATACGGCTGTTCCGCGAGCATTTGCCGAAGGGCAAGAGAATTAAGGCTGCCGGAGGGATACGCAGTGTGGAAGACGCGGAAGCTTTTTTGGCGGCGGGTGCGGACCGGCTGGGCAGCAGTTCTTTAGTGGCATTATGCAGGTAGATTATTGATAGTAACGTAAAGACCGTGGGACGTTGTCCCAAACTCTGCCTGCTTTCTTGAAAGAAAGTGGGCAAAGAACTTTGTTTCCGCCATGCGGAGCGCGACGGAGAGAACCGATTTGCTTTAGTCGCTGTGCGAAGCGCAGCAAGAAAAGGGACAAGGGGCGAAGTACCCTGTCAGGAGTATGAGGGTGGACCCCTCAGGGAAATAAAACAGCCTGTTGATATGAGCGGAAGGAATGGTAAGACCTTGGAGGCTCTGCCTCCAAACCTCCACAAGCCGGTCGGCGCTTTGCCCCGCAAAGCCGCCTGCGGTGTCCGGACTTCTTTCCGGTGCCTATTGAAAAGGGCTTGACCCACAACTTTGCTTTCACCGCGCAGAGGCGCGGAGCGGAAGGGGCAGGGGGCTTGCCCCTTGCAGGGGTGTTGGGAACGGAGTCCCCAAGGTTTTAGGTTTTGAACTGCCATATTTGATAAGGATAGAGAGAAAGATATTTTTATTTTAAGGGAGGAATTTTGAAATGAGTTTACTGAAAAAATTTGCGGCGGCAACGCTTGCGCTGACTATGACACTGAGCCTTGCGGCTTGCGGCGGCAGCGATGCACCTGCGGCAGACAGCAACGAAGGCGGCGATGAGGTTAAAACCTACATCATTGCGACAGACACAACATTTGCACCTTTCGAATTCCAGAACGAATCCGGCGAATATGTTGGTATCGACATCGACCTGCTGGCAGCGATCGCGGAAGATCAGGGCTTTGAGTATGAACTGCAGTCTCTTGGCTTCAATGCGGCAGTACAGGCGCTGGAGGCTGGTCAGGCTGACGGCGTTATCGCAGGCATGAGCATTACAGACGAAAGAAAAGAAAAATTTGATTTCTCCGAGCCTTATTTTGACAGCGGCGTTGTAATGGGTATTGCGGCTGATAACGAAGAAATCAAGGGCTATGAAGACCTTGCAGGCAAAAAGGTTGCAGTTAAGATTGGTACAGAAGGCGCGTCTTTCGCGGATTCCATCAAGGATCAGTATGGCTTTGAAACGGTTGTATTCGATGATTCCAGCGCAATGTACATGGACGTAACAGTTGGCAACAGCGCAGCTTGCTTCGAAGATTACCCCGTTCTGGGCTACGGCATCACACAGAATGTTGCACTGAAGATGGTAACAGAAAAAGAACAGGGCAGCTCCTATGGTTTTGCAGTAGGCAAAGAGAAAAACGCTGAACTGCTGGAGATGTTCAACGCAGGTCTTGCTAACCTGAAAGAAAACGGCAAATATCAGGAGATTCTGGATACATACATCCAGGAGTAATCCTCGAAGGAGCAGTGCCTTATGAGTAACTATTTTGAATATGT
>Ga0073908_1004899_pt1 | contig 11396 bp, 15 predicted proteins | sample MucameincwithD2O_FD_65484 | JGI IMG/M metagenome (GOLD analysis project Ga0073908, IMG submission 65484) | Mouse cecum microbial communities from Vienna, Austria - Mucus amended microcosms incubated with D2O | ecosystem: Host-associated > Mammals > Digestive system > Large intestine > Cecum...
TCTATGGTCTTTGACCTGAGCTGTTCGGGTGCGATATACAGCAGGCAGGCTTTTCCGCTGCTTACTCTCTCAAGTGCTTCTGCGCGTTCGACAGGGGACAGAAGTCCGTTTATATATACTGCGTCGGCTATTCCTTTCTTTTCGAGGTTCTCCACCTGGTCTTTCATCAGCGACTGGAGAGGGGATATCACGACGGTCAAAGCCCTGGAGACTTCTCCGTTAATCAAAGCCGGCAGCTGGAATGTCAATGATTTTCCTCCTCCGGTCGGGAAAACGGCAAGAAGGGAATCGCCTTGTATGGCGGCCTTCACGGCATTTTCCTGAAGCGGCTCTCCGTCATATTCCCGGAAGTTGTCATAGCCGAACCATCTTTTGAGAGCTTTGCCCGCATCCAATTTACCGGAACACCAAGTGCAGTCCGGATCCTTGCACGGGGCATTGCGCAGGATATGCACGATATTCTCGACTTTAGGGTAATTCTGCAATACCCATGGCGGTGTAATTGAATATTTGTCAGCAGTGCAGATAAGTGCAGCTGCATATGCAAGCTCAGTTCCATGGTTTCGCGCCAGACTGTTCAGATCTGCATTTCTGCATATATGTCCATCAAGGGCATCTCTGACGCTGTCGGATTTTTGCCTGAAAAATGAGGCCAGACGGCCGTGTGAATAGTCTATGTATTCAAAGAAACCCTTGAAATGCAAGTCGGTGTGCAGCAGGTCATAATAGCATCTTTTCATCACCTCGGGCAGAGAAGAGAACGCTGCTGTTTCATCCTCAAAAAGCGATTTGGCCTTCAATGAGTCATTCAGAGGGTTATTAAGCTCATCCGACAGGATTTTGTCATCTTTCAGAAGCTTGTGATAAGGCTGTTCCGGAAATAGAATGGGGGATAGGTGCAGTGTGTCTATCAGGATATAGTCCTTGCGGAAAAATGGTTTGAGGTATCTTATGTCATGCGAGATTATATTGTGCCCGCAAAGATATTCGCAGTCACTTATGAAGCGTATGAAGTCTCCTATTTTTGAGGAGTGGAATATCTCTCCGTTCCATTTTATTGCTCCGATGTCCAGTATGCGTCCTTTGGCGCTGACTTCGAGGTCAATGTACGCGATATGTTTCATATATGCATAATTCTTGTCCGATTAGGCCGCCAATTTGCCAAAAGCGGTCGTTAAAGCCAACAGGACACAAAAGTACTTATAATCTTTTTATTCTGCGCGTTTGCGATGCAGAAATCCCATGAATATTCCGCAAAAGTCCCGCTGTACCGCCGGCAGGGCAACGGACTTGGCCAGCTCAGGCATTGGGGTGGTGCGAATTATACCGGAGAGCAGAATTATGTGCATGAGCAGGCTGTTTCGGATGGCAGAATAGTGACTGCAAACGGTAGTGCGGCTTTGGAGTTTGCACGTGAGCTGATCCTGCTTCTGGAAAATGATCCAGCGGAAGCTATCAAGATGTATTGCCAATTCAATAGGCCGGATTATGCTGATTATGTGAGCCTTGCTGGTGTATGCTTTATTGTGTCTGCAGGCCGCAATAAAGAATCCAAGGGATGTCGAAGCCGGCTTCGATTTGTGAGGCAATTCCTCCTGTAAAGCGGGGATTGCATTCAATCAGATATACCGCTCCTGAATCATCTGTGCGAAAATCGAATCCGCAGACTCCTTGATAGTCAATGCTGTCAAGTATAAGTTTTGCATCGAATCTCATCTGTTCCAAGACTTTGTCACCTTCTTCAAGCACTTCACGTTTTTCGGCCGGGCCGTTGCCTGTGGGGCGGATGCATCTGTAGCCTCCTGAATGAAAATTGTCCCGGAAACGTATCACATCCAAGCTATAGTCTTGACCCTCAATGAATTTTTCTATTATATACGGCTCGTCTGGACTTTGGTGGGCTATCAGATTTTTCAGAGCATCAGGATTGCGCGGAATATGCACTCCGTGGCCGCCGAAGGAAATGTCACGTTTGAATACGACGCGTATATTTGCTGGAATGCCATCGGTTGAGTCATATCTGAGAGGCTGCCTGATGCCGAGATTTTCTGCAAGTTCATAAGACTGCACTTTGCTGTCCAGCATCCGGACTTTCTCTTCCGTTTCAGTTATCAGTCTGACATATTGCAGTGCCTCTTCCAGTTGCAGATCCGGTTTCCTGCGGTTGAGTATTTCTTTAGATTCAGCTCCCTGTCTTAAGAGTTTATTGAAACGTGAGATGGCTATTTGGCAGCCGACAGGAATCACTACCTTTGGCCGGCAAGAGACGATTGCGTTTGACAGGGTTCTCCGATAGCCCGGTTCATCATTAAAGATATTCTGCAAGAACGGGACAGAAGCCACGTCAAGCCCATGAGAACTCAGGGAACGGCATATTTCAGGTCCGATTGATCCCATCGTACCGAAAACAAGCACGTCTGCATTATGCACAAATACATTCTTGCCGTCTTGTCTCATCTCCGTTTTCTTTATCATATCTTGGGTATATGGCTTATCCACGTATGCTTTATCTTTTGCTTATGCGGATGCAAAAATAAAAAGAAGTCCGCATATACGTTAAAAGATGATGAATAAAGTCCAAAGCCATACAACTCAAAAAGAACAATGCCTCCGGAAGCTGAGTATGTTCCGAAGGCATTGTGCCTGAAATGTATGAGTCGTGAGGCTATTCGCAAGAGCCGGCTATAAGACCTTCAAGCTGCTCTCTTGCCATCTGTCCGTCAAGACAGATGAATGTGCACTCGTCTTTCTCGTATGCAAGCAGAACAAAACTGCTTACGGTGTCGCCTTTGGAGATAGTGTAGATGTGCACCGTTTCTCCGTTGTCTTTCACCTCCATCAGTATGTCATATTTTCCGGATTTCACAAAAGCCTCGGCGTCTGCCTTCAGTTTGGCATTTATGCTTCCGTTCTCGCTGCTTATCAGATAAAGTCCTGTCAAAGATTTGATTACGGGAGTGAGATTCATCTCCGACGCACCTACTTCCATATCAGGAATCTTGCCCATCATCCTGAACATTGCAGGTGAAATATATACTGCACTTACATTCTCTGCGTCAGAATATTTCTTGTAAATGCTTTTGCCGTCCTGTGCGAAAGCGCTGACAGTGACCAGCATTGCTGCTGCTATTGCAAATATCTTTTTCATGTTACTTTGTGTTTTTTTGTTTATCATTGCTGCCGAAAATTCCGGCAGTTTTAGTGAATACCGGTTCTGCTTCTGAAGCGATTTCCAGACCCTTGTCCACTTTTGAAGAGATATACGAAAATGTCTTCTCAAGTTCGGCGTATGCCAGATGCGGGTCATCGAAAGTGTCTTTCGGCTGATTCCGGACAGTCAGGAATACGGTAAGGCATGCTGCAGCCGCAGTGGTTGCGAGAATGAGCCTTCGCACGGTTTGAGCGGCTTTGGGAATGTCAGCCAAAGCTGCTTGTGCCATAATGGCCTCACTGATATTTTTGTCGAGATCATCCGGGACTTCAACTGGCATGTCTTCAGCTATGTCTATCAGCTCTTCCACGCTCATTTTTTCTATGTCTTCGATATGTTTCATATTGAAAATTCCTATAATGATTTCTTCAGTTTTTTCCTTGCCTGGCTCAGCAGAACTCTTACCGTCAGATTGCTCATCCCTGTTTTTGCTGCAATCTCCTCATTGGACAGTTCATCTGACACCCTCATTTGCAGGACCTTTCTCTGTCCTTCAGGTAGCCCGCTTATGGCCTTTGCTATGCGTCGGGCAGTTTCTTTGCCGATTGCTTCGCTGTCTGCTGCCGTTGTGTCCGGAAGGTTTTCGTCCAATTGCGCCGGCGGTCTGTAAGAGGCTTTGCGTATCCTGTCTATGCACAGGTTCTTCATCAGGGTCACGCAATATGATTTGGGATTGCGGACATTTTCGAGAGAGTCTCTCGAGTTCCATAACCTGATGTAGAGGTCCTGCACAGCATCTTCCGCATCGGCCCGTGACTCTAAAAGGTAAAAAGCCACCTTGTAGAGAAGTCCGCCCAACGTCAGGTATATGTCTGTGAATTGCTTCGTTGTCATTTCACAGGAAATATCACATCCATACCTTAGTTTTCTGCGGCAAATTCCATGATTTCATCGACCTGCATGGTTCCGAACAGGCATATCAAGGCTCCGTCTCCAGGGGCGTGCATCACGAAGTTGCGTATCTGCGTGCATTCGCTGTCCATGATTCCGTAGATTTTCATACAGTCATCTCCGTCTTTCATTTCCATAAGCAGTTCAGCAGAGCCGAGCAGGCACTCAAGTCTTGAATTGAAGGCATCCCGTACCTTGTCCGAAGCATCTTCATAATCTACAATGGACATTTTATTGATGCCCTTCATAAGTTTCAATGCCTGTTTCAAGTCTTTTTCCTCATCTTTTGATGCCCCTAATTTCAGTGCTGCTTTGAGCATTGATGTGCCGAATGAGCCAATCTTTATGACTTCAAATCCATCCCGGCCGTTGTATTCGCTTATGAGGCTCATAAGCTTTTCTGATGAGCCGTCTCCATTTTTGGCGAATCCTGCCAATGAGATGAAAACCAATAAAATCGCAATAATGATTCTTTTCATTTTTCAGTTTGTTTGTCTGTCCTGTACATTTTTTCCATAAGCCTTGAGTCTCGGCTGGTTTACCGGACTATTCCAAAGCAATGATATGCTGCACGAAGCAGGACAGATGTTTTACAATAAGTGTAGGTCGGGGAAATGTCCCCGGAAATTTTGCGCGCCGGAATCGGATTCCGCAAATATAGACGAAATATAGTCAAATTTGTTAATGGAAAACAATTGTTTTTCGCATCGGTTTTTGGAAGAATTCATCTCTATGTGTTTGCGGAACTCAAGAAAGAGGGGGCAATCGTTTCATTGGTCAGGTGCAAATGGACTCCGGCTACTCAGCCGGAGTCATCTGATTGAAACAATTGTGATCGCAGGACCACCTTATGATGATTGTTCCTGCTTCAGGGTGCAGCATCATAATCCCCAGTCGGATGGCTTGTATGAGTCTTTCGGAGCGTTTGGCACATTGGCAAAATATGTGAATCCGGTGATTTTCTCAAGTTCCGCTACGGACATCATATCTTTGGCCTGCGGCTTGTGTCCTTTCTGCATTGCGTGGCACATCACAAATGCGGCGCATTGAAGCTCTTCCGGCTTGCATTCAGTCACGGCCTTTCCCGTGTTTCCGGATTTGGTCCTCAGGAGTACATAGTAAAACATTGTCGGAAGCGAGACATCGCTTCTGCCGCCGAATGAGATCTTCCTTGCGGATTCCCTGTTGCCGTATGCGTCTGTGTATGTCTCAAAATGGCATCCGATGACTTCATACAATGTGTCTGCCGGGACAAGGCCGTCGACATAGTCTTCGAGGTTGTTCCAGGCACCTCCTCCTGTGTTGAATGTGCTGCTTTTCTGCGGAGCAATATTCGTATAGTAGAACACTTGTCTGTTTGTGGCTGAGGATGAAGTCCTTTCGGCGGAACCGAGCATATGGCCTTTGTTGCATCCGTCTCCGGTGGATTTTGAATTGTATTGGATTGACGCCGGAATTTCGGGGTCGGCATTGTATGCATCTGTCCTTTTCGCGCTGCTGGTATACATACGGTGTCTCGGCGCGGCAACCCATAGAGGCACGTGGTGCTCCGCGCTGAAGCATACAGTGTAGTTCCTTGCCGGTCTTCCCTTGCTGTCCTTTTCGCCTCCGGCGCATATATGGCTGGCATAGTAGATGTCCCTGTTGTTGTCGTTTATCCCGTCTCCGTCCTTGTCGGTAATTACCGGCAGTTCAAACCATCCTTTAATGTTCGTGTCTGGAACTGTAGGCTGGTCCGGATCCTCTGGGTCGACAGGAGGCTCCGGGTCCGTGTCCGGCTCTCCCGGATTTTCCGTGCTTCCTGCTGCGGTCCTTCTGTATAATGTAATCTCTTTCTGGCTTCCGGTGTAACAAGCGAATCTCGGTGCGCTTTCATTCCATTGGAGCCGCCTGTCGGAAGCGTTTGCCGGTGAAATGGAAATTGTATTGTTGCTGTATTTTATTTCCCACAGGAAGCTGTTGTCGCCTGTATCCGGATTCTCTTCTTTGCTCAAAGAGTTCTTGCTTCCGGAATATCCTATATACCACAGACTTGCCACATTTATAGAGTATCCTCCTGCGTTTCTGGTTATAGTGGATTTATACGGGTCCGCCTTTTCGGCATATATCCCGTTTTCTGTAAGGAAATCATTGAAGTTTATTTCTCCTGACTGGTCCTTTGCCGGCTGCCCATACGGCTCCCAGTCTGCAAGAACTTTGATCTCGTCAGTTGAAGTGTATGTTATGAGATATTCTCCGGACCAGTCGTCCAATGGAGCGGTGACTTTCTGGTAGTAATATTCTTTTTGAGGTTCCACCGGTATCTCTTCATTGTCCTTTGTCTCATCAAGTGGACTGTCGCAGGAGGATACCGATATTGCGGCAGCAAGGATAAACAGGTATATCTTTTTCATTTTTTTGTATCAGGGAGAATAGTCCCTGTTTTAAGCGATACAAAAATAGTATATTATTTTTAGTTCTCAGTTCTTGTATGGAGCGTATTCTTATTATTTTGCTTTTTCATTTTACCTGGAGAATTCCTTATTGAAAATTTAAGGCGGAGAATTATTTTTATATATTTGAACTTTCTGTTCATATATACGTCTTGCGCTCGGCATAATCAAAGCAAGCTTTGCTTCTGCTCTCAACTTTGACTATATTTGTCAGAATTTACATACTAAAAGCAGATTGATTTTGTCCAGGCTACAATAATATTCTATGAAATATGAAACATTTTAGATATATACTTATTTTACTTTTTGCTTTTTCTCTACAAAGTTGCCTGGGTTCCTTTTATGACATTGAGTTTCATAAAGATACTGATATTGTTATTCCTGCAGACGGCGGTACATATCATTTTGAGGTAGAGGCAGTTGAAACAAAAACTAGTTTTTCAAGTGTTTTAAGACGCTTTGAATATCGGATTATAATCGATGATGAAGTTATTGATCAGCAGTTGGTACATATCCGGATATCCAATGCTCATATCGAAGTTGGAGACCAATGGGAAATAGAATTTAACGTACCCCAAAATGAAACGTTGACACAAAGAGAAGTAAGAGTAGAGGTGATTGTAGAAAAAGACTATCGTCCCAATGAAAGCCGGGATTCCAACAAGATTGATCCTGGTAACAATAGCTGGCAAACGGTCTGGGAGGCGATTCAATTGTCACATTAATAAATCCGGACTTGACTATGGGATTCCAGTATTATATAATAAAGCGGGATAAGAGTACTCCTTATGAAGTGAAGCATCTGTATGAGTGGGTGTCTCGTCAGATTGAATCTGCTCCTCATAAGCGTCAAGATGATAAAGACATCCTGTGCACGCCATTAAGGAAATGCTATCAAGATATGTTGAAAGAGTTTCCTGCCCTTAATGGAAGAGATTCAACAGATGATGAAGACTTGATTGATAAAGCATTGGACTATAGTCTGGCCCCAAATGTAATAATGGTGGACTGCGGGTTGTCTCAAGCTGTTTTAGCAATACATTATTGCCATAGCATCGCAAGAAAATATGGATTGTGCATATACTGCATTAAATATTTCTCTTTACTGGATGAAGCCAATAAACCACTCAATGTTATAGAACGCCATCTGACGTGTGATTATCCGACTTTGGGTAAGGCTATAATATCGTCTTTAATAAATCCTATTATTGTAGCCGCAATTATTTTCGGTTGCTACTTTCTGACAAAGTTATTTGTTTCATTGTATCCTCTGCCGTATTATGTGCCATCAATTCATATTTCGACAACAATGATAACAGTCGTTGCGGTGGTAGTGGGTGTCGTGTTGTTCAGCATAGAATTACGCAATGCACGCAGGGGAAGGGAAAACTTGTATGACGAATCTGTTTCAGGGATGGAAGCCGCAAACCGCTAAATTCAGACTCACAAATTTTTCTGTCCTTTCCAGAACGCTTCAAGGGTTTTGTTGAATTCCAGAGGAACGTCCATATTTACGCAATGTCCGGCATTTTCAAAAACGACCATGCGGCAGCCCGGTTCATTGGCCTTCCAGGCTTCTGTAAGTTCCAATTCCATAGGGATGTCGTATCTTCCACAGCCGATAAGCAGGGGATAGGCCCTTTTCCCGGTCTTCTGCCTGTTTACCATTCTGTTCAGATCCGCCAGGAACATAAACGACTTTTTTGGAAACCGTATGTTCATCGCAAAGAACTCATCCTGGGCCTTTGTGGTATATGCGGAAATCTTCCTGTTCGCCTTTGCGAACCATTTGACTGAAAACAGTGCCTTGAGCATCATCAGCATCTGTTGTGAACTGTTTTTCCTCTGTATGCTTATGTCGAAGTTGTTGATGTCGTATCCTCCGAAACAGGCCAATGAACTTACTGCGTCAGGATGATTGTTGGCGAAATCCTGGGCCAATACAGCTCCCAAAGAGACTCCGACAATATGCAGTTTGTCTATGCCTTCCGCCTGCATGATGTCAAATATCCATTCTGACATTTTGAGGATGCTGTCTCCTTTCCTTGTCTTCGAGGAGAGTCCGTGCCCGATGATGTCGATTGCCAGGATGTTGTATTTGTCCTGGAAATACTTGAACTGTGTCTTGAACATATCGTGGGTGACGAATGCCGCGTGTATGAAAAGCACCCATTCGTCATGTCCTTCATCGCTTACAAAATATGCAATCGGAGAAGAGTCCGATATCTTTGTCTTCATAAATAGTGTTTTAAACTTTGTTTACAATCACTCCGCTTTTCCGTGAGGCTCATTTGACGGCACAGAAGACAGCTATGCTTTCCACTGTGTCAACTTTTACTTTACGGTACATATTTTCAAGCCTTTTCTTCAGGCTTTCAGCCGTTTCAAAAGGTGGGGTGCAATATCCTTTAGGAGTGTATATGTGCTTGATTATCCAGTCGGTACGCTTGTTTTCCTCCATTACTGCAAAACATCCGCAAAGCATGCCTCCAGGCTTCAGTACCCTGTAGGTCTCATCGTAGGCGGCACTTTTGTCCGGAAAGGCGTGGAATCCATTGAGTGACAGGACTATGTCGAAGCTCTCGTCTTCAAACGGCATATTGCCGACATCTCCCTGTACGAAATCTATGTTTTTGATGTCAAGTCTTTCAGCAAGCCGTTTTGCTCTCTGCATCATATCGGGCGAGTAGTCAAGACAAGTGATCTCTGCCCCGGGCAGTGTCCTGTACGTCGGCATTGTGATTATCCCTGTACCGACAGGGACCTCCAGAAGTTTTCCTCCAAAATTTTCTGGTATATTGGAAAGGACCATTTCCTGATATTCCTGCGTCTTTTCCTTATCGAGATTCCACACCAGCCTGCTGACGATTTTTCCAAAAAAAGTGGAGCATGTAATCATTCCGTCATAGAATGTCCTGTCGCCACCGAGACCTTTATATGCCTGTCGTATTTCTCCTCTTCTGTCCATTGCAACCGTTGTTTGCACTTCTTTATCTGATTTCATGTTTCAATATGGTGATTTTGCCACATTTTGCAAATATAGGAAAAAGCGAGAGCAGAAGCAAAGCTTGCTTTGCTTCTGCCGAGCGCAAGACGTATATATGAGCTTTAGCTCAAATATAGGATATTTTTTGCTTTAGCCCTTATTTTACTATATTAGCGGTCTGTTTTTGTAGAATTATGGAAATACTGTTTACAATCTTCGTGGGAGTACTGATCGGTGCAATCGATGCACTCCCTATGTTACTGAAAAAGATGGACAAGACGAGTTGTCTGTCAGCTTTTGTCCAGTATGTCATCGTTACATTCATTGTCTTCAACACCACGCTTCCTCAACTGGGCATAAACGAGTTTCTGGTCGGACCAGTCGTGTCATTTCTTATGGCTCTGCCTGTTGTCGTCCTGATCGCCAAGGAAGAAAGGAAGGCGGTTCCGATCGTCCTTGTGAACGCTGTTGTACTCGGACTTTTGATTTCCGTAATCAAACATTTCAGCGTGTCGCTTTTCGTCTGATGCACATCTGACGGAACTGTTTTCTTGAGAGAGATTTATGGGTGCTGACCTCCTGACTCTTCGTCCCGAGACTCCTTCCGATTACCTGGAGGTGGAAAACCTTACGCGTGAGGCATTCTGGAACGTATCTGCTCCAGGATGCGTGGAGCATTATTTGCTGCATCGTCTCAGATGTTCTTCAGATTTCCTCCCTGAACTGGACATAGTTGCGGAGCGTGACGGACGGATTGTAGGTAATGTCGTGTGTGTCAGCTCCCATATAGATGGGGATGACGGCAAACGCCATAAAGTGCTGACTCTCGGGCCGATATCCGTGCTTCCTTCTTGCCAGCGGAGCGGTATCGGGCGAAGGATGATCGGGCACATATTTGATGCTGCCGGAAGAATGGGCTATCGGGCCATCCTGCTTTGCGGAGACCCTCTGCTGTATGTGCGGTACGGATTCGAACCGGCAGGGAAGTACGGCATTCGGACATCTGAAGGCAAGATTTTCCCGGCACTTCAGGTGTATGTCTTGAACAATGCTGACATTACGGAATATTCGGGACTGTACTTTGAAAGTCCTGACTATGACATTGATATGACGCAGGTCGAAGAGTTCGATCTCGGATTCCCTGCCAAGGAAAAACTCGCGGACACCCCTTCTCAGCTGAGATTCAAGGAACTGCTGTCTATGCTGGAGGAGTGATTCCGAAGTTGCCTGCATTTCTGTGGTAAAGTTATTTTTGAAAATTTCAATCTTTGAAGATTGTTTTTTGTATTCAAAAATACATATATTCGTCATACATTTTACGGTATTTGCTGTTATTGCCGCTGCACTGATTATAAATTTATATAGAATTATGGAAATACTGTTTACAATCCTTGTTCTTCACACTTGTAGAAAAGGGTTGTTTTACAGAAATTTGTACCGTATTTTTATATGAGTGTTGTCCGGTGTGGAAATTATTTTCTATTTTTGTCACGTCAAATTATAGACAGACATATTATAGAAAGTGTTTTCGCACTGTCCGAAGTAGAAAATGTGGAAGTTTTCAAGGTAGTCGGACAACGGACAGCACTCATTTCTTGTTATATATATGGGCCGGATAGCATTATTGTTATTCATTCTCATATCTATTCGAGTGTGGGGTATCGTATCGTTTACAACTACCGGGTCTTTCCACAACCTTCTACTTGATAAACGAAATCGGCTCCACACTTTCTTTTATATTATCGCCGTATTGGAGCTGCCGGTATATTAAATGTCAAATAGAGGTCACCTGGACAAAAAGTAGGATGATTTTTCCTTGACTTTTCAAGGGTGGACAAAAAGTATGATATCGCGCTTGACTGTTGCATTCGGAGAT
>Ga0073908_1004911_pt1 | contig 11364 bp, 6 predicted proteins | sample MucameincwithD2O_FD_65484 | JGI IMG/M metagenome (GOLD analysis project Ga0073908, IMG submission 65484) | Mouse cecum microbial communities from Vienna, Austria - Mucus amended microcosms incubated with D2O | ecosystem: Host-associated > Mammals > Digestive system > Large intestine > Cecum...
ACGGACAAGCCGTGGGGTGTCAATGTGCCCCTGATGTATCCGGAGATAGACCGCCTTATGCAGATTATCACCGGTGAGGGCGTAAAGATTGTCTTTACATCCGCGGGTAGTCCCAAGAAATACACACCCGTGCTTCACGATGCCGGCATAAAGGTTGCACATGTTGTGTCGGGCAGCCGCTTTGCCTTGAAATGCCTTGAGGCTGGCGTGGATGCTGTCGTTGCCGAAGGATTTGAGGCGGGCGGGCATAACGGCCGTGAAGAGACCACCACGTTTACGCTCATACCCCAGGTGCGTCGCAGCGTGTCCATACCCCTGATAGCAGCCGGCGGCATAGTGTCGGGCAGTGGCATTCTTGCCGCTGAGGCTCTTGGTGCGGACGGTGTGCAGATAGGCACGTTGTTTGCACTGAGCCGTGAAAGCTCGGCAAGCAGTGAGTTTAAGCAGAGATGTGTGGCAATGGACGAGGGCGGCACAATGCTGTGCCTTAAAAAGCTGTCGCCGACACGTCTTGTCAAAAACAGTCTTTACGAACGTATTGCCGAAGCTGAGGCGCGCGGGGCATCGGCGGATGAGCTGCGTGACATCCTCGGGCGTGCGGCTTCCAAACGCGGTATCTTCGAGGGTGATATTGTCAACGGAGAACTGGAGATAGGGCAGGCGGCATCGTATATAAAAGATGTGCTGCCTGTTAGTGAAATAATGGATACACTTGTTGCCGAGTATGAGGAGTGCAAGGCACGGATTGGTTGAATATCAGGAATTTGACGTTTTATGCAAATCCCTTAACATCGTAGGGACATTTTCTTGTAAATGTCCGTCCGTCTTACAGCCTTGAAATCAGTGGCTGTCCACCGGACATTTACAAGAAAATGTCCCTACAATTATGTTCCTCCGGCTATATATAAATGCCGGTAGGAGATATTTCAATGCTATTATTTGATTACCTTTCTTCCGTTCTGGATAAGGATACCCTTAGCTTCCTTGTTTACACGCTGACCTGCGAGGTTGTAAACGGGAGCGTTCTCGTTTGCTGTGGGAGCCACGTTGATATTGTTGATGCCGTTTGTACCACCTGTTGGAGTGAATGCGATGTCATAGAAGTTGATACCACCGCTTGCGCTTGACAAATAGAGTGTTGTTGCAGGACCTTCATAGCTTACGCTTGTTTTAACCGGAGCACCGGCAGGAGCGATAGATGTGGTGAATACAGCATCAAAAGTACCTGCTGCATAGTTCAAAGTTCTGTCGCTGCTACTGTTTGAAGAACATGCGATGACTGTTATTGTACAATTGCCAGGAACGTCAAAAGACAGTGTGCGTGCATCAGCAGAACCAGTTCCTCCTGTTTTCAATCGCTGTGTGTATTTTACGTCATCAACAGTTTTATTGTTTCCATCAATTACTACACTTGCCTCTGCACTTGCAGATACAGTGAGGCCTTCAATTGTTTCAGTTGCCGTAAATGTTTTTTTTGTTCCCAATTAGAGAAGTTCCATTCTTTTTGCGCGTTAGCACCTGCAACCATCATGGCTGCTGCAATAAGAGTAAAAAATTTTTTCATACTTTTTGATTTTGATTTAATAAATGATTAATAGTCTTTAAATAAATTATCGCAAAGGTAACAAATTATGCAAATTAGGGATATTGCGTGACACATGTAATTAATTGATAATCAAATAAATACCTTTTACGCTCTAAACGGCGGCATTTAATGTTCCAAAAGATGGCATATTGCAGTGTAAAAGACGGTTTATTACATGCTAATAGATCTGTTCTATGCTTCTGACAGGCAAAATTATGTCGAGAGAACTGTATCTGACAGGCTACATGTACAACCTCAAGCTCACATCATTTTTTATCTTTTTATGGTTTATCCGAATTTTGGAGTAATACGCCGTCATTATTGCCTGCGGGCTGAAAGCCCAATGATCGCATAGCCCATGGCAACGCCATGGGAATGGAAGCATAAGTGAAGCTGCGCCCTAAAGGGGCAAAAGCGTTAAAAACAGGCATTGTGTGCTTTGGCTGACAAATACACGGCATGCTATCAAAACTTACAGAAAAGACGCTTTTGCCCCTTCGAGGCGCAACCGTGATATAACAATTGTTCCCGAGGCGTTGCCTCGGGCTATGCGCTCATTGGGATTTCAGCCCGTAAAATAACACGCAAAATACCAATTAGTTTTATATCACTCCGAATTTCGGATAGACCTTTTTTATTTGATAAACACAATATAAATCACAGCATGTAATGATTTGCTGTTGCGCGTAAAATACATGCAGCATTATTCATTACATGTTTTATATTTTTTAACACAGCAAAAATGTAATTAATTTGCATAATTTGTTACCTTTGCGATACTTTATTTAAAGACTATTAATCATTTATTAAATCAAAATCAAAAAGTATGAAAAAATTTTTTACTCTTATTGCAGCAGCCATGATGGTTGCAGGTGCTAACGCGCAAGGGACATACGCAGTCCAAGAAGGAGATTCCATTTCTGCGGGTTTAAAAATTGAGAGTGTGCCAGGTGTGACTATGACATTTAGTGAAACTGGAGGTACTTTTATTGCAGGGAAAAAAGTAGCCAATTGGGTAGATGCTGATTTTGTTGCATATTCAAATGGAAGCGCTAACGGAAAATTTTCAGCAGGAACAGCACCTACTGGATGCTATTATAAGTTTGAAACTTCTAAAGATGGTGTTCTCACCGTTGGTATACAATTATCTCCAAACAAAGGATTCTTTGTTGCTGATAAAGATTTTGCCAGCGTAGAGTTAAGTTCATATAATCTCCCAGATAGTAAAGACGCTACAGAGTCTCAGACCCTTACAACAAACGAAAAAGGAGAACCCATAATTCCTGCAAGTGGCATAAAATCAAATGGTACTGTCACATTTAATGTCGCTGCGAATGGTACATATTATGTTCTTGCAACAGGTACTAAATTAGGATTTTTCGGTTTCAAGTTCACTACTACCAGTACCGGCATCAACGATATCAACGTGGCTCCCGTAGCAAACGAGAACGCTCCTGTTTACAACCTTGCAGGTCAGCGTGTAAGCAAGGAAGCTAAGGGTATCCTTATCCAGAACGGCAAGAAGTTCATCAACAACAACAAGTAATTAAAAAAACTTATAATAACAAAACCGGGGGCGGCAAAACATGCCGTCCCCGGTTTATTTTGTACAGATATATCCCAATGCCGTCTGTTCTGATTTTATTTTTCCAACAACCTCGGTTCGGGTGGATTTGCAATCCGCCCGCATCTATACATCATTAATAACACATAAGAATTGGCTCCATTGCGTGCGCGAGGGTGTTGCAGAACCTGAAGTTGTTCCACTGAAAGGAATAGCTGAATTTTGATACACCTTCACGAAAAATCCGCACGAACGGGGCTGTTTGCGGACAGTATGGCTTCTGAAACCTGCTTAATACATTTTAATTTTCCATATTAAATGTTGCGGCATTATGTTGTTTGCCTGTCAAATACTTATTTTTGCATCGGTCATACATATTTATATACAGATGAGCGAGATATTTATTATTGCAGGACTGATATTGCTGAACGGTGTCTTTGCCATGGCAGAGATAGCACTGATATCAGCGCGCAAGTCCAGTCTTTCGTGTGATGCAAAAAAAGGCAACAGGATGTCGGCACTTGCACTGAAACTTACGAAAGATCCCGACCGCTTTCTTTCCACCATACAGATTGGTATAACACTCATAGGAATACTTACGGGTATTTATTCGGGCAATAAGATTGCCGCCGATTTCTCCGGTTTCCTTGCCGGTGCCGGCTTTCCCGTGCGCTATGCTCCGGTTGTGGCACAGGCGGTGATTGTTGTCATCGTCACTTATCTAACCATTATCTTCGGCGAGCTTCTGCCGAAGCGCATCGGCATGGCAAAGTCAGAACAGGCGGCAAGGGCGCTGTCTCTTCCCATGTATGTGCTCTCGCGTGTGGGTGCGCCTTTCGTGTGGCTGCTGTCAAGGAGCACGTCGCTTGTCTTCGGCCTTCTCGGTCTGCGCGACAGAGGTTCAAAGGTTACGGAAGACGAGATAAAGTCTATTGTTAAAGAAGGTGCCGAGGTGGGGGAGGTGGCTCCCGTGGAGCAGGATATCGTGCAGCGCGTGTTTCAGGTGGGCGACCTCAAGATAGATTCAATAATGACCCACCGCAGTGACATTACGTGGCTTGCAATGACGATGAATGCCGGGGAGGTGCGCAGTGCCGTCAGTCGTGACATGCACTCCGTCTATCCCGTTGCAGGCAGTGATTTGGACGATGTAAAGGGTGTGGTGCTGATGAGCGACCTGTTTGTATCGTTGCACAAGGATGACTTCAAATTGTCTGACATACTGCGCAAGCCGCAGTTCTTTTATGAGAACATGGAGGTGTACGATGTTCTTGAGATAATGAAGAAGGAGCAATGCTGTTACGGTCTTGTGTGCGATGAATTCGGGGCATGCAGGGGCATGGTGACGCTGAAGGACATTCTTGAGTGCCTTGTAGGAAGCATCATAGAGGCTTCGGACGACGAGCCTTCCATTATTCCGCGTGTGGAAGGGAAGGAATGGTTTGTCGACGGGCAGTGCTCCATGTATGATTTTCTCGACTATTTCGGAAAAATGGACTTGTTGGAGAACACCGACTATAACACTGTGGCTGGTCTGTGCTTCCACGTGCTGGAGCATATCCCCGTGTGCGGGGAGAGCTTTACGTGGCAGATGTTCCGCTTCGAGGTTGTCGATATGGACGGTGCACGTATCGACAAGCTGTTTGTTACGAATGTGGAGCAGCCATAATCCTATGCTTTGCGCACTGTAACCCACAGCTTTACGGATCACAACCCATAGGGTTATGTACTGTTGTTGTCATTGTGCCGATATGCTTGTCGCGGTCATGCCTTGCGGTGTGCCATTGCCTTTGCAGCTACATATCCCGTTGTCCATGCAGCCTGCAGGTTAAATCCTCCTGTTATGGCATCGATGTCAAGAGCCTCGCCTGCGAAAAACAGTCCGGGTAAGGTGCGGCTTTCCATTGTCCGTGGGTTTATTTCTCCCAGTGCAACTCCGCCGCATGTTACAAATTCGTCCTTGAAGCGGTTTTTCCCGTCTACCGTGTATGTGTCGTTCGTCAGTGTGTTTGTAAGCCGGTTCAGGGTCTTGCGTCCCATTTCGGTCCATCGCTGTTCTGCATTAATCCCGCTTTTCTCCAGCAGCAGGAGCCACAGGCGGGAGTTGAGGGCATCGGGATAGACGCTTGCCAACTGTTTCTTCGGGTTCTTTATGGCGATGGATGTAAGCATGTCTGTCACTTCCGCCTCGTTCATCCAGCCGAGCCAGTTTATGTGCAGATGCGCCTTGTATCCGTTTTCATGCAGTGTGCGTGCTGCATACGATGACAGTTTGAGTATTGCCGGTCCGCTCATGCCCCAGTGGGTTATGAGCAGTGCCCCTTCTGCCTTGTGTCTTGTGCCTGCTATCCATGCCGTGGCATGCTCGACCACAGTGCCCGTCAGCCCTGTTATTCTGTTCTCGGGTATACATAGGCTGAAGAGGGACGGTACCGGTGATACCGTGTTGCCGGATGTTATCTCATGCAGCATGTTGAAGTCGCTTGCTTTGGCACATCCCCCTGTTGCCACCAGTACGGTGTCTGCATAGAATGGAGCGATGCTGCCGTCTGAGAATGAAATGCGGAACAGGTTCCCTGCACTGTTGTCTTCCGTTTTCTTTATTCCGCTTACTCTGTGCCCGGTCCGTAGCTTTATGCCTGTTTGGCGCATCAGCCGTGTCAGTGTGTTTACAATTTCCATTGCATCCTGTGACGCGGGGAACACGCATTCGTCTTCCTGCGTGACGAGTCTTATGCCCTCTGCCTCAAACCATTTGCAGGCATCTTCGTGGCTGAACTCCCTCAGGAGTCGCTTCATCAGCCGTTCGCCGCGCGGGTATGCCTCGGCGATGCTCTTTATGCCGCGGAAAGAGTTTGTTATGTTGCAGCGTCCTCCTCCGGTTATGGCAACCTTGGCAAGCGGTTTCCTGCCACCCTCGAACACCGTTATGTCGGCATCGGGCGACATGCGCTTTATGTTTATTGCCGCAAAACAACCGGCGGCTCCGGCTCCTATTATGGCAATTTTCATTGTCTTATCTTTATGTTTATGGCATGTTCAGCATTTCTCCTGTTATGTTTCATGACAAGAACGGTGCAAATATACTCAATTATTGTCAATAACGCCATTAAGCATCATCATGAAGTAAAGTCATATTTGTAATATTCATCGAACTTACGCTATTTATATTCCGAAGTGTCATTCTCTTGTGAGGGAGTGCCAAAATTCAACTCTTTCAACCTGTAGGGACTTTTTCTTGTAAATGTCCGTAAAAACAACACATAAAAATTGCTTTAAATAGGATAAAGCACGGACATTTACAAGAAAAAGTCCCTACACACAGGATGACACTTCGGATTGTATTATGTCGAACTAACGTTAAAGCCACTGGTGCGGTAAGCGACATTTCGCTTACCGCACCAGTGGCTTTAATGTTGTATGTTTATTCCGGTTACTGCACCCCGAAGTCCATCTGCTGCTTGTTCACCTCCTCAAGCGTGCGCCTTATCTCCTCGGCTGATGCTGCCGGCTGACTGTTGTCGTGCCGTTGCTGTGCAGCAACATGTGTGTTTGCTGTGGGCTTGTCCGTATAGCATGCCGGCATAGCGGCAGGTATGCTTTCGAACGTTATGGTGTCCGTGGCAGGAGCGTGGACACCTCCGAATGCCGCGCGAGCCGTAACCGTTATCTTGCCCGGCTTGCCGGTCGACTGTATCAGCACAGGTGCGCTTCCCCATTCAACCTGTCGCGGGTTGGCAAAGATTGATGCGTCGCCTATGATGCGTCCTTCTCCCTCTACTGTGAACAGGATGTTTTCCTTTGCAAGACGCTTCACGTTGCCGTTGTCGTCGGTTATCTCGGCTACAACAACTATGAAGTCGCTGCCGTCGGCAACAAGTTCCTTGCCCATTTTGTCGGCATAAAGGCGTATCTTCGTTGAGCGGCGCGACGGCATCTTCTTCTCTGTAACCACCACCTTGCCGTCCTTTATACCCTCGGCAACGAGCGACACGCGCTGCCAGTTGCGCTGCTTGTAGCTGTATTCGCGTGCCTTCCAGAAGTTCCAGAAGTCCTTAAACACAACCGGGGCACATGGTTTGTCGTTATCGTCGTGGACAACGGGCAGGGTAAGCACCTTGTCACCTTCGAACATTGTAAGGCGCACGCTGTCGCAGTTGCTGAACACCGTAACGTCATCGGACGACCACTGTGTCATCTCATTGGCAATGAACACCATCGGCTCTATATCGCGCTGCTGCGAGCGGAACATCTCGAAGGCATACTTCTTTTGGCGGAAGGCATCGTATATGCCGCCCCAGTACGGATCGGGATGATATCCGCGCTGGTGGTCGAACGGGTGCCACTGGCAGCCGCCGATGAACTGGCGCTGTGCATGGTGCATCTCGCCGTAAGTGTCGCAAAGGCTAAGTGCCTGCATGAGCTGCGGGCGCTCGCCCCATGAGCGTGAGGCACGGTTTATGTTGTTGTGCGCATACCAGTCGTCAACCATCTCGCCGAACTCGCGTGTGAATATGCACTTGTCATCTGGCGTCCCCTCCTTGCCTATGTCGTCCACCCAGCCATACAGCACGTCGTAGTTGTCCTTCACACCTTCGGAGTGCATGTCGGCGGCAGCACCCGGGCGACCGGGATAAGGAAACTCTTCGCGTGTAATCTGCAGTGCCTTCAGGGCGAAGTCTTTCGGATAGCGTGTCTCGTTGAGTATCGGTTCCCAAAGGAGCACGCTCGGATGGTTGCGGTCGCGGCGTATAATCTCACGCGTGTTCTTGTGTACAAGCTCTCCGAACTTAGGGTCTTTGTTCCAGTATTGCCACCCCGGAGTGGGCACGATTACAAACAGTCCCAGCTCATCGCAGGCATCCATGAACGACGGGTCCTGCGGATAGTGTGCCGCACGGATTATTATCATGCCGGCATCGCGCAGGCGCTTGGCGTCGCGCCACTGCTGTGAGTTGGGCAGTGCGTTGCCCACGTATGCGAAGTCCTGATGGCGGTTGCCGCCGATGAGCTGGTGGTAGGGTTTGCCGTTAAGCCAGAAGCCGTCCTTGCCGCGGAACTCCGCCTTGCGTATGCCCATGCGCACCATGCCTCCGTCGGTGTTTTTTCCGTTGTTGACAACGCTTATCTCCACATTATACAGATAAGGGCTTTCGGGCGACCACAGGTGCGGACGCTTTATAGTGGTGCCGAGCATTGCCGTGGCGTCTTTCCCGGCAGCTATGCTCAGGCTTTTCTTCATGGTTCCGACTGTTTTTCCGTCTTTGTCCTTTATCGTTGCGATGACGGTGGGACGGGCTGTCTTAGCCGATGTGTTGCCCACTTCGACGTTTACAAACACCTGTGCGCTCTTGTCGGTGATGTTGTCGTAGTGGAGGAATACGCCGCCGCCGGCAACCTTGTTCGCCTCTATGGCGTCGGTTATGGCAACGGGCGACTTGCCTATAAGCCACACATCGCGGTATATTCCGCCGTGATAGCAGAAGTCGAGCGCCGACTGTTTCTTTCCTGGAGGGAACGTCTTGTCATCGCTGTTGTCTGTCTTCACCGCTATGACACACTTGTCGCCGGGCTTTATGCCTTCTTTTGACAGATCGACGGTTATCGGCTGATAGCCGCCGAGATGGCTGCATGCCAATTTGCCGTTGACATATATCTCCTGCTTGCCCATTATCGCCTCGAAATGCAGTGTGATGTTCTTGCCTTTCATGTCTGCCGGCACGGTGAAGTGCTTGCGGTACCATGCGATGCCCTGATAGTTGCGACCTCCGCTTGCTTCTGCCGGCTCAAGCCGCAGTGTGTGCGGAACGGACACTACGTTCCAGTTCTTGTCGTCAAAATCGAGGGTCTCGGCTCCGGTCTTGTCACCGAGCATGAAACGCCAGCCTTGGTTGAAGTTGTAGATAATGCGACCGCTGTTGGCAACAGGATAGAGTCCTGCAACAGAAGTGTCTGCTGCTATGGCAGAGACGGTAGTGAAGAGAAGGGTTATTATTGTTGATAGTATCTTTCTCATTGTTGCTTGGTATTATGGTTTGCTGTAGGTTCTATAGGTACTATAGGCTTTATTGCAACTATAGAATCTATAGAGTCTATAGTTATATTCAAGGCACCAGCTCGACATGCTTTATTCTCTGTCTGCGCCATGTATATATACAATGTATATGCCCGTCGGATGTCTGTATTATAGACGGATATGAATACTGGCTTATCGGACAGTCCTCAAGCGTTATCCAGTGTTTCCAGTTCTTGCCGTCATCCGATTTCATTACCGATACGGGCGTGCGCAGTCCCTTGCCGTTCTTTATTCCTTTCGGTATCGGGCGGTCGTTGCATATAAGCACATGTGTGCCGTCTTTCAGTGTTACGGCATCAAGACCGCTATTGTTGTTGGGCGTGTCTATGAGCTGCAACTTGGACCATGTTTCGCTGTTGTCCGAACTGTATGTTATGCCGATGTGCTCGCTACGTGTGCGTGCCACGGCCGCCAAACGACCGTCCTTAAGTGTCATTATTGCAGGTTGTATGGCAAGCACGCCTTTGTCTGCCTCCACATAATCGGTGCGTTTCCATGTTTTGCCCATATCGTCAGAATATTCAAAGTACAGTCGCCAGCCGCCTTTCTCGATGCTTGTCGGTGCAATGAGGCGTCCGTTGCTCATTATAGGCTTGTTCTTGACCGGTCCGAGATAGTCTTCTTTCAACGGTTCGCGCCTGCTCCACGTTTTTCCGCCGTCCTTTGAACGTATCATCCATCCGGTCCAGTCCGCCACGTTCGAGCCTATCTTGAAGTAAATATGCAGTTCGCCGTCCGGCATCTGATACACTACTGGGTTCCAACATGCCTTGCGCTGATAGCCTGTAGGGTTCTTGCGTATTTTCGGGTCGAGTATCGGACCTTTGTCTGCGGCTGTTGTCGTACTGTCTATTCCGGACAACCCGGCAAGACGTGCCTCTTCGCTGCCCGTTTTGAACACGCCGTCGGCAACCAGTTGCGGTGCGAGCCACTTGTCGCTGCCCTTGGGCTTGCGGCTTATCCATATACACACGTCGGGGTTGCGTTCCTTTGTGCCGCCGAAGTATGTGGCAACGAGGTCGCCTTTTGTCGTCTCGGCTATGGTGGCGGAGTGACATTCGGGGAATGATGTCTTTGTGTAAAGGAACTCATCTGCCACGACAGCCTTGTCCTTTACAGGCATCTTCATGTTGAAATCATATACTCCCGAGCTAATATTCTTGGTCGAGCCGTCGGGCATGTAGAGTGTTGCCGTTGTATTGGCAGGTATTTCCACGTGCCAGTCGAGCATGCCGTTGATCTTTTTCCACTTGCTTACTATCTTTCCGTATAAAGACTTGTATGAGGCATCGATGTCGTCCATTTCGTCTACCGAGAAGTCCGGGCGCATTATGATATGCTTGAAACCGGGCTGTGCCTCATCGCTCTGTATGCCTGCCACGTCTTCGTAAAGCCATGATATTAGGTCACCGAGCAGCATCACGTGATTGCCGCTGTTCATCCATGGATTAGCTTTGTCGCCGTTCCACAGTTCCCATATAGTGGTGGCTCCATTCTCTGCCATGTAGCCCCACGACGGATACGACTTGTTGGTTGCCAGCAGCCATGCCACATCCGTGCGTCCCATGTCGGTGAGTGTGTGCATGAGCCACTGCACGCCGATAACGCCGCACGATATGTGTCCCTTGTAGTCGGTGATGATGTTTTTGATTATGTTCTTCTGCACTTCGCCGCGTACATAGTCGTCGTCTATTATGCCGAAAGCCACGGGCAGCATGTTTGCCGTAATGGCGTTGTTGCCGTAGAAGGTACTGTCGGGATAGAGCATGTGCCCGGGAACGGCACTTGTGTTGCGGTTCACGGTAAGGAACTTCTTGTTGAAAGCGTCTTTTGTGATGCCCGCCTCCTTGCCGAAAGCCTCCGCGTCGTCGTTCTTTGAGAGTATGCGTGCGAAGCCTTCCATAAGTTTGTTTATCTTATAATAGTAGGCTGTTCCCAACAGTGTGCCGTCGGTTACGCGGTTGGGGTCCTTGCTGTGTATGAGCGTAAGTTCCTCGGGAGGCATGCACCAATCGCCGTATTTGTCGCGTGGCATAAGTCCGTCTTTGCCATACTGATATTTCATATGCTCCAGCCACCGCTTCACGTTTGCGTAATACTTGCGTATCGGGGCTGCGTCTCTATACTGCTTGTACATCA
>Ga0073908_1004953_pt1 | contig 11276 bp, 11 predicted proteins | sample MucameincwithD2O_FD_65484 | JGI IMG/M metagenome (GOLD analysis project Ga0073908, IMG submission 65484) | Mouse cecum microbial communities from Vienna, Austria - Mucus amended microcosms incubated with D2O | ecosystem: Host-associated > Mammals > Digestive system > Large intestine > Cecum...
TACATTCTATCGCTGACACGGCCTGGAAAAACGGACAATCCCCTCTTAAAGCTATATTGGCGCTCGTCTAAACTGACGGGCTAATTCTTCGTATCCTTTGTTCTCGCTGAATAGTTACGGCTTGGGCTTCCCGTTTTTGTTTCTGTTGCGCATCATCTGTCTGTTCTGTATGCATCATTCGTTTGCTTCGAATGTATTGTCTGTTTGTTCTGGACTAATCATCCGTCCCTTCACTTCACTGTCCCAAACCTCAGGGTTTTTCACGGAAACCCCAGGGATTTGGAGGGTAAATGCCAGCCATTTTACTTGCTAAGGTGTGGCATTTAGGATGGTAAGGTGTAGAGTTTTGGGAGCCGGCATGTGGCATTTCAAATGGAATACCGTGGAAGGTAAAAAGAAAAGGAGAAGCAATGCTCCTCCTTTCCCGGTAGTTTAATTTTGAAATATCTAAAAAATGACGTTACAAATATACAACATCGCAGAGGCGATGTCAAGTGTTTCGCCAATTATTTTCGATTATAATCCTGCCAATTCCAATACTTTGTCAATGGCAGCGTTCAGTCCGTCAGCATTCTTACCGCCGGCAGTTGCAAAGTGGGGCTGGCCACCGCCACCGCCTTGGATAAGTTTGGCAGCTTCTTTCACCAGGTTTCCGGCTTTCAGTCCGCCTGCCACGAGGTTGTCGCTCAGCATGACGGTCAGCATCGGCTTGCCTTCGGCTTCAGTTCCGGCCACGAAGAACAGGTTCTCTGTAATCTGGCCGCGTAGCTGGAAGGCGATGTTTTTCACCGTTTCCGCCGGTAGCGGAGCACAGAACTTGATAACTTTAACGCCATTGACTTCCTGCACGTTCTTCAAAAGCTTTTCTTTCAACTGTGCTTCCTTCTCCTTCATGAAGTCTTCTACCTGTTTCTTCAGTCCGGCATTCTCGTCGATATACTTACGGATGGTTCCGGCAAGGTCGGGAGCATTGTTGAAGAGCGCCTTCAAGTCGCGTAGCGTGTCCTCGATGGTATTCAGCATTTCTTCCACGCGTGCACCTGTGTAGGCTTCGATACGGCGTACACCGGCAGCTACGGAGCTTTCGGAAACAATCTTCACCATACCGATGTTGCCGGTAGCGGCTACGTGCGTACCGCCGCAGAACTCTACGGAAGAACCGAACTGAATGACGCGTACATGGTCGCCGTACTTCTCACCGAACAGAGCGATGGCCCCCAGCTCCTTAGCTTCTTCGATAGGAATGTTGCGGTATTCCTTCAAAGGTATGTTGGCCCAAATCTTTGCATTAATGATGTGTTCTACCTTGCGGATTTCCTCGTCCGTCACCTTCTGGAAGTGTGAGAAGTCGAAACGCAGGGAGTCCGGTGTAACCAAAGAACCCTTCTGCTCAACATGCTCACCAAGAACTTCGCGCAGTGCGGCATCCAGCAAGTGGGTGGCAGAGTGGTTGGCGGCACAAGCGGCACGCTTGTCGGTATCCACGCATGCCATCATTGGAGCTTCCAGGTGTTGGGGCAGCTTCTTGGCGATGTGGATGGGCAAGTTGTTTTCCTTCTTGGTGTCTATTACTTCGATGGTTTCGAACTCGTTCACCAATACACCGGTATCACCTACCTGACCGCCGCTTTCAGCGTAGAATGGAGTCTTGTCCAGCACAATCTGATACAAGGTCTGGTTCTTTTGCTTCACTTGGCGGTAGCGCAGAATGGATGTTTCATATTCCGTATAGTCATATCCCACGAATTCGGTAGTACCTTCTTTTAGCGTAATCCAGTCACCGGTTTCTATGGCAGCGGCATTGCGGGCACGCTGTTTCTGCTGTTGCATTTCGGCATCGAATTCCTTGATGTCGGCAGTCATGCCGTTTTCGCGGAGAATCAGCTCCGTCAGGTCGAGCGGGAAACCGAAAGTATCATATAAGGTGAAGGCATCCTTTCCGCTGATTTCGTTCTTGCCCGCGGCTTTGGCGTCTGTCATGGTCTTTTCCAGCAGGCGGATACCCGTCTCCAATGTGCGGAGGAAAGAGTCTTCTTCTTCTTTGATAACTTTTGCAATCAAGTCCTTCTGTGCATTCAGTTCGGGGTAAGCGCCACCCATATTCTCGATGAGCACGGGAAGCAGCTTGTACATGAATGCCTGCTTCTGTCCGAGGAACGTATAACCGTAGCGTACGGCACGTCGCAGGATACGGCGGATGACATAACCTGCTTTGGCATTGCTCGGTAGCTGTCCGTCGGTGATGGAGAAAGCGATGGTACGGATATGGTCGGCAATCACGCGCATGGCGATGTCCGATTTCTCATCTTCGCCGTACTTCTTGCCTGCCATGTCGCCGATGGCTTTCAGTATCGGTTGGAACACGTCCGTATCGTAGTTGGAAGTCTTTCCCTGCAGCGTGCGCACCAGTCGCTCGAAGCCCATACCGGTATCGATAACTTTGGCAGGAAGCCCCTCCAGACTGCCGTCTGCCTTGCGGTTGAATTGCATGAACACGAGGTTCCAGATTTCAATCACCTGCGGATGGTCTTTGTTCACCAGTTGGCTGCCCGGAATCTGTGCCTTTTCTTCTTCGGGACGTGAGTCGATGTGTATTTCGGAACACGGACCGCAGGGACCCGTATCACCCATTTCCCAGAAGTTGTCGTGCTTGTTTCCGTTCAGGATATGGTCTTTCGGCAAGAACTGTTCCCAGTAGGAGGCAGCTTCGTTGTCGCGTTCCAAACCTTCTTCAGCGTTACCTTCGAACACAGTGGCATAGAGGTCTTTCGGGTCTATCTTCAGCACATCCACCAGATACTCCCATGCCCAAGAGATAGCTTCTTTCTTGAAGTAATCACCGAACGACCAGTTGCCCAGCATCTCAAACATGGTGTGGTGGTAGGTATCGTGCCCCACTTCTTCCAAGTCATTATGCTTTCCGCTTACGCGAAGGCATTTCTGTGAGTCCGCAACTCTTTTGTATTTCGCCGGGTGGTTGCCCAGAATAATATCTTTGAACTGGTTCATTCCTGCGTTGGTGAACATCAACGTGGGGTCATCCTTAATCACCATCGGAGCCGAAGGCACTATCTGGTGACCTTTACTTTCGAAGAAACTCTTGAAAGAGTCTCTGATTTCGTTTGCAGTCAACATACGTCTATTTATGATTTATGATTTTTATTTATAGCTTGCGACTCATGACTTGTACAATTTATGATTTTAAAGGAAAAAGCTATCAGCCTTGTAGGTAATTCCCCACTATTATCACTCTTATAAATCATAAATCTTATAATTCTTGAAAAAACTGTGCAAAGATAGCTTGTTTTTATTACTTTTGCCGCATTGACAAGCGAAATATTTCCTAAGATGCGCAAAGTTTACTACATTTATAATCCACAGACGCAGACGTACGACCGTATTTATCCTACCGTGAGGCAGCGGGCGCTGAGTATTCTCCGCCGTTTGTTCATCGGTATGGGGCTGGGTGCGGGCAGTTTCATCGTGCTGCTGTTAATCTTCGGCTCCCCGTCAGAGAAAGAGTTGCGGAAAGAAAACAGCCAACTCCAGGCGCAGTACAACGTGCTCTCTCGCCGACTGGATGAGGCGATGGGAGTGTTGCAGGACATACAGCAGCGTGACGACAACCTGTACCGGGTGATTTTCATGGCCGACCCTATTCCTACTGCCATTCGTCAGGCAGGATATGGCGGCACCAACCGCTATGAACATCTGATGGATATGGCAAACTCCGATTTGGTTATCAATACCACTCAAAAGATGGACATGCTCAGTAAGCAGCTTTATATCCAGTCGAACTCTTTTGATGACGTGGTGGATATGTGCAAAAGCCACGACGAGATGTTGCGTTGCATTCCGGCCATCCAACCGATTTCGAATAAAGACCTCAAGAAGACTGCTTCAGGCTACGGTACGCGTATAGACCCCATCTATGGCACTCCGAAATTCCATGCCGGTATGGACTTCTCTGCCAATCCGGGTACCGATGTCTATGCCACAGGAGACGGCACGGTTATCAAGATGGGATGGGAAACCGGGTATGGTAATACGGTCATTATCGACCATGGTTTCGGCTATCAGACATGGTATGCCCACCTGCGCGATTTCCGTACAAAACCGGGTAAGAAGGTGGTGCGTGGTGAAGTCATCGGCGGAGTAGGCAGTACGGGCAAGAGCACCGGTCCGCATTTGCACTACGAGGTACACGTGAAGGGTCAGGTTGTCAACCCCGTGAACTATTACTTCATGGATTTGAGTGCCGAAGATTATGACCGCATGATACAGATTGCGGCGAATCATGGGAAGGTGCTCGACTGATCATTCACTTCTTTCACCTTTTTTGCGTATCATCCTATTCATCGGGGTTTACGGTGAAACATAAATCCCAATTATAACTGTCTGTTCCATCTATACGGCTTCAACGTGGCCAAGTTGAGGTTTACATCCACCAAATAGAGGTCTGCAGTTTTCAACCCTGACTCCGGTATCATTCATTTCATCTATTTCCCGGTTCAAACACCATTCACCGGAAAGCATTGATAATCTGTGGATTCTTTATAAAGATGAAGGGGATGAAGCTTAAATCGGATAAAGAAACTTTAGCAGTTTATAACGACTGTACAGTCGTTTTATTGCTAATAAAGCAGCACTTTAACGCGGATAAAGCGACACTTTATCAGTGATAAAGTACTGCTTTATTACGAATAAAGTGCCACTTTATTTGCATCAAAAATAAATAAAGTGCAATGGCGTTGATTATCAACGCGCTATGCCCAATTACAGACGAGCAGTCAGTAACTTCTCGTTTAACCTGTTTCTGTAGCGGATACAAACGAGTGCTTTGATGCGGTTGCCTTGGATGATTATTGAATGTTGGTATATTGTGATATGAGTTCATCTAATATTCTTTTTTTCTTATCATTGGATAGCTCATCCAAACAAGATATGATATTACTTTTAGCCTCAATAAGATCTCTGTCTTCTAAGAGTTTCAAGAATAAATTCTTGTCTATTTCAACTGGTTGATATAGATATAGTTTTGTACTTGGCATATCAATAAGATCTATTGATTTTGAAAGGACTTTTATGGACACTGAATCGATTATCTTTTCTATCATGTCATGCTGTTCAAGTGACTCTAAGTCGCTGTTGCTTACAATCTTTAAACTTCTATTGGTGTTGCTTTCCGTATTTTCAATACGCAGAATGAAATTTGTAGAATCTTTCATGTTGTTAGAATTTATGTATTCAATGAGATATTTGTAAACTTATATAAAACTCACGTTAGTTAAGTTTCATGTGTCCTATTTCATGTTTCTTTTTTACATTATTCCCATCTTTAAGATTGGCGAATGGAAGTATCGGACCTTTTTCTGATAATCTTTCTTTAGTGCTTTCTGATACCGATTTTCCGAAAGTATCAATCATTCTCTTTTCAATTTCAGTAGAATTGTTGCAAGGAATGTAAAACACATGTAGTTTTTCCAGATTTTCAAGCAACTTAATCCAATGTCCTCCTGCGTGTGGGCTTCTTTCCCCAATGGCCGTATTGTAGTATTCTTTAACTCTATTTCCAATTCCACCTTTACCATTGTTTCTTAAAGGAGCTTTACCGATATACAATATGCTTTCATCGGGAAGCCAAAATTCAGCCAATCTGTTTTTTATTTTGTTGGCATCTTTGGTCTCTTCTCCATCTAATGTAAAATAATCAAGTTTTTTAATCCAATTCTTTAAGATGTCTATAGAGATAGGAAATTCTTCCATTGTAATTTTGCTTTCTGCGGTATCAGACATAGAAATAATATATACTCCTTCCGATTTGCAATTAATAGGTGTATCCCATTTTACCGATTGGATTTTATCTGGTGATAATTGTACTTTTTCCACCAATTCTTTGATACTTGTTGCCATAGTTCTTTTAAGTTTATTAGGTTTGTTATTCTTCTATAATTTCGATGTTATACTTAGGCCATTCGCTTGCTGTATAATTATCCTTATATCCCTTGGGCACAAATAGCTTGAAATATATTCCTTTGTCGAAAGCCCAATGCAATATGGTCGGTGCAGATGTATTTCTAACATGGACTTCTTCTAAATGAGGACAATTTACAAATGCTCCATACTTGACTAACATTACCATTTGTGGTATGGTTACAATAGATAGACTTTTAACTATTGAAACGTACTTTCTTGTATCTCTTTAAGTGAATTGGGTAATAAAATATTGGTTAGTTTGTTACAAAAAGCAAATGCGTATGCTCCAATATAATTAATAGAATTGGGCATGTTGACTGTTGCCAAATTTGAGCATTCGTGGAAAGCTGATTCCTCTATTCTATGTACAGACTTGGGTATGTCTATTGAAGTTAATTTTTCTGCTCCCATGAGAAAACCTTTGGGTATTGTCGTTATGGAGTTTGAAAGATGGATGGATTTTAATTGTTTACAAAATGCAAAAGCGTTTTTACCTATCTCTGTGACAGTATTGGGAATTGTAATGTTTGTGATATTAGAATTTTGGAAAGCACGCTCCCCTATATATGTTATATTTGATGGTAATATTATAGAGGAGATACTTAAAGATGCGAATATTCCTTCGGAAATAGTGTTCTTTGTTGTGCTTGGCTCTCCACCTGATGTTATATTTGCTTCCGATAAATTTAGCGTTTGTAATGTAGGCAAATGGCGGATTGTACTTAAATCAGTTCCATTTATATCGCCTTTGATAATCAGCCACTCTATTTTATTTGCATCAATGACAGATAATATGTCGGGCAACTTTCCTGCCTCACAATTACTTACTTCTACTTTTTTTTCATCTTCGGATACTTCTGCCGGTAATCCTGCTTGAAACACCTTTATGCTTTCTGATTTGGTTTGGCTTTTGAGGGTTATTCTGCATTCACGTGAGGAAGAATCAGTGTTAGCAGCTACTTTTAATGCAATTACGAGGTTAAAAGCACCACCTCGGTTTGGAAAAGAAGGATTCAAAATCCAAGAACATTCTTTGGGCTCTATGTCCATTGCGTATTCACAATTGGAGGAGATAGCTATTGGGATGATGTTTTCTTTGTAATCTACCTTTACCTCCTTTGTTGAAACTTGAAGTGATTCTATTTTTTTCTCTTGTTTGATTAATATTTGTTTTTGCATGTCGCCCACTTTGATTGTCAAGGTAGTACTTCTTTCGTAAAGTTCTGGATTTTCCAACACGTTGATGTTTGCTACTACATCTTGCCCTTTTCCGAAATCATACACGTAGTTCACTTCACACCATTTCCGATCATCTTCATTACTGAGTGTGCTGTGCCAAAAAGTTTGATTAATGGGAGTGAAGGTGAAGGATTGTCTGCCTCCCTCAGTAGGAAACGTCATGCCATTAGTAACAAAACTTTCACTTTCTGGCGGAAAAAGGAGCCGTGGCTCATTTTCCTCTTTGCTACATGAGGAAAATAGTGAGATGGCAATAAGCCATGCAAATGAATTTAGAATTTTCATGATGTTTGGTTTATTAGCTGCTATTGTGGACTTCGGCCGATAGCACTGCTATTGGTAAAAAGAAAGTGTGGAGTCACATCATCTATCTCGTTGGAGGCGTCTGGTAAAGCCCAAGTACAAATAGACAATATCCCCCACACTTGTGATGTATATAACTTGAGTAAGCATATACAAACAAGTGATGAGTGTGATTGCTATTCCTTGTACTTTTAAAGTTTACCAGACTTTCCACAAAGGATAAAAGCTACACTTTCATCAATAAACTATGTATGTCCTAACCAATTATGTTGGGACAACGCAAAACTACAAAAAGTTTATTGATTATCAAACTCAAAAGGGGATATTGTAATGTTTTTCTCACGGCTCTTTCATTTAAGGGAGTTAGAGGAGTTATCGGGAGTTAAAGGGGGTTAAAGGGAGTTAAGGGGAGTTAGAAGCCGATAGTATAGCTATATATCAACAAGAGTATCGGCCTTTAACTCCTGATGACTCCTTTTGACTCCCGATAACTCCTTTAAATGAAAGAGCCGTGTGTTTTTCTTAGTAATCAATTTCTTTCGTTATCAATTCTTCTTCCTCATCATCTATCAGTGCATCATAAATTTCCGGTGGATAAGTGATTTCATCTTCCGGGTCTTCAAGATATTCATCCAGATGTTCGTTGAAGGTGTCGCATTCGTTCAAGTCCACGGATTCTGCATGCTGAGTTTTTGCAGCCACATTCTTATAAACTGCATTTCCATGTGCGGCAGGCGGACGTTGTAGCCGGGAAGACTCGTGGCTGAAGTCGCGTTGCGGCGAGGCAGCGTTTTCGTTCAAGCTTCTTTCCAGCATCTTTCTGTTTATGCTGTCTTGATAAGCATAATATCCGAAGATGATGAAGACACAGAGTGTGCCTATACCTTTCAGAAGATTGCTTCTGTTCTTGTAAAGACTGTCGTTCATGATTTTCTGTCTTTAGATGATTCTTATTTAAGGGATAACTTGCTGTCACGCATTTCTTTTCAGTGCCTCTTCATAAACCTTCCTCACCCGTTCTCGCAGGTGCGGCGGTTTGATGACTGTCAGCGAACGGCTTCTTGAAAGCAGTGCCATCACGAAATCGTTGGTGATACGTAGACGGATTCTAATTCTGAATTCAGTCTCGTTGTCTGTCAAAATCTCCTGCGAGTGGTGAAGGGGAACCGATTTCAGGAAATTACCGTCCAGTGCATCATAGCTAAGCTCAATCTCTTCAACGGGAATGTCTGCTTGATTCCAGATACCGTAGCTGTCTTTAAATAGTTCCTCCACATTGATATTCATGTTGCGTTTGAAGGTTTCTTCGTAAAGGATTCCGGGATTCTGGATGCAATCTACACTGAAAGTCTTCAGTATTCCGTTGTCGTAGGCAAGGAGATACCACCTTTGCTGGTCTTCTTTCAGATAATGAGGGAGGACTCTCTTTTCGCGCATTTTACCGCCTTCGCGTACATAGAGGTAGCTGAAAGATACCGGATGGGAAAACTTGATAGCTTTTATCAATAATGGGAGATACTCGCAATTCATCGGGCGGTGATGTTCTGCCAGTACGTATGTGTGCAGGTTGGAAGTGCTGTCGATGGCGTTCAGCAAATCAAAGTTTAGCAACAGTCGTTCATACTGCTCTTTCTTCTGCTCATCTTCTTCATCAATATAGTAACCGTTTCGCTTTTTGTCGAAGCGGATGTGGATGCCAAAAAGCGAATCTATTTCGTTGAAATCCCGTTGTAAGGTACGGAGGTCTACGGGAGTGCCTTCTCGCTCTTCCATGCGAAGCGACACGTAGCGTTCAAGTTCTTCGCGCGATACATATCGTTGTAGGCCTTTCAGCTTGTTGATGATGACCAACATGCGTTGCAGCCCCTCTATTTTCTTTCCCATATCTTGTTTTGATTTGCATTTTCTGTAGGCAAATATAATGAGGCTGGGCGACAAAACGTGTCGTTCAGTGGAAATCTTGATGATTTATTCTCATCGGTGTATGGCAATTCAAAAAAAGAAGCCTATTTTTGCGAGAGAAAGGAAGAATTGTTATGCTGAATACAGATAAGAATTTGAAGTTATATTACTCCATCAGTGAGGTGGCTACCATGTTTGGTGTCAACGAATCGCTGCTCCGCTTCTGGGAAAAGGAGTTTCCGCAACTCAATCCGAAGAAGGCGGGACGGGGCGTGCGGCAATACCGCAAGGAAGATGTGGAGACAGTGAAGCTCATTTACCATCTGGTGAAGGAGCGTGGCATGACGTTGCCCGGCGCCCGCCAGCGGATGAAGGACAATAAAGAGAACACGCTCCGTAACTTCGAGATTGTGGATCGTCTGAAGGCTATCCGCGAAGAGCTGGTGGGCATGAAGCTGGCGCTGGACGCGTTCACCTACGACGATGTGGAGAATCTGAAGGAAAATATTCAGAATATGAAGTAAGTATCTACTTCGACTAATCCGCGCGTGTCTATTTGGGAAAATCAATATCAGAACTGTTATTCATTTTGCAGCTAAATTTTGCAATTAATTTGAATACGAGATAGCCTATTATTATAGATACTATCCTACCTACAAATTCAGGAAAGGACAACGTCGTATATTCAAAATAACGAATCCTTATTGGGATATCAATAATAGAACTTCCAAATAAAATTGCAACAAATAGAATCCAAGGTTTAATAATTCTATAGTATCGACTAAGCATAATTACCGTAAATGCTTGAAATATCACGCACGAAGTAATAGTAGCTTGTATCGCTCCTATTATTCTTATCGGGCTAAGAAGAATAAATAATAAGAAGGATATGAAGAAAATTGATATAAAACATTTCTTTTTGTTCATAATGATGCGGTTAAATTCCTAATCCTAAACACATTCCATCACACTCAAACAGCCAAAATAATCCACATCCTGAAGTTGGCTTACAACTGCCCCTTGTTGGAGTTCTACAAGTAGTGTAATCGGGTCCTTCATGATCCAATATATCGCAATAACTACTTTTCTGGCTACACGAACATTCAAACCCAACTCCTTCTCCTTGAGTTAACGCAATAATTTCATCTTCAAAATTTTTATCTAAGTCACCTTGCTTATTTAATACTTTTTCTATGCTATAACAAATTGCATGAATTTGCTTTTTATTCCATCCGAGTGTGTTGTTGGCATATTCTTGCCATCGATATATAAAAATCAGCAACTCGTCATTATTATTCAAATCGATAGAAGTGAATATAGACTTCTCATAATCTAATATCAATGAATAGATTAGTTCTATATGCTTCCATTCGACTTCAGACCAGTCTAGCTTTTCCAACTCTTGGTATTTTTCGTTCCATATTTCTCGTTTCTTTTCAGTATCAAAGATTCGATAAGCAGCTCTTTTATATGAATCCTTTTTTAAATTCAGAAATTGCATTCTACTCATCCTACTTATTTCTAAAACATTCTCATTTGCCCATCTTTCAATGTCAGGATCGCAACTATACATATTACTTTTCTGGCAAGAGAAAGAAAATATGCTCATAACCAAAACTAATAGATATTTGACTTTTTGCATATAGATTATTTTTATAAAACGTGATTATATAATATGATTTTGTTGAAAAGTTTCAATGGGTCTCTTAAAGACTATTTTATAAAACCTTTAACGCGAATAATTTCAATGTCATTAGTCGCATTTGATTTAATGAAGATTGCTTTATTTAATACTTCGTTAAAATTACAGTTAATCCGTTGAAAACAAATGAGTTAGTAAATAATATTTAGTATAA
>Ga0073908_1004968_pt1 | contig 11240 bp, 6 predicted proteins | sample MucameincwithD2O_FD_65484 | JGI IMG/M metagenome (GOLD analysis project Ga0073908, IMG submission 65484) | Mouse cecum microbial communities from Vienna, Austria - Mucus amended microcosms incubated with D2O | ecosystem: Host-associated > Mammals > Digestive system > Large intestine > Cecum...
TATTTGCCGCACCTTCCGCAATCTTGATAACCACATAATCAGTCTCTCGAAGTTGAGCCTTGAGCAAAAAGATTTCTCTTTCTGCCTGGACTTGAGCTGGAGGTTCCGGATCAGGTTCCTCCGTATATGCGACTCCGAGCTTTTCCCAAAACTCTGCCTTGTTCTCTTTGGGCTCTTTGCCAAATGCTTTGCGTTCTTGCTTCCAAATGGCTTGACGGACATGGTATTCGGAACGGTAAATATTTTCGTCGTAAAAGTATTTTTTTATCATTTAGACCTCCTTAGCTCGGAAAAGGAATGAATCGGAGATAACCTTTGTCTTCAAACCACAGATAGATAAGTACTCCCTTTGTAATTTCAGGAGCCTCTCCGTCTACCCACTTTATCTTGTCCGCGCTCCCGGTAACTTGAACTTGGGGAGACCCAGCAAGGGCAATAATCTTAACGAAGGTCGTCCCTGATGTTCCCTCACTTATGAATACATTCCCTCCGTTTACAGCACTATTCGGAGTATCGTCCATAGTGATTTGCTCGTAGACGTAGTCCGGATAAACGATATGCCCATCTACTACAGTTTGGTACCCGCCTAAAACTCCTCTGTTTCCTGTCTTAGGAACTAAATTAGAACCACCCATCAGCGACTCAATCTTCTGCGACGAGTATGTACTGGAGCCACTGACGGTTGTATCATCGATTCCCACGCTGGCACCGACCTGCGTCTTAATGTCGCTCACAGTCGCTTGAAGCTGAATCAGGGTTGTACTGTTGTTCTGAGTTTGAGTCGTGAGCTCGGTAATAGACGAGCCGTGAGCCGTCAGGGTTTTTGCATTCTCAGCAATCGCTTCAGTATTTGCCGAGATCAAGGCCTCTAATGCGGAGGTATCAAACACCCCTGAGAGGTTGTCCCATGCTGTCCCGTTCCACGCAACATTGTCTCCGGCATAGATGTTGTGCTCGTTATCGGAGTTGACGATGTTATAAACATCGCCTGTTGCAGGCGAAGACGGTAACGCAGAGTAGTTAGCGACGGAGCCCCGGTAAACATATGCGTTTGCCAAACCAAGCTGCTCAACCGTTACATTATGCGGATTGTTTTTATTCGAAACATGAGCGCTCAGATCGACCTCTACAGTGGAGACTTTCTGATGAGCATCAAACGCCGCTTCCAGACCCGCATCGGCTGTTCTTGCCGTAGTCTCAACCTTTTCGTTGATGGTGGAAAAATTCTCGTTCAGCGCCTCGTCTCGCTTGGCAAGGGTATCCGGTTTAATCGCAAGAAGATTCATTTCCATCTCCCGATCGCCACATAGTTATAGCGGCCGTACTCAGTATGCGAGGAGCTGCTGTCGCCGCCATCGTCAACCTCCTTCCCCGCCCTCCAGTAACCTGTCCTGCTAGCGCTAACGACCCTATCGGCATAATCCACGACCAGTACGTGATCGTCGATAAACGACACAGGAAACGTCACGATAGCCGTATTCCAGTTAGCACCCGCCCCCCAACATATCATCAGCCCACTGTCCAGCTGGGCGAAATTGCTTCCTGAGCCGCTAACTCCTCCGCTTGATACCTCACTCTTTTTCGCATACGTCGAGGCAATATTGTTGCCGTTTGCATCGTATGTCGCCCGATTGGCGGTGCCGCTGATGTTTACATCCAGTGTGTTCCCGCAAACTTGAAGCGTTCCTCCTGACATAAAAACCGGCTTAGTCGAACTGCCTACTGTTGTACTGCTCGCCGTCGGAGTCCCTGAGCTCAAAAAGATAGGACGATTGCCGGCACCAACTGTCGCAGTCCCCACACGGTTTGCCGCATCCAGATTGACAGCAGTGGCCGACCCGTCCCCCTTGGTAAATGTCAGGGTAGTACCGCTCGAACTGACGGACGCAAAAGCCGAATTAATTGCAGCTCTAATCTTCTGAATCGTAGCTATACCGAATAAACCTGCCATTTATATTCCCTCCTTTAAATACCCACCATCGAGAATCAGTTCTCCGGCAATAGGCTCGGACACCGTAATCCTCAAATTTCCCTCCGCATCAACCTCATCGTAGGCGTAAAAGATTTCGCATTTACCGTTGGTAGTCTTTATAAGCTCGACAATCGCCGGAGTTCTGCCGCATTTATGTTCGCTTGCGTCCACTCTCAGCACGTACCCTGAATCGACGAGGACGAAGTCCTCCTCAGTGAACGCCTTGACGTATATGAAATCCGCCACCTTCTTTGTGAGCATGGCCGTGAAAAGAAATCCTGTGAACGGTTCAGGAACCTCGATGTGACGTTTTCACCCGAGAGCAGAACCCCGCTGATGACTTTCTCGGCTCTGTCAGCGCTGCCCGAGTACACGCCGATAAGGGCGGTTGAGCCAATATTCAGAACGAGCCGATACTTCGGACCGTAAGCTGTTGACACTTGCGTCCAGCGGGGGTCGGCGGCATTAAAACTTTTGCAAATTACACCCGACTCATAGTTCGCGAGAATATCCTCAACTCTCTGAGCGCCAGCCTCTGCCCGATCTGCCGCATTCTCCGATCGAATCGCGTCTTTAGCCGCACTCTCGGCAGAATCAACTGCGTTTTTAGCGGCTTCAAAAATCTCTTTGAGCAGCTCTTCCGGAGTTTTGTTGGACGTTGACGGGACTTTGAGACAGCGGCCCAATACCTCCTTGAGCTCCTGGCAAATCGCTGTCAGCTTGTCAAAGGCTGACTCATGATCTTCCGCATAAAAGGCCCCCTGATTCACAAGGTCCAATTCCTGGTTAATCGGGGTTGAGCGAGAAATAGCAAGTCTATAGTCGGACGGAAGCGCATTCTTGAGTCTTACGGTGCCCCCGAGATTGTTTAGGTTAAACAAAATCGAGTAATCCGTATTAAGCACTAAGACCGATTCATCTCCATCTGAGGCCGCCTGTGTGACTACAACATCGGCCGCACCGGAAGCCCAGAAGGAAAAGGAGAAATCTCGAGCTGCATTATTGCCGGTATATTTTTCAACGACAAGAAATTTAGGAGGTATTGTCATGGTGCCATAAACAGTGTTTTATAGCATCATGGATTATGTAGACGGCCCGTTTCCGAGCCGTTTTAAGGCAATAAAAAACCGCCCGAAGGCGGTAAAACTTCTACTCAGTTAAAGGACATTTAGATGGATACAGCTCCGGTAGCAACAAACAAAAAGTATTGACAACAGTCCTGCCTTATTTTTTTGAATTTCTGATAGTTGTACCTTCAGGAGATCAAGCTGTGCTTTTAGTTTAAAGGTGCATTCAAACGGAACCTCGGTTAACTGTTTGACGATTTGAGCGTGTCTGCAAATGACACAACGATAATTCTCTTGCGTATGGCCAGTACTATATCGGAATCCTTCTTGACTTACCCGTTCTTTATAACCCGTTAAATCTCTAACAACAAAATGGATCGGCTGACCATAAATATTACCTTTTTCTAAAACCTCGGGCGGCACATGATAGAAAGATTCAACCATCGGATAGTTGATATAAAGCTTGCCAAAATCGGAAGAATCCCGAAAGTGAGACATTAACTTTTGCACGGAATCAGGGTTAAAATCTCCCGTGTGAGGATCTAAATCAAAAACCAAAAAGATGTCTGAGAAATCATCAGCGCTTTTTCCGCGAAGTTTCTCTTTATCGGCATGGCTCACTTGCTTACTGCTTCTCAATACCGCGGTTACATCAAGATCAGAATAGTCACACCCATAACTTTCGTATTCCTTGTAGAGCTTGCACAAATTCGCATTAAGACGCACAACCTCTGACCCAGGCAATTCAAATTTCTCAAAAAGACGTTTTAGAAGCTGAGCCTCCGACTTGCCTTCAGAAATAACCAAGACTTTTTTAGCACTCGAATTCATGACTTAAAAATAGTTTTTCGAGATTGTTACCTTCCCGAATTTCCCGCTCTGTTAAATCTGAAAACGGTTTAATTATTTCATTACGAAGCAAGAAGCAACAATCAGCTCTGGTGTTTGCGTGCTTCAGCAGGTTTGTATTGTGGGTAGTTAAGATGCACTGGATATCCAGACTTTTTGCTAAATTAAAAATCTTCTCTGCCACTTCATAGTGGTAGAAAGCATCAAACTCATCCATGTAAATAAAACTTGGTTTGTTCATTTCAAGCGCTTCGCGCCAGTAAAACAAAACAGTTAAGGCCAGTGTACCGCTAGAGGCAGCTGCAAAAAAAGGCAGTGACTGTTTGTGCGCAAAATACAAACCTTCTCGACCATCCGGACTTTTAGCAACTTTTATCTGTTCTTTAACGTCGTGCTCATTGAGAAATTTTTCAAACTTTTCCGTTAAGCCATGACTAATGATAAAAGAATCCAAATGATCTGACACGGACAACAGACCCATAAAACTATTCCCAGTATCCACCCTTCTGAACCAAAGCATCGAGCCAACGAAATTCATCAATTTTCTAATCGGCGAGTCTTGAGATAAAGGAGAATTATTTGCTAGATATCGTAAAAAAGAAAGTTTCGAGTCCTTGTAGACAAAATTAAGATTCTTAAATCCAAAAGAGGAAAGTCTGTCGAATCGGTGGACTTTCTTGATTTCATCCCACAAAAATACCTCTTCATTATCAATAAAAAGGGATTCTCCCAAGAGATCCAGCGAGGATGTCTTACTGTACGAGTAAACAACCTCCTTACCATCTAATAAAAAAGTATATTTAAATCTAACCGGTTCCGTCGGATGATCCGCATTGGCATAGTAGATGTATGCATCCGGCTTTTTAATCTTGTCTACCAAATGTTGCACTATATCAAAAAGCGCGAAGCCAAGATTAGATTTACCCGAGCTGTTGCGACCATAAACCAACGCCGTCTTAACAAACTTTCCATGAGAAGAATCTATAAGACAGTCCATCGAAAAGTCATAGTTTCTAACTTTTGAAAAGTCCCATGCCAAGGACTTAAATTGCTTAAAATTAGTGACCTCAAATCGCTTTAACATCGTCATTTCCTCTTTCGAAAGGAAAGTATAGAGGATATTATCACAATACCGTAATTTTTTTACGGCATTTGTAATAAATTTTTACTCCTGCGGCTTCCCAAACAGAATACTCGTAGGCATATCGGTATCACCTTCTATATACGCTTTCCATCCGTTGTAGGATCGTCTGATCTGCGTGAACGGAATTTTCATACAATCAGCAACGAGTCCCATCACTGCCATCGCTTTCGAATCAGTTTCTGCGTTATCCGATCCCAGAGTCCTTGCCGCTCTATAAGCGTCATTGATAATACGAGCCAGAGGGGGGGCCGGAATACTCAAATCCGCTAAAGAGTGTGGAAAGCTCACGGGCATAAACAAACATGCCTAAAGCAGTTCCTCCTATGTTTTGGAGCACCCACTTAATCCATTCTTCAGGATCCTTATCCCAATCATCTCCGCGAAGCGCAGAAAAGATCAACGCCTGTCCAAGAGTCGGAATCGCTAAAAGCAAAGTGAAGTCTCGCAGGAAGCCGAATTGCCCCTTAATTGTTTTCATATTCTGTTGGCTTAGAGATTCTGCCCAGAGGTTCTCCATTGAACTGAAGTAGCTATAGAACATCGTCGCAAAAGGATGATTTCTATGAACCAGGGAACGGTCTTTATTATGACCTCCGCCTTGACTATCTAAGACCGCCTGATCCGCCATCTCCACAGCTCGGCCGTCTTCAAAACCTTCTGCAAGCGCCTTTTGGTATGCTGCCTGCCACGTCGGCACATCTACAAGCATCTGCATGTATTGCATCGGAGCAAAAGCCATTTTCTCATATGCTCGCCCCATCTTCCCAAGCTTACCTTTGCGAGCCAGAACGTTAAAGTCAGCGATATCCGCATTCAGAACATCAGACCTCAGCCGCATCATGAGAGATTTCTCATGACACTCTCTAAATGCGCCGTGGGGGTTGACAATCATTTTCAGACCGGCGGCAAATATCCATTTTGCCCCTACTCGCTGAATTGACTGGGTGATACCTAAAGGCTGTAATGCGGCCGTTGTGGCCGAAAGCGCCATTGCGTTAAAGGAAACATTCCCTTTGAGGAAGTTGGCTCCTTTATTTGCGAGAGTCTCAAGGGCGGGATTAACCATAGCGTTTCCTCCGCCCGCAATTGCCACCAGATGATCAGACAACGCCCGATAGTATTTCACACCGAAATTTTGGACAACTGCTTCTTTGAAGTCTTCATTGCGGAATATTCGGTTAGTGTCTTGGACCCACTCTCGGAAGCAAATGTCATGCGTCACCTTCTGCAGATGCTGTCCTATCACCGACAAATCAAGCAAAAGACTTCGATTGACCTTTGCCATACGAGAAATTAAATGACCTTGTTTTGTGGCTGAAGCCTGATTGGCTCCACGAATCATCTCAGTCCCTAAATCTTTGATTTGCTGCTCAGCCGAAGCCACGCTTTTACCCGGGTCATAGACAATTGGATAGTAGCCGCCTTTTAGGGAAATGTCATATCCGTCAGCCGTATGAACGTGCAGAGGCTCGGCCTCCACTTTCCGAGGTGAGATGCCGTTTGTTCTTTTTTCCAGCTGTTCCATCTCGGGCCAGTAATTCTCAAGGAAATCCCAAACATTCTGTACAAACTCCAATTCTGACTTTGTAAGTTTTCCTAAGATTTCCGCCTGAGCCGCCTCACTAATATTTGTCGTGAGTCTTTCTTTATTAATCTTATTGCCGCTATTAAGTGCTACCGCGATCATGCCGGCGCGTGACATTTTTAAACCCAGATTCGAGATATAGACTTGAGAGGTCAGTTTTGTGCCCTTAATACTGTCCAATAATTCGACAAGTTTCCTTCCCGCCTCCTGCTGCATGTAGGTTTCCTTATCTCCGCAGTGATTCAGGCGCGCCACAAGCTTCATCATGGCAGAGTTTTCGTTAAGACCTCCCATCTCTCTCATCAGAGAGGCAAATTTCCTATGAGATAGGAGAAATTCGCTTAAAGAGCAAATCCAAGAATTTTGCGGCTCTACTTTAAAACCTTGCTGCGATTTCTTACTCGGAACCATATCCTCAACCATAGCTTCAGCCCATAATTCAGCTGTTTTCTTTTGTTGATTCAGGCTATAGTGCCGCAGTCTGCTGCCATGAAAAGCCAATACGCTCAAAGCCGTTTCCAACTCGGTAAACTCATCTACCGTCATATCCTTGTAGTTTTTGACATTGGAGACATCAAAAAGAGAACTGCTCACTAAACCCATTGGGAAGCCTTTTTCTTCCATAGATTGCGCAAAACTATCAAAGGATTCTCGCGGCGTATGTTCATCTCGAATCTTGTAGAGACCTGCGAGGTAAAGTATCTGATCCAAGTATCCTGCATCCATTTCTTTGCGTAATACTTTGCGATAACGGATCCCCATGCGATTAACGTCTCTAATAGTGGACGAGACTCGATCAATTGCCTCGTTGACTGCTTTCATTGCCGCAGCATTAAAGAGCTGATTCTTCTTTGCTTCCTTTGCCGTCTCTGCATCCCCTTTAGCCAGAGATCTTTCATAGATCCTTTGATATTTGCGCATCGCCTGGCTGTAAAGCCCCGGTTTCAGATCTTTGACGGCAGTCTTTGAAACGACTTCATCGGCCCATGCCTTAGCCGCCTGCAGTATGATGGGATTGCGCTTACCCGCATTTAAAAGATCTAATTCTCGGCTCAAACGCTGAAGTGTTAAATCGTTCAGCGCAGACTTTCGTGCAAGTTCACGAACTTTATCAGGCGTCATCTTGTAGCCGAATTCTTTTTTAACAGCGTTTTCAGCAGATTCCTGCGCTGCCAATTCAATTGGAACGCCGGCAACAAAAATTAAATCCTTGACAAATTCAGTCTCATTTTCATAACCGAATTGACGACTCAAGACATCCAGAGGATATCCATCGTCGTATAGGACGCCAATCCTATCCAACTCTTCTACTTGCTCTTTAGGCAGAAAGTCAACATCCTGCCGAGAGATAGGAAAGATCGGATTACCGTTTTCCTTTTCTTCCAGCATGCGCTGACGCATTTTGTATATGCGTTCTTCTTTAAGCTTATCCATTGCCTCTTTGTAATAAAAAGCATAGGCCTCCTGTCTGGCTTTATCCTCGTCGGCAAATTTAGCTTGGTACTCGGCGGTCTTCTTCTCTAAAAACGCCCGCTCCCCAAGAAGCTGAGTCGTAAGGCGCGCTTTAGCGTAATCGTCCTCGTCTTTCATTTTCGCTTCCCATTCGTACCATTCTTCATCAGTACCGGGAAACTGATCGCGAGTAATATACGTATTAGCTAAGCCGAGAACAGCCTTAGCCGTGCGGATTTCCTGATCCGTAGCGAGCATTCGATCCATAACTCTCCGAACCCCAGGCGTCAATTTCACGTTGAGTTGTTTAGCTGATGAGTACACGCCCTTGAGCCAATTCATGAAGGAATGGAAAATCCTCATAAGCTTAATTGACGGCGCCTTCCCCTCTCGCATATAGCGCTCAAAGCCGCGAGCAAACTTCTCGTGATATTCGCGCTTTTCTTCTAGCGTCATCGCGTTCCAGTCGTTCAGACTCTTTACACCAAACCATCTCATGAGAGTTCTCATGTCTCGTCTCAATTGCTGAGGAGCATCAGGCTGATTGGCTAAGTCCGTCATCACGTCAAGGAAAAAGTGACCCGATTCATGAATAAAGGTTGAAGCATCCGAAGACTGAAAAAGCGTAATCAGGCGTTGAGACGGAGAATAGGCACCGCGGGGGCCTGCCTGAGTTTGGAAGAGCGCTCCATTCTGGATACGAGAGGGATTGACATTGCCGCGAAGGATACCTAAACTAATCCCATCAATAGCGCCATCTGGCTGGCGGAAACTCCCCGTGGAATCATGGGCAAAGCCCGCGTTCAGGGATGGCGCTATTTCTGTTTCCTGTGGTGATCTGTTTTGAATGTGAGGTAGATTGACATTTTCAGAAAGACTGCCTACACTGCCTCTATTGGCTCCTGCTTCCTGCGAGTGATCCCCGTTTTTAATGGGCGTAGTTCGGTACAGGGTAGGAGCTATTTCTATTTCTGTTAGTTTGTGGTCTTTGTACTTTATATCTCCGAGAGTATCCGTTCTTTCTTTAACCTCGGGCTCTACAATGTCTAGCTTGATTTTTACCGAATAGAGCTTTCCTCCCATACAGAGCGCTGAATAGTAGATATCTTGACCCACACTATTCGGATGACGATCGTCGGCTGGCTCGCAATGATCGTATTCTGCGTTCTGTATCATCTCTCGTAGAGCTAGGTAGGACTCTCTATGATCTCGTTTCCGAGCTCGTTTCGTAGATGCCTTGATATTCGCATTGGGGAAGCTCGCGATCTGTCCAGTGGACTGAATCGTTATATTCCCTCCCGTCTGCAATACTTCTTTCACCCATGATACGAAGTCCTGCATCCTTTCAAAATTAGGAACAAGACCATTTGATATCTTTACGACTTTTGCCGTTGCGCTATCAGGTTTGCGAACTATGCCGTCTTTTACTAAAGGCACGCCCTTCGATTCTTGTGCTCCTCCACTTTGATAAAGAACATCTCCGCTCTTCTCGTTCAGCCGAGTTGTTAAATCCTGAATAGCTCTAGTTCTTGCACCTTCCTCATCGCCGTATTTCACTACGGTAAGCCCTGCGTCCTCAAGGCGCCGCACTGTAGCTTCACTAGTTCTCTCAGGAACAACTGCGCCTCTGAACTCGTCCAAACCGACTGCTCTCTGAGGCTTAGCCTCAAAGTAATCAGTCATTGAGGCCTTAATGTCGCTGAGGATTTCAACTCCGAGTTTTACCGTTTCGTCTGACGGCTCAAAACCTTTCTTCTTAAGCGCCGATCTTACTCGTGCTTCTGTAGGCTTACTCTTCAAACCAGCGACTTTGGCCAGTGCGGCCATAGCTTCATCGAAAGAGTCAAAAGAATCTCCCTGATACTCCTTAGCCGCCAAGGCCCGATAGCTATCTAATTTCTCGTTGGTTACGGTATTTTGTTGATTTACCGTTTGCGAGTCTGTTACCAGATTTCTGCTGCTCTGAATTTCTTCAATCGATCCGAACTGTTTCGCGGCAGCGGCTCTGATCTTACCGGCACCGAATGTCATTGTTCCTTCTTTGTTGCGCACAAGATTCGAGCGCATGGCTTCAACGACATTTTCTAAAGTAATCGGTTTGAGCTTGCCCTTAACCTCAATCATCGGCGCGTCAAAAGCGTGTCCTGCAAACTTATCAGCCCACGCCTCAAACTCATCTCTGAACTCGTTCGCCTTGTCTTTAAGCGCGTACCCGTAATCGCGAGACTCTTTAGGTACGTCCACTTCGATACCCTTTTCCTTCAGGAACATGTAGGCGCCGATCTTAGAGACTAAGAGATTCTTAACCACGCCGTCTTTATTCGGAGCGGTCTGAAGGTCGTATATAAATCGCCTCGGCTCATCTGTAAAACCACTCTCCTTAGCGGCATCCTCGACTCTTTCTTTAAATTTCTGAGCGCCTTCGGAATTGACCGATCTTTCCCATACTGGCTCAGGGAAAGTCTGAGTGTACGCATCCTGAGAAAAAACAGGCGTACCAGTCTTTGGATCGACCATATCCTTTGTGCCGATGAGAGATATATCGCCAAAATCAGTATATGGTGCAGCTTGTTTGGTAATTCCAAGAGACGGAACAGCAAAGCCGCCTAAATCCAAGGCTTTGTTTAAGTTCTCTTCGTTGATGTTGTGAACAGTAATCAGACGATCCGAAGGAGCGGCCGACTGATTAAATACTCCTTCGCGCGCCCCTATCGGCGATAGCTCGGACTGATACAAATCTCCCACGGAGGTGTCGTTCTGATATACAATTGCCTCATTAGGGATCGACATGCTGGCGGTGGAGGAATTGGACCTGTGATATCGCCTTAAGGCCTCGATCCCTTTAGTTTTTTCATATCCAAGTAATCGTCCAAACCAATCTTGGGCTATCTCGTCTTTTTCGTAAGCACTGCGCAGACTGTTGTCAATAGTGATCCGCCCTCTCCTGTTAATCGCTGAAATATTGCAGAATCTAGAGCCTCTAGCAGAGGCTCAGCTCTTAATCCGAAGGCATCTTCTTTAGAAGTCTGTCTCTTCTTCGTCGTCTTCGTAGCTGAAATATTGCAGAATCTAGAGCCTCTAGCAGAGGCTCAGCTCTTAATCCGAAGGCATCTTCTTTAGAAGTCTGTCTCTTCTTCGTCGTCTTCGTAGACTTGGGCCTTTTCGGGCTCT
>Ga0073908_1004974_pt1 | contig 11231 bp, 12 predicted proteins | sample MucameincwithD2O_FD_65484 | JGI IMG/M metagenome (GOLD analysis project Ga0073908, IMG submission 65484) | Mouse cecum microbial communities from Vienna, Austria - Mucus amended microcosms incubated with D2O | ecosystem: Host-associated > Mammals > Digestive system > Large intestine > Cecum...
AATGGACCCTATCGATCCCTATTGCCATTCCTATTGTTTCAGCAAATCCGGAGAGGATCTGCCCTCGGAGACCCAAGGGGAAAGCCTCGTGTTATTTATCGTGAAATTAAAGAAATCAAGTTCCCTGCGTGAGTGCCGTAGCCTGCTAAACGAATGAAGCACATCATAACCCGGCACGATATAGTCATATATTAAATTAGCCTTTTTCAGACGTGCGAACACGACCGTCCGTGGCATGGTCAGCAATCCTAGGTTCATATCCAAAGTATCTTAAGTTCGTTGGCGAAGTATCTTAGCTTCATCGATCGATGCACCTAAGATACTTTTTTTACTCAACCTTTAACCATGAGACTAAAACTCCACCTCATGCTTATAGAAAGGCGATCGCACAATACACGAAATACCCGCAAAGCCCCACCTTCAACACCACACTGACCACAAAACCAAGAAACGCCCCAAGGCCGGCTTTCATCGCCTCGCCAAACGCCTTGCCTCCCAACAACTCCCCCACTAACGCCCCCAAGAAAGGCCCCAACAAGATACCCCAAGGAACGAACAAGAAGATACCCGCCACCGTTCCAAGTACGCATCCCCAATTGCCCCATTTGCTTCCTCCGCTATATTTGGTACCCAATATCGGCGTCACATAATCCAGCGCTTGCACCACGACAACCAACAGTCCCCATACAACCAATTGCCCAATCGTAAACTGATACCGTTCGGTCGCCTGCAACAACAACAATCCTCCATAGGAAACCGGAGGCCCGGGCAATACGGGCAGGAAGCAACCGGCAAAACCCAACAACAGGCAGAGGCCGGCTAGTACATAGAATAATAGATCCATTCTTTTTTGAGTTTGAGAGTGCTAATATAAGACATTCCCACAATTGACGCAAAACCCGGCATTTGATTCATTCGGAGTATCACAATGAGGGCAAAGGATTTTCGGGCTTGCACCTTGTTTCTCCACACTTGACATAGATAAAGTCTTTGGGGTTATATATTCCCTTTTCACCTCATTATATATAGACCCAACACTATCTGCCGTTAATACATTTCGAGTTACTTCTTTAGCTTTTGATATAGTCTGGAAACCACTATGCGTATCTTGAATGACATAACCTTGTTCTATCAAGTAATCCTCGTAGTATTTGTTATATCGCCGAGCGATACCATAACTCGATAATATGTGAGCAATAACATTTCCAATAACAGGTATTATCGACCCTAAAGTATCTAATGCTAACACAATAAGAAAGAACTTTATCGCCAAAGAGAATTGTCCTTTCACTAATGGCACAAAGAAACCAAAAAGAAACACAGGAATGGAAAAACCTCTTCTAACTGTTTGCACATCTCCTGTCTGAGGATGTACATACACCGCCTTAGAGAAGAGAATACGCTCTTTCTTGATATACTCATCCCATTGTTCAAGGGGAACTTGGGTTATCTCATAATACTTTTTCAAATTAACTAATCCAAAGTAAGCTAATATAACCGCCATTGGGACAAACAATATCCCCGTTAAAAACGCGGAAAAACCAGTGTAGGAATCATAAATCATATAAGACCCTACTGATCCCCCAGTACAAAGCAATCCCGGAACAAGCTTCATGTTCGCATACTCGTTTTTCGATAAATAAGCACTCATTGTCGTATTATTTTAGTTGATAATCAATTGAATCATTTTCCAAACCCTAACTATCCAATCATGGATGAAACCATGAAACAAAACATAGTAAAAGAGTCCTATCACTAATAATGTAGATATAAGACCTATCAGAACCTTCTCTATTACATTTTTATATTCTTTTCTCATCCTTATGATGATCTTTATCATTTCTCAAAGTATGTTTCATGCTGCTTAAACAAATCAAAATAACATCTAATATTATTTAGATTATACCATTTATCTATTTCAATAGGAGTCACATCCAAATTATAGATCTTAGAGCCCGGTATAGATAATATGAAAGGAGAATGTGATGCTATGATTAATTGGAAATTGAATGAACGTATCGCACCTTGTAAAAACAAAGCCAACCCCATCTGACATTGCGTAGACAAGCTATTCTCCGGCTCATCGAGTAAAATCAAGGTATTATCTTTTATCGCATTCACAAAATAATTAAACGCAGTCTCTCCATTCGATTGCTCAGCTTAGTTGTTTCGCAATTGAGAGCGGACACTTCTATTATACAATGTAGATCTCTGCAAATTCAGTTTTTGAGCAATCACGTTTAATAATGTCGTTTTACCCGATCCATTTCCTCCATAAAAAATCGTTATACTCTCAAATTCCAAATCTTCTATTCCGCATTGATAAAATATATTCCAAGGATACCAAGAAGTAAACCCGGTCATATTTGTAGCTTGTGGTATGCCGGCGTATAGATCATCCAAATCAGGACTAGGGAATCTTTTTCTTAGAGTCTCCATAAGAAAAAAAACTTTACCTGAAACATCCACAATGCTTGGCCTGGAGAAATAGCAATCCGTCCAATCATCTTGTGGTAGTCTGAAACTTTCCAAATAAACCATATTCGAATACTTTTACAATGATTGTTCTACATTATCATCTTATCAATCTTTCTATTCTGATTTTATCAAAGATTGGATTTTTCAAGGCTTTTTCTGCTCTTTCATGCCCATTCCGTTTTGCCTTCAAATACCAATCAAAAGCTCTTTTGATATTTTTTTTAACACCATATCCACATTCATACATAAACCCTATATTATTTTGGGCACTTGCATCTCCTTGCTCGGCTGCTTTCCTAAACCATAAAAAAGCCTGTTTATAATCTTGAAGAACGCCTTGACCTTTATAATACATTAATCCTATTTTAAACTGAGCATTTGCATTCCCTTGCTCAGCGGATTGTTTATACCAATAATAAGCCTGCTCAGAATCTTGAAGAACGCCTTGACCTTCATAATACATTAATCCTATTTTAAACTGAGCGTTCGCATATCCCTGCTCGGCAGCTTTCCTAAACCATAAAAAAGCCTGTCCATAATCTTGAAATATGCCTTGACCTTCATAATACATTATTCCTAAATTAAACTGAGCAACAGCATATCCTTGATCAGCGGATTGCTCAAACCAATAATAAGCTCGTTCATAATCTTGGAGGACGCTTTGACCTTTATAATACATTAAGCCTATATTAAACTGAGCGATTTCATGTCCTTGATCGGCAGAGTGTTTGTACCAATAAAATGCCTGCTCATAATCTTGAAGAACGCCTTTGCCTTTATAATACATTGATCCTATATTTATCTGAGCATCTACAGACCCTTGATCTGCGGATTGTTTGTACCAATAAAAAGCCTGTCCATAATCTTGAAATATGCCTTGGCTTTTATCATACATTAAACCTAAATTAAACTGAGCGTCAACATACCCTTGTTCGGCAGAGTGTTTGTACCAATAAAATGCCCGCTCGTAATCTTGGAGTACACCTCGACCTTCATAATACATTAATCCTAAATTTGACTGAGCGAATACATTCCCTTGCTCGGCAGATTGCTTATACCAATAAAAAGCCTGTCCACAATCTTGAAGTACACCTTGACCTTCATCATACATCTCTCCTATATTAAACTGAGCGACCGCATTTCCTTGATCGGCGGATTGCTTGTACCAATAAAAAGCCTGCTCAGAATCTTGAAGCACACCTTGACCTTTATCATACATTAATCCTAAATTTAACTGAGCGTCTGCATCCCCTTGATCAGCAGATCGCTTGTACCAATAAAAAGCCTGCTCGTAATCTTGGAGTACGCCTTCGCCTTTATCATACATTAAGCCTAAATTAAACTGAGCGGTTACATGTCCTTGATCGGCTGCTTTCTTGCACCAAAAGAAAGCCTGTTCATAATCTCCTTTATCCCAATACTCACTAGCAAGATCAAACTGAGCCTCAACATCTCCGCTCTCTGCTCTTACAATTAATTCTTCTATAGGATTCATATTGCTTTTCTTTATTGTTATCTTGGTTACCTCGGCCTATGCCAACCCTTTTTAGGAGCATGCTTACATGTGTTTGACACCAAATCGGATATTGTCCGAGCACTCTTACCGCAATACCGACATTCGTAACGGTCTTTCTTTCCTCCTCTATATTGTTTGTGAGAACCTTTATAAACACCATTCGGATGTTTCTTGCAAGAATTTATCGAAAGATCACGTGCATCAGAGAACTTCTTTCCACAATACTCGCAATAATATTCCTTTCTTTCGAAAGACTGTTTGCCCTTTGATCGATGATTACTTTCATAACCACCGCTATCATTTACGCCTAAACAAGATGTAAAAAGACAAACAAAAACTAGATTAACCAATCGTACCATCATTTATAATCTCCACATTTACCAATTTCACCTTTCCATTCTCACTCTTTAAGTCTAACTTAAAACAAATAAAATCGCTGTATATATACAAAGGCACAATCTTACCGACTTCTATTGTGTACTTAAATTTCAATTTGATGTAAGATCCGGCGAGGAAACTCTCATAGGGACGTACACCAACTTCCTCGTCTTGAATCGGGTTAATGGAAAACTCAGGATCTATAAAGACCAACAGGCGAGGCAACTCGATTCTTAAATCCGAACCGGAAGTCTCTTCCCATACCGTTTCCAACGTGCTCTTAACTTTATCATCGGAAGTAAACATACCGGTAACAGCGGTGATCCCACTTTTCGTCCAAGACTTTATAGCAGACGAAGCCGATTCCAACGCCGTAGCCGAACCATTGATCCGAGTGCCTTCTTCTATCGCTTTCTTCAAAGAAGAAACATCTACCGATAGATCGGACAGATAATTCTTTTTCGCATTGTCAATCACATTGCTTTTTGAGTATTTGGCCGCGAAATGCTCGATCACTTTCCGGTCTTTCTCCTTCACCTCGTCCACCCAGCAGATCTTATCGTCCGTCATCACGATGGCACGGACACGGGTTATGTCATCGACTTTCTTTCCATTATAATCCAATTTCACGGTAGACAGCTCCACCGTCTCATGCTTTCCGATCCGGTTCTTGGTCACAGGCACTTTCACCACATTGTAATCATCCTTGTACATATCTGTATAATGAATACAAAGAAATACACGTACATTTTCCAAATCATGGTCGGAGCGATTGTTCAATGTCACATTGATCTCATCATCCTTACTCATCACCAGCATCTTGCTCGCTGCCGAAATCGAAACATCGATGAAAGACTTTTCCGGTACGATCGGGCTGAAACTGCTGTACAAGAAATCCTCGCAGAATTTCATGTCTGAGAGTAAACAATCATATACGCCTTGATTACTGCGGCGATAGAAATGCTTCAAGATTTCTTCCTTACTGCTATTCAAATCTCCCTTAGATGTATAATACTTCGCTTTATAGAAATTCGGACTGAACAAACCGAATCCCTCCATGGTAGATTTATACAGATTCAGCAGATACATACCTTCTACGCTCTTATTCAAATAAGTACGGCTACGATACGAGTTCAATAAATCCGTCAGCTCTTCCGCTTGCCGGGGATATTCGATCGCAGCTTGATCAAAATAAGACAAAGCCGATTGCGCATTCCCCATATCCATCATCAAGACACCTTGCAGCAGCAATGCCGGAGCTGATTTTTCCGGATATTCGGATAAGTAATCATTCAAAGTGATAGAGGCCGCCCGGAAATAGGGATTCTCTATCTCCTTTCTATTCAATGTATCGACTTCCATCTTTTCGATATCGAACGGCAAGCGGAACTGAAGACCTTCATCCCGATTCAGTTTACCTAATTCGATCAGGCACAAGGATCGCAACAACAACCCTTCCCTATTCTCGGGCGACTGACGTAAAACCGCATCCGCATGGTTCAAGGCATCCTCCGCACGCCCGGCATAAATATCCAAATATGCCTTGTCTTTATTCAAGCAGAGCTTATCCCACTCCTTCATGTATTTGTAATAGACCGGAGCGAACTCGGAAAGATAGTTGACATATTGCTCCTTGACTTCCTTAATCTGCTTTTCCAACTCTTTCTTTAGTTTCTGCTCTTCCGCATAATGGTCGAATGCGGCATTGGTAGCGGCATTTACCGCTCCGGCTGCTTGGGAAACGGACTCCATTCCTCCTGTCGCAGAAGAAGCGACAACCGCCAAGCCTACACCGGCGGCATCTACATTTTCTCGCAACGTTTGCCCTCCGGCAGCAACACTTCGAGCGACCATCCACAAAGTAGAAAACTCCTTATGCTCTTTCTGTAGTTCATACATGTGCTGCATAACCGGAAAGAACTTGGCCTTGGCCTTCAATACCTCCGGTGCTACTCGGCTATAATCCTGTTTTGCCATGTAAAGCAAAAAGTCGTCGAAACTCTCTGATTGCGTTTGAGCTATTTCCAAAGAGTTCAAGATCCGGATAGTTTCTTCCAAATCATAATCCGCATTCGCACCTTCCTGTTCTTTCTTCTCAATCACTTCCGTGATGGCCGTATAGGCAGGCAGCATCTCTTCGGAAGGGACGTATGGCTGTTCTTCTTCCGCCTGTTGGGAACAAGCAGACAACAAGACAAATGTCAATGCAAATAGTATTTGTTTCATATCAACGGTTGTATTTCCTATTAAACTCACTTTCTGAACTCATCAAGAACAAGATTCCTTCAATCAAGGCCACTATTGCCGGAATACAAGTCCAGAAAAACAACAAGTAAACAACTCCTTGGAATGTCTTTCCCAAATAGAATTTGTGAATACCTAATCCTCCTACGAAAATAGCCAATACGGCTGCGACTGTTTTACTCTTCATATCTTCACATTATTTATGACTACCATTAAATAAATCACTCCACTTAGATTTTCTTCTACAATCATTCATCTGCATTTTGATTTCGATACCTATCATCACGATTATAGATTTTATAAATCAACCCTTCCCAATTTGGATTACTCTTAACAAGTTGTTCATACTCAGCTGGCACAAAAAATTTTGCGCCATCAACATTCTTTATATTTAACCTTAATTTAAAACAATCATTTACATACAAATTCAAAGGCGAACTTTTTTCTCTATCAACAAATAAGTTATCCACATTTGAGGGTAAATAAATTGATGACAAGTTTCTAATATGAGATAAATTATCAGACAACACTAAATTATTTCTAACTGTATCCGCATAAAAAACACCTTCTTCATACTTTCTCACATCCTCATCCATACCTTTTTGTACCTCATCTGCTATTATTTTAGTCATTGTTCCAGTTAATGGACCCATAAAATATTCAGCATACAAAGAAGCTCCTGCAGCTACTATTCCTAAAAATTCAGATAAATCTTTATCTTCTTTCTTTTTCTTTTCTTCTTTCAGAAAAGCAGCATGTGCAATATTAATTTCAGACTGAGTAGTAGTGTATCTAGCTTGAGATAAATCTAAAATTTTAACCATTCTTATATTTTTCAGCAACGTATTGAATGATTCTGAGTCTATATCCCCAACTACTTTTAAAACATCTGTATAACGTATCGATTTCACATCATATATATCACTAATATAAATTGTTTTACAAATCGGATTCTTGGCATCAATAACATAAGCATTATCTGACCATTCTTTATAATTATCAAATGAACCTGCTGGAATATATAGCGTAGTATAACAACCTTTTATATCACCCGATGGTTTCAGAACTGAGTTCATATAAATAGAAAGATCCGGCATTAAAGAGAAATCATTTTTGCCTATATTTACAACATTCTTTGGATATTCTATTCTTTTCAAAGAGCATCTACTCCATACATTATCTCCTAATGATACTAATGAATTTGGCAACGTAACAAAACTCAAACTTGTATTACAAAAAGCCTCATCTTTTATTTCCAACAAATTATTTGAAAACCTAACTTCATATAAAGACGTACAGTTCTTAAACGCTGAATTCCCTATAACCTCGACATTATCAGAAAGATTTATCTTAACTAAAGAAGAACAATTATAAAAGGCCTCATCCTTTATTTCCAATAAATCATTTGAAAGCCCAATTTCACGTAAAGACGTACAGTTTTTAAACGCTGAATTCCCTATAACCGTAATATTATCAGAAAGATTTATCTTATCCAAAGAAGAACAATTATAAAAACAATAGTTCATAATTTGATTTAATCCTAATGGTAATTGTAAGCTTCTTAATGATTTACAGTTTTCAAAGGTTGATTCTTCTAAAGAATGTATAGGGGCATGAATTTCTACATGCCTTAAATGATCACATCCCTCAAAAATCGAACTACCCATAGATGAGACATTTTTATGCACGATTACCGTTTCTAAATTTTTATATCCAGCAAATTGTCTATCACGAATAAGCCCATTACATACTTGTATGTTTTTCAAATGTTTCCCTGAGTCTAAAAAGCAGTCAATCATATCTGCTGAATCCAAAATAATGACTATATTTGAAACATAATCAAATATTTTAGTCTTATTACTTGTTAAATGTAAAAAATCCAAGCCACATTGTATCCCGTTCATCTCTATCTTTATCAGAGACTCAGGCAAAACTATATATTTTAGAGATTTAAATGAATGATCGAATAAAAAAGAAGATAAAACATTAGTTTTTGTTTTTAATTTCAACTTTTCCTTTTTATTTATATAATATGGCTTTCCTCCTTTTACTATATGACATTTTCTCAGATCTAAATATTCCAATAAAGGCATTTCCTTAAGAGCTAAAATATCTGTTCCATTAATTTCCCCAACAATGCTTAATGAATCTATTTGAGATAATCGCTCCTTCAATAATATTTTTCTCAACTTTCCCGCTTTTCCTATTGTCACTTCTGTTGCAAAAACAGGAAATAATAATATTTGTATAAAAACAACTAGTAAAACAAATCGATTAGTTTTCATATTAGCTTGATATTTAGATTCCTATTTCAACAAATCACTCCATTTAAAAGGTGTATATTGGCTTATGTATTCATTTTGCCACTCTTCATATTTACGAGAGAAGACTTTATAGCAATCAGATATCACAGCCAAATAAGCTCCACCAATAGTTAATAGTACAGTCCAATAGATAGGAACCCAACTAAAAAGGGTAGACCAAAATCCTTCCGGAGAGTCATAATTCATATATTTATATATTACAAATAGTAATATTGGAACAGCAAACAGAGAGTTCTTAATCAAATAAGATTTCTTTTCCTGTATTTTCCCGTCCTTATATTTATTTGTTTCTTCATCTATAGCATTTTGAAGTTGTTCCCAATACCATTCTTGTTTCAAGAATACTTGATCTTCTTTCAAATCCCCTAACAATTTAATCGCATTGGGAACAATCGTTGCTATATTTCTATTGGATTCTTTATTGTTTATTACTTCTAAGAACAATTGATACTCTTTATCATTATTACTCCTTAATGCACGATTAATATATTTTTTGGAAACAGAGAGATATTGAGACTCAGCCATACTTGCACAATAGGCACAAAAAGCTAAGATAAAATCTCTTTGTGACTTAGGAGTAGGGCTGATAATTTCCTTAGACTCCCATTCCGACAGAAAAGCATTCATGGTTTCAGCAGAAGTATATATTTCATCTGTATTCTCTTGAACATACTCCCACATTTGCTGAACAAGTAAATTATCTTTCGCTAATTGATTGTCATTTCCAGAACTATTTCTATCCTCCCATACGTATTCACAATTCGGACATTCAAACACATAGGGAATATCTCTTACATTTTTATCGACCTCATCAATAAATTGATTAACTGGATTATCTCCTCCTATTAATTCATACGTACTAGTAAACGTTCCTCCACCGGGAAGGAGGCCAACAAGCATATTTGCTCCTTTTTTTATGCCTTTTTTAACTACTGATTTCTTCTCCTTCCCTTCTACCCAGTTACCACACTTCGGACATTGTTGTTTCATGACATTTACGCTCTTTCCTGCCCTTCCAAGTCCCCGAATCTAGGCTAACTACATATATAAAAAGAGAGCGTGAGACTTGTCCTGCTGTTCATCAAACATCGGGCATCGCCAAACGCCTCGCAAAAATGAACGAAGAAACAATATTCCCACGCTGTATGTTATACATACAAGTATGACTATACATACTTTGGTATATATACAAACACAGAATGAGCGTCACATTGTCTCTATCCCTTTGCTTGAAATTGGCGATTTCGATGTTTAGGATAAAGCAAAAAACGCTTTCTTATCTATACCGGCGATTTCTCCCGCCGAGTGAGACAAAGATACGTTTTTCTTTTACAATGCAACGCTCTATGAGAATATTATTTCTTCAAAAGTAGGTATTTTATTAATCATGGTACGCATGGATCTTTCAATTTCTTCCAAATATCCCCGTGACCAGATAAAAAAAGCCCCCACTTGGCAGTGTAAGATACACTCCAAGCGGGGGCCTCACTTATCTTCCTCCAGACAGATTAGATCTCGTCCGGACTCTCGGAGTCACCTCCAGTAGCCGAACCCTCTTCACCGGACTCGGTATTAGAATCGTTCGTACTGTCCGTCACGTCGAATACAAATTCCATCGATTTCATCACCGCCCTCAACTCTGCGCTGGGGAGGAAACGAAGTTTTACATGATGGATGGAGTCTATATTCGCCTCTTTCTCCACCAAACTGCTTTTTGCGTTGAAAGAGGGGATGAATGTGCCAAAACCATCTACTTGAACGGTATGTCCTTGCTGGATGAAAGTCCGCATGGAACGAACCAATCCAAAGATAGTGGCTTGAACCATACCTAAGTTAATACCTGAGATCAATGCTACTTGTTCGCAAAGATGCTCGAATGATACGATCGTCGCACGATCCGGAACGATCACATATTTCTCGGTCTTTGTCTTATCAAAACCGAACGCACGTTTCACGCGTCTTACTCTAAGTCCCATATTTTTTAACAAATTAATAATTCAACAATAACTGCCTACGGTTTAAATAAACCTGTTCCGTTTGGTAAATACACATACACGTATTCACCTTCTCCAGATAGAGACAGATTAAAACATAAAGGATTTTGTCACAGAACAGATATGATTTGCTAGAGTTGTATGTTCAAAGATTGATCGTTATATATTATATGTATAGTTGAGTTGTTCTGTTGAGTTGTTCTGTTGAGTTGTTCTGTTGAGTTGTTCTGTTGAGTTGTTCTGTTGAGTTGTTCTGTTGAGTTGTTCTGTTGAGTTGTTCTGTTGAGTTGTTCTGTT
>Ga0073908_1004983_pt1 | contig 11215 bp, 8 predicted proteins | sample MucameincwithD2O_FD_65484 | JGI IMG/M metagenome (GOLD analysis project Ga0073908, IMG submission 65484) | Mouse cecum microbial communities from Vienna, Austria - Mucus amended microcosms incubated with D2O | ecosystem: Host-associated > Mammals > Digestive system > Large intestine > Cecum...
TAATCCCGGGATGGGTGGAAGCTTTGCAGCTGATGCCTTCCGGCATCAGCTGCAAAGCTTCCACCCATCCCGGGATTACTTGGTTGACGCCGAATACAGCCGGTTCTCCGCGTTGGATAGAGCTGTCGAACAGTGTACCGTCGATCAATGTACCTTCATAGTGGCATCTTACCTGATCGGTAGCCTGCGGCTTTTTACCTGTTCCTTCTTTGATGATTTCATATTGTAATCCGCTGGGAAGGACCACTACACCCGGTCTTTTTTTGTTTTCTTCGAGGAATGCCTGTCCCTGCTCAATGGCAGCGGCACCCATCTTGGATTCCAATTCTTCGAAATATTTGTTTACTATTTCGCGGGCTTCATTGTGGCTGATAGCCGTCTGATTGCCTTCTAATACATCTTTGATTGCTTGTGCGAAATCATCTACCGCAAGGTTTCCGATTCCCATGCTTGATAAGTTTTGACCAATTCCGAGGCCAATAGCGTAACTGAATTTATCCATATAATGTTTTTTGTTGGCGATTGAAATGTATCACCTTCATGGTTTTAGCTTTCAATCAATTGCAAATTTATGAAACGCAAAAGTACGTGTTTTATTTGAATGATTTAGCATTTGCTATTTAAAAATTCTTATATCTGTGAAAGTTGATCGCTTTTCTTTAAAGTTTCGTATTAGATTAAGCGTAAGAAAGTCTTCTTTTATTCGATGATTCTGATTACATTTGTGTGGCTATTAAAAAAAGAAGGAACAATAATGAAGAATCTGGTAGTTTTGACGGGTGCCGGTATGAGTGCCGAGAGCGGGATTAGTACATTCCGGGATGCGGGCGGTTTGTGGGATAAATATCCTGTGGAGCAGGTGGCTACTCCTGAAGGTTATCAGCGCGACCCGGCTCTGGTGATTAATTTCTATAATGAACGCCGTAAACAGTTGTTGGAAGTGAATCCGAACCGTGGACATGAATTGTTGGCGGAACTGGAGAAAAACTTCCATGTAACGGTAGTGACGCAGAATGTGGATAATCTGCATGAACGCGCCGGCAGCAGCCACATCATTCACCTGCATGGCGAACTGACAAAGGTATGTTCCAGCAGAGATCCATATAATCCTCAATTTGTAAAAGAGCTGAAACCGGAAGAATATGAAGTGAAGATGGGAGACAAGGCCGGTGACGGCACTCAATTACGCCCTTTCATTGTATGGTTTGGAGAAGCCGTGCCGGAAATTGAAACAGCTATCCGCTATGTGGAGAAAGCAGATATTTTCGTCATTATCGGTACGTCGCTTAATGTATATCCTGCGGCGGGACTGCTTCATTATGTACCGAGAGGAGCAGAGGTGTATCTGATTGATCCGAAACCGGTAGATACACATACTTCCCGTTCGATACATGTAATTCAGAAGGGGGCTTCTGAAGGAATGGGCGAATTGAAACAATTGTTGGGAGTTTGAGACTTTCTTCTCCGGCAGATAGTCAATTATCTTTTTTGTCCTATATAGAATACATAGCCGTAGTATTCCTTATACTTATTATATAGGCTCTCTTCATGCCGTTGACCGGCGATGAAGTCTGCGGCAGCTTTATTTCCTGCATATTCTTTCAGAAAGGCTTCCTGAACCGGGAATTGGGGAGCATAGAAATGCTCGGTCCAGCAATTTTCCGGTAAGATGAAATGGGCTGTCGGGATATATCCGGCTTTTTCCATTTGTGGCACGTACGCTGATGTACCAGTTGCTTGCGTTGCCTGCAACATTTTAAAGAGAACCAGCTTTACCGGTGAATCACCGCACGGATCACAAACCATATATGATGTGCTACGGTGCCAATCAATCCGTAGTGCTTTGCCATGATGCGAAATCTCTCTTTCAGGGAGGCTTTCTGATTGCGGGTAGTCATTCCTTCATCCAGATAATCGATAATCGTCAGATGGGTATTGTGTAAGGTGCGCGCTTTCTTCATAAGACGGATGCACCAGTCGAAATCGGCTGAAAAACGATATTTCAGGTTGTAAGGCTCCACCAGCGTATGACGAGGAAAGAATGCCTGATGGCAGACTAACATACCCTGTTTGAAACTTTTCCAGGTGAGCGTTTCGGGGGCGGACAATCTGCGCATCCGCAGGAAGTGCCTGTCCTGGTCTACGATAGCAGTTTCTCCATACAGCACATCGGGCAGTTCATTGCCGTTGATGGTATGCACCATTTGTTGCAGTGTGTCGTCTTCGTGAAAACAGTCGCCCGCGTTCAGGAAACAGAGATAATCGCCGCTGGCAAGGGCGATGCCCTTATTCATGGCGTCATACAGCCCTTTGTCCGGTTCGCTGACAACGGTGTGTATGTGCGGGCGGTAGCGGTTGATAATAGAGAGGGTTCCATCCTTGGAAGCTCCATCTACGATGATGTATTCTATATGATGATAGGTCTGTGAAATGACACTCTGAATCGTGTCTTCCAATACCTTTTCAGCATTGTACGTCACCGTAATGATAGAGAACTTGGGAGTAGGATGGACACTATGCATATTTCCCCGTTATTTTATTGTAGACATCTGTATATTTCTTTGCGATGATGCTCTCCGAATAATTGCCCAAGACCTTGCGGCAAGCTTGTGCGGAGAGTTCATCGTATTCCGGTTCCGTCAATATCCAATGGATGCCGTTGGCAAAATCTTCCGAAGATTTGTATTGTGCCACGTAACCGTTGTGCAGATGGTCGATCATTTCGGGGATACCTCCTACGTTAAAGCCGACACAGGGTACTCCGCACGCCATTGCTTCCATAATCATGTTAGGAAGATTTTCTTCCAGGGACGGGATGGCGAAGAGGTCTACGGCATTGTAGATATTTACTATCTCATGCTCATTCTTGATATAAGGGAGCGGGTAGACATGGAAAGGAAGCTGCTCCTGCAATTGCTGTGACTGGTTGCCGAATACGACTACCCCCAGTGACTCTTTCCATTCCGGATGCTTTTCTGCCAGCAGTTTGCAGGCTTCAATGAGATAGTCGACTCCTTTCCGTTTGTCGGTGATCTTTAGCGAGCCGAACAAAACCAGTTTCTTACCCTCCGGCAACATGAACTTGGCACGTGCTTCTTTTTTGTTCATGGGTTTGAACAGGTTGGTATTAATAGCGTTCGGAATATTGGTGACGCTTTTCCCTTCAAACAATGCGCTGGTCTGTGCTTGCTCCTTCAGCCAGTGACTGCACGTGACGAAATGAATGGGAGCGTAGCTGTATAACTTTTGTTTCTTACGGAAAGTGCGGTAAGATAAATCTTTCCGGCTGCCGCCTTTGTAGATGTAAGGGCAGTCGTGACACTCCTGCTGATAGTTCTTGCATTCCCGTGCGTAGTGGCAGATACCGGTACATGGCCACATATCGTGCATGGTCCATACCACAGGTTTGCCGGAGGTGAGTATTTTCCGTATATCTTTCAGCGAGAGCATTCCCTGGTTGACCCAATGCAGATGGATCACGTCGGCTTGGCGGAATTCCGGAAGTGAGGTGATGTCTGTACCTGTGTTGGCGATGTCAACGTCGAACAGATGGTATCGGCGGAAACGATTGGCACTCCAGATAACGATCCGTTCCCACATGAACTTCCATACTTGCAACCAGTTGCTTTTTAAACGGACCACGCTAATTTGGTCGGTCTGCTTGTCGCGCACCAGCATTTTGGCTTTGATACCATTGTTTTTCAGTGACTCCATCAACCGGCTTGCTGCAATGGCTGCTCCTCCTATTCGTTCAGATGTATTTATTATCAGGACTCTCATGGGCAAAAGTTTATGCAAATGTACGGTTTTTAGAGGAAATGTTTGATATTTCCAACAAGCTTTCTGCTATTTCGCGCGAAAAGATCTCGAGGTTGAAGCGTTTTTCTGCCAGTTTGCGTGCATTCTTTCCCATGCGTCGTGCCTCTTCGGGATGGCTGGCGATGTAGCGGATAGCGTCTATCCAGCCTTGTACATCGTTATATTCTACGGTGATGCCAATTTCTTCCTTGTCGATGTCGATTTCGAAGTTGGGGTTGCGTGAGCAGATGACGGGGATGCCGAGGGCAAATGCTTCTACAAGAGTGGTCAGTCCTACGGTGTAGGGGAAGTCCAGGCAGCAGATGACGATGCAGCTTTTGCGGGCTACCAGTTTTCCCAGTTCGTAGGGAATCACTCCGTCGGTATAGTGGATACGGATGGAGTCGGGCACTGAATAGCGGTCGAGTATCTTTTTATAGTTGATGTTGCCGCATGAGACAGCAATGTACAGATCCAATTCCTCGTTGGTTGCCGCGAATGCTTGGAGTAAGGTGTCCACGTCCCGGTTCTCTTTGCCGGTGGAGATAAATCCTTCGGGCTTCCGGTCGGGCATTTCTGCCAACAGATGGTCGTAGAAAGGAAGATCGGGTCCCCAATGTATCAGTTTCAGTTTGTGGGATGGAGCTTTCCGGGTTTTCTGCGAGTCCTGAATCAGTTTCCGGCTGAACAGGAACATTTGATCGATGCCTTTGTAGAAAAGGCGGGAGATTTGTTCGCGCCACGGTTTGGGATTGGTGACGACTGCTGTGTGATGCCAGATGACAATAGGTTTGCGGTACAGCCCCAGCGCACGGAGGAAGATGACAGGTTCTATCCCCCGGAAAGAGGTGGCATAGATCATGTCGTATTTTTCCTTGCAGAAGAGAATCTCTTTGGTGGCGTAAAACATGAGCTTCAGGCGACTGGAGAAATATTTGCATTTGTGCATCACGGAATGTATTCCGTAATTTTCCAGCAGAGGAAGTCCGTATAAAATATGTCCGGGGAATTTATATTCTTTCCATTCCTCGTAACTTTCCCGTGTGAGGCGGGTATGGTAAAAATAAATAGTAAGCAACTTATTTAGTGGTGCTTGTTTCTTTTCAGCCATTTGTTTATTCGGTTTTTGACAGCTTTCATAATGATGGAGAAATTACCGTATTTCAGGTTGAGGAACAGTTCTTCGAACGAACGCCCTATCTTGATCCATGGATGGTCCCAGCCCATGATGCGGTAAACCTTCTCTTTGTAGGCTACGTTTTCAATGACGTAGCGGGGATGCCGCAGCGGAAAGTCCACCTCGTAACGCTTCATGGTGAAGATGCGGCGATAGCCCTTGGGCAGGGTGTGGACCGAGCCGGCGAAATGGGTGGAATCTGCCGTTGCTCCGAGGTTGTTTATCATGTTGCGGGTAGGCACGATGCTTAGTCCGGAGTTGAACAGGATAGAGGCGTGGAAGATGGTTTCATAAAAGGCTTTCTGTTGTTCCCGGTGACGCTGGCACATATAGATAAAGTCGCTCCGGTATTTGCGCTCCTTGATGAGCTGCTTTAGTTGTTGCATGTTGAAGGAGTCGTCCAGGAAACTGTAAAACTCGTCCCATTGGTCGACTACCCGTTTCCAGCTCGCCCATCCCCAGATGGAAAAGGTGGTTGCGAAGAAATAGTCGGATGGCATATCCTGGGTGATTTCTTCGGGGTTGAATCCGGCAATCATGCTGATGCGGGTGTCGTGTTCGTATTTATCCAGCATCTCCTTGCAGAATTGGAAAAAGGAGACGGAGGGCACATCGTCGTCTTCCAATACGATGCACTTGTCGACTTTGGAGAAGGCCCATTTCTGCGAAATGTATTCTGAAGGGTCGCAGCCGAAGTTCTTTTCCTGATAAAGGCGTTCTACTTCGCATTCCCAGTCTATCTGTGATACGATTTCACGGCAGGCTTCTATTCCGGGCAAATCGCGTTCGTTTCGTGCTCCGTCCTGATAGAGGAAGAGCCGGGACGGACGTGCTTTCTTCACTTGCTCGAACACTTGCGACAACTGTTGCGGGCGGTTGAAGAACAGGATAAGTACCGGGACGTCTACTAAAGCGGATTTCATATTCATCGTTCTTGTTTTGGGGTTGTACTGAATGACAGGGCGGCAGGATAGTGGTTGTTCACTTTCTCCTGTTCCTCCTTGGTAAATCGATGCAAGGTCGGGTAGTTGTATCGCAGGAACCCTTCCAGATCATCGGGAGCGGTCACGGTGAGGGGACCGAACTTCACCGGTTGCAGGTGGCGGAGGCTCTCTACGGTCACGTGGTCGGCGGTTGCCATGACGTTGTTGTAGTAGCGGGTGTTTCGCGAGTTGAAACAGCTTTGCACGGATACCAGCATCCGGTAAATTGCTTTTTTAGAGAAAAGAAAGTCGACTATTCTGTTCAGGAGACAGGAGAAGGCTCCCCGGTTGGTAGGGTTCTCTATTTCGCACTTGCCGAAGTGTTTCCACATCCATATCTCTTTTCCCATCAGGCAGCATTTGAGGAAGCCGAGTATGCCGGATTGCATTTGCCGCAGCAGTTTGTTGTCGGGAATCCTGTCGAACGGGAAGATATCTACAAAGATGCCCGGATGCATCGGGACGTTCTTGAACATTTCTTCTACAAAGAGGGTGTTGTTTTTCTTAACCTTCGCGTAGTAATAGGGGGTGTGAGGGTCTGTCTCTATCCATGAAAGGAAGTAGGAGGGACCCAGTTCCCCGGGGGCTACTTTTAAGAATTTGTTGTAATTCTCCCGCGTCATGCCGATGTCTATATCGTCATCCCAGGGGAGAATTCCCTGATCGTAGAGTGCGCCGATGGCTGTGCCGCCTATCACAAAATAGGGGATATCGTGCTTCTGACACACCCGGATGGTTTCTCCCAATATGTCGTAAAGTTCGGCATGTAATAAATCAAGCTCTTCGGCTGTATATTTCTTGTTCATCGGAAATGGTTAATGCACGTTGTCTTGCAAATGTAGTAATTATATTGCTAAGTTACTATAACTTTAAGTTTCCTTGCATAAATTCGGTCGCCACTCGCCCGCGTCCCGGAATGGGGAGGATGGATGCCTGTGGGAAATCCTTGAGCAGACAGTCTGCCGGATGGATCTCCGGATAGAACTTCTTCAACAGGAACAGGCTGGGACCGGTGGTGATACTTCCTATAAAGACGGAAGCATCCATCAATAGCTGTATCGAGCAGAGGAAACGTGCCATTTGTTTCTGTTTCAGCTCTTTGGCGGTCTGCGTGAAAGCGCTGTTGACGTATCCTTGCTCGTTGGGGCTGCAAAGGGTGTACCAATGTATGTCCGGGGCAAGGGTTTGCACTTGCTCGAAGAGGCGGTAGTCGTCGGTCAGTACAAAGACGTCGCGGATGGCTGTTTTTTCTTTGATGAGGCGTATGTAGTGTTCCGGCGGCAGCAGGTTGGTTTCGGTTATCTTGTCTCCTCCGCGTATCTGGCATCCGGCGTATTGAGGCGGAAGTTGCAGGGTGGCGGCAAATTGGCGACATTCCTGTGCGGTGGTGTCGTTGAGTTTCCAAGTGATTTCCGTCAGCTTTTGGAAGGTGTGGAGGTAGTCACCGTCTATTCCCAGTTCGGGGATATGGAAGTGCTGGTTGGGGTTGAACGTCACCTGGAAGTTGAGCAACACCGGTTTGCCATATGTGAAGAAAGCAAGGGTTTTTCCGATGATGTTCTTGCACGTTACTTTCAGTTTCCATTTCAGTAACTTCGTTTTAGATAGTTTTTTGTCTTGCATCAATGCTTGCCATGAAGGCAGGCGATGGGTGTTGTAGGTGTGGTGAAACGGTTCGTGCACTTGCTCGCAGAAAGGTGCGAAACAGTCTTCCCAGCCTTTTTCCCATCCGAAGTTGGCGTCGTCGGAGTAAAGCTTGAACTGTATTTTGTGTTGCAGGCAATAGAGCATTGCATGGAGCATATAGGTATATTCGGTAAAGAATCCGGCGTCTATACCTATGTGATAGATCATCGTCTTTTTGAAAGAACTGTTCAGAAGGCGGTATTTGGTGGCAAGATCATTAGGGTTCATGTGGCTTCTTTTTGATGAAATACTGGATGCTTTCTTTAAAGGTGACCGAACGGCTGCCCCACATGGCGGCTACGTAGAGTGCTGCTGCGAGCACTATCTTGCTTGCCAGGCGGAGATAAATATTCTCGATGGAACGGGTGGAGTAATAGGTGATTACCATGACGGTGGCGGCAATGACAGCGTATGGAAGTATGTCTATCAGCGCATGGCGCAGCTTTAGTCCGATTTCCTGCCGTACGAAGTAGTGCCACGTCAGTAGCCACAGTATATTGGTGGATACATAGACGGCGAGCATGGCATAGATCCCGTGTGCGTGGACTAACAGAACGCCTGACAGTAGAATAATGCCGAGCGCTATGGTGTTCCACATATAGATGCGGGATTTTCCTTTGCTGATGATGAGTTGCTGATAGAGGTATGCGATGGGAGTGAAGGCTCCGCTGATACACAGAATCTGCATGATGGATATGCTGGAATACCATTTGTCGGTGATGGTGATGGTAATCAGCTCTTCTGATACGATGCCCAGTCCGAGCATGGCAGGAAACGAGACGAAGGCGGTGAAACGCAGCATTTTGCGGAATACCCGTTTTTGCCGTTCAAGGTCGTCCGATACTTTGGTGAGTACCGGTTGCGCCACTCCGTTTATCATGCCGGATATAAAGAGCTGTCCCATGCCGCACCATTTATTGGCTTGGTTGTAATATCCTACTTCCTTTTCGGTGTAGAACTTGCCCAGTATCACAGAGAACAGGTTGTTGTTGATGTGATTGAATACATTAGTAACCAGTAGCTTCCCGCTGAATCCGAACATTTCCTTAATCGGGGTGAAGCTGAACTGCAAGCTCGGTCGCCAACGGGTGAAATGCCAGTAACAGGCGGTGTTGACGGCTACATAAACGATGCTTTGCGTGGCAATACCCCAATAAGAGAAACCGAAGTAGGCAAGAGTGACTCCGGTGATTCCGGATACGGTAAGCCCGATGACGGAAGACAGGGCACGCTGTTTCACCATCAGGTTTCGCAGAAGATAGGCGCTGTGGGATATTCCCAGGCTGGCTATGAAGAATCCGATGAAGGAATAACGTGCCAGCGGTATCAGTTCGGGAGTCTTGTAAAAATCGGCAATGAGCGGTGCGCACAGGAATAACAGTAGATACAAGGATAAGCTGATGGCGGCATTGAACCAGAAGACAGCATTGTAATCATTGTGTGTCACCTCCTTCTTGTTGACAAGGGCGGCTGTGAAACCGCTCTCCTGTATCGAACTGGCAATGAGGGAGAAGATAGCCAACATTCCCACCATTCCATAGTCTGCCGGAGTGAGCAACCGTGCGAGGAATATTCCGAAAAGCAGGTTTAACAACTGCTGTATGCCGTTGCTGAATCCTCCCCAAAATAGTCCTTTGGCTGTTTTTTCTTTTAGTGACTGATTCTCGCTCATGTTATTTGCAAAAAATAAGGCTGTCTAAAAAGTCGTCAGTCACTCTAACTCCCCTCCTTCGGGAAGGAGGGGTGTCCGAAGGACGGGGTGGTAGGATAAACGAGATTCCTCCTATCTTATTGTAGATGATAGAACCGACTTTGTAGACAGCCTCATTCCCTATTTAAGTTTTATTATTTTACTTCGCTACCCGGCTTCACCTCACGTCCCGGCATGATGACTGCCAGACTGCCGTCGTTGTTTTCGGCACTTAGAATCATGCCTTCGCTGACGATGCCTTTCAGTTTGCGCGGAGCAAGGTTGGCGATGAAGCAAACCTGTTTGCCTACCAGCTCTTCCGGTTGATAATGCTTGGCAATGCCCGATACGATGGTACGTGTTTCCAGTCCGTCGTCAATCTTGAATTGCAGCAATTTATCCGCCTTCGGCACTTTCTGACATTCAAGAATGGTACCTACACGGATATCCAGTTTCGTGAAATCCTCGAATTCGATGTTCGGACGGATAGGATTAGCCTTGTAGTTGGCTTCTTCGTTTGCTTTCTTTGTATCGAGCAATTTTTGTACTTGTGCTTCGATCGTAGCATCTTCAATCTTTTCGAACAATAATTCCGGTTTGTTCAGCTGGTGACCTACAGGCAGAAGGTTGTCACGTCCCAGTTCCGACCATTCGAAGCTTTCCATGTTCAGCATTTTGCGGAGTTTCTCCGAGCTGAACGGCAAGAACGGGTCGAAGGCGATGGCAAGATTGGCAACCAGTTGCAGGGAGATGTTGAGGATGGTACCTACACGCTCCATGTCTGTTTTTGCCAGTTTCCACGGTTCGGTGTCGGCGAGGTATTTGTTGCCGATACGTGCCAGGTTCATGGCTTCTTTCTGTGCGTCGCGGAATTTGAATACGTCGAGCAGTTTTTCCACTTCTGCTTTTACGTCTGCAAATTCTTTCAGCGTTTCCTTGTCGTAGTCGGTCAATTCGCCTTGTGCAGGTACGCGCCCGTCGAAGTATTTCTGAGTCAATACCATTGCACGGTTCACGAAGTTACCGTATACGGCTACCAGTTCGTTGTTATTGCGTGCCTGGAAGTCTTTCCAGGTGAAGTCGTTGTCTTTCGTTTCCGGTGCGTTGGCGGTCAGTACGTAGCGGAGTACGTCCTGTTTGCCGGGGAAGTCCGCCAGGTATTCGTGCAACCATACAGCCCAGTTGCGGGAAGTGGAGATTTTGTCTCCTTCGAGGTTGAGGAATTCGTTGCTCGGCACGTTTTCCGGCAGGATATAGCTGCCTTCTGCTTTCAGCATGGCGGGGAATACGATGCAGTGGAACACGATGTTGTCTTTCCCGATGAAATGGATCAGGCGGGTTTCAGGATCTTTCCACCATGTTTCCCAGCTGTCGGGGAGCAGTTCTTTGGTGTTGGAGATGTAGCCGATAGGTGCGTCAAACCATACATAAAGCACTTTTCCTTCTGCTCCTTCTACGGGGACGGGGATACCCCAGTCGAGGTCACGGCTCACGGCACGTGGTTGCAGTCCCATGTCGAGCCAGCTCTTACACTGACCGTACACGTTCGGACGCCATTCTTTGTGGTCTTCCAGAATCCATTTGCGCAGCCATCCTTCGTGCTTGTCGAGAGGAAGATACCAGTGTTTGGTTTCTTTCATCACCGGTTTGCTGCCGCTGATGGCGCTTTTCGGGTTGATAAGATCCGTAGGAGAAAGTGAGGTTCCGCACTTTTCGCATTGGTCGCCGTAAGCGCCTTCGGAATGGCAGTGGGGACATTCTCCGGTGATATAACGGTCGGCAAGGAATGTTTTTGCTTCCTCGTCGTAATATTGTTCAGACGTTTTCTCGATGAATTCGCCTTTATCGTACAATGTTTTGAAGAAATCCGAAGCCAATTGG
>Ga0073908_1004992_pt1 | contig 11191 bp, 7 predicted proteins | sample MucameincwithD2O_FD_65484 | JGI IMG/M metagenome (GOLD analysis project Ga0073908, IMG submission 65484) | Mouse cecum microbial communities from Vienna, Austria - Mucus amended microcosms incubated with D2O | ecosystem: Host-associated > Mammals > Digestive system > Large intestine > Cecum...
AACCGTCACTGTTTGACTGAGGGGGCTTGTAAAGTAAAAAAGAAGACTCGAACACCGTAAAATCAGCGTTCGAGCCATACTTTATTGCGCTATTTGAGTTTTATCGGACAGCAATATAAATATATAGGTTTCCAGACATTTAAGATACCGAATTGTATCTTATGCATGAATTACGTTGATAGTTATTACGGTATGAAAAAAATCTGCCGTTTACACACGCAGTTACAAATTCCCAGATCTGAATATTTTGACACATCTCGTGCTAAAACATGTCATCACTTTGAAATAGAACAACAAACGATGCAATCTGTGTTAAAGAATGGGCTAAATGAGCACTGTACATTATTTTGTAATAACAGAACATCGACAATTTTCTCTTTGAAAAATACATCACTCAATCTTAAATTGGATTCAGTCAAGCAATCATTTATAAAACCTAATTCTTAACGGCATCATCAACTACTCATAAAATAATGTCCCCATCAAAAAAGCCGGTGTGTGTTAATTAAAGATTTTGGCTCAGCACCTAAACTATTTACCGAATGACGTGGGGTCTGTCTGAATGGCTAATACGGTAGGATTATTAGGATAAAGAACGTTTACTAAGGTCTATGACCGACTATAATCCCTATGACGCCCAGATGGGTCATTATTAAATTCTCTCATTATTTCTCTCGCTTTTCAATCTACTCTTGAGTTCCCTCTACATGCTCAATCCATTTGTAGGAATATCTCCCAGCGCATACACCTATCACGTTGACACATCGCCATGTCTTTATGGCGTAGAATTGGCTGAAAGCTAACACCCTGCCACCTCCCCTTATCTATATTTGTGACGAATGGCGATAGTGACGTCTCAGTTCCTCAGCAATGACCCCTATAGGACTTTGTGACACATCCGCTTTATAATTTCTTATAGCACATTAAAAACGCTTGACGTTGGTTGATTCACCGTTTTTCATAATGTCCTTTAAGAGATACCACAGTGACCACCACATGCTCCTCTTCAATTCTATAAATCATCCGTGAACCCTTGTCAATCCTCCGGCTCCAAAAACCCGATAAATCCCCTTTTAGTTGTTCTACCTGGCCGGTGCCTGTGGTCGGATGACTCTGTAATTCTTCAAAGAGCTTCAATATCTTGACTAACGTTTTCTTTTGCCCTGATTTTTTCCATTCATCCAAATGGCGCAGCGCTTCTGGCATTAAAACCAATTCATACATCATATCCCCAGCCGCGTTTTAATCTCATCAATGGTGCAGATTTGGCCATTTCCGCCCTTCATCTCTTCTATGCCACGATGAACCGATGCCAGGTTTTTCGGATTATCAAACCACTGGTCGCCCGATGGCGATGGATTCTCGCTAATCTCAACGTTTATGGCATTGGCTTTTGAAATCAGCACTGTCTCAATATACTTTTTCAGGCTTTTTCCTTGAGCCACTGCCATAATCGAGAGTTTTTGCAATGTATCTACCGGTAGATCAATATTTTTGCGCTTTATATTTAATGCTGTGCTCATAACAATTATTTCTTTTGCACAAAGATATAGAATATATATTATATACACAACCGTTTCCGTGAATTGGTTTATTCACGCCACAGAAGCAGCCTGCCTGTTTCACTTCTTCCGGATTTTCATGCCACCCTTCACAAGTGCGCCATGTCCTACGCGGTAACCCGATTTCTTGCCGCCGACGGTGATGGCGTCGATGAAATCGCCTCCATCAGGATTCTCAACTTCAACAACCATACTGTCAACAGGATAGTAATCACGGTTTAGATGGATTGTCACCTTGTCGAATGCGGGGGTTGTCACCGTATAGGTCGGGATGCCTGGAATGTCGGGATAAAATCCCATCATCGAAAAAATCGCCCAAGCCGACATGGTTCCTGCATCATCATTGCCGGGTATTCCGTCGGGCTTGGTGGTGAAATATTTCGCCAACAGCTCCTTGACCAGCTTCTGAGTGCGCCACTCCTCACCTTTCACCTGCGAGAACAGATAAGGATAGGCAATGTCAGGCTCATTGGCCGGGTCATAGTTACCACGGTCGAACACACTTTGCAGATTGGCAACGAACTTCTTCTCGCCACCCATCAGCTTCATCAGCCCCTTGATGTCGTGGGGAACATAGAAAGTATAGTTCCACGCATTCCCCTCATGGAATCCGGGCGACGGCTCGAAATTCTCCCCCTGCTTGGGGTCGAAAGGTGTCAGAAAACTGCCGTCGGGCAGTTTCGGACGCAACGTGCCATATTCTTTGCTGTAGTAGCTGCGATAGCCACGCGAGCGGTCGCGCAGAATCCGCGCATCCTCCTTGCGGCCGAGACTGTCGGCCATAGCCGCAAGGGCATTGTCGGCCACATAATATTCCAGCGCATGACTCACCGAATTGTCGAACTCACCGCGCAGCGGCACATAGCCCAGCTTCATATAGTCATCATTGTCGGGGCGCATCAGATTCTCGCCCCCAGGGGTAAACGCCCCCTTTCTCATCGCCTCATACGCAAGGTCTACATCGAAATTGCGCAAACCCTTGCTCCAGGTATCAACAATAACCGGAATCGACGGATCGCCCTCCATCGTCAGCGTCTCCCGTCCGTAAAGCTCCCATTTGGGCAGCCATCCATGTTCGCGGTAAATGTCGAGCATCGAGTTGACCATCGCCTCCTGACGCTCCGGATAAACCAGCGTCAGCAACTGGTGGAGGTTGCGGTATGTATCCCACAGTGAAAACACCGTGTAGCGGTCATGCACACGCGCCGAATCAGCCGCCGTCTTCGCCCCAGCGTAGATATTCCCGATCGAATCACTCTCCATTATAGGATAATCCCCATTAGCGTCATTGAGCACATTCGGATGGATAAGCGCATGGTAAAGAGCCGTATAAAACACCCGCTTCTGCTCATCCGTTCCCCCTTCAGCCTCTATTCGTCCCAAAAGATTGTTCCATTCGTCGGCGGCATCGCGGCACACGAGGTCGAAAGCATCAAGGCCGCTGAAATTGCGGGAAGCCTCCTCCCCCTCGTCAAGCGATAGCTCCGTAAACGCAAGCTCCCGGTTGAGATTGTCGCGGGCATTCTCGATACTGACAAACGACACCCCAATAGCCACCTGCACCTGCTCTCCGGCCTTGGCGTCATAACGCATCCACACCCCTATGTCGTCGCCGCTCATCACGCGGCCATAATCGGTATAGATTTTATATTTACCCTGATCCTTATCCCATTCGGCCTCCACACCCTGCATCTGCCGTTGTTTCTTCCAGAAACCCGACGACAGCGGGGTCTTGTCGACCCTCATCACGAAATATATCGGAAACACTGCCTGCGGCACATAACAAAACGTACCGAGCAGTTTCGAACCCTCGAATTCCCGTTCTCCAACACGCCTCACACTCGCTCCCGACTCATTGGTCAGTCCCTCGCCAAGGTTCAACAGTATATTGCCCTCCCCATCAGTAGGGAAAGTGAACCGGCTAACTCCCACCCGCTTCGTAGCGGTGGCCTCAGCCTTTATTCCCGACTTGTCAAGCGTCACCCCGTAATATCCGGGGCGTGCAGTCTCGCCATGATACGAAGTGCCGTAGTTATGATAATCCACATCCAACGGCCCGGTAGTAGCCGTCAGCAGCAGCGATCCCATCTCCGGGCAACCCACCCCCGACAGGTTGACATGCGAGAACCCGGTGAAAAACGAATTGGTCACATCATATGGGGTAGACCACCAGCGCGCATCCTTGTCGTAGCGGTTGCTGCCTGAGCCCATCACATTAAAAGGTGTCACCGACATCATCCCGTTGGGGCGCACCGCTCCCGGATTCGTAGTACCGAAATTAGTGGTACCCACAAACGGATTCACATAATCCGTGAACTCAAGCCGCTGCGACACCCCGTCGGCCACCGCCGGTAGGGATGCCGCAACGCCAAGAGCCATCGGTATCAGATATTTCCTCACAAGCTGTTTTTCTTTACAAATTCAACAATCTCGCTGATGCGTCCAAAGGCCATACCCACAACAGTGTCAGCCGCCCCGTAATAAACCGCAACCTTATCCCCCTCGGTTATAGCCGCACAGGGAAATACCACACACGGCACATCGCCCGCCAGCTCATAATCCGTTGCCGGGGCAAGCAGATATGGCTTCGTGCGGTAGAGCACCTTCGTGGGGTCATCCTTATCGAGAATAGCAGCACCCATAGAATAGCGGTAGCCACGGCAGGTGTTTATAACCCCATGGTAGAACATCAGCCAACCCGCATCGGTCAGGAAAGGCACCGAACCCGCCCCGATTTTGGTGCACTGCCAGGCACTCTCCGTAAACGGAGCCACCTTCATCAGACAGCGGTGTTCACCCCAATATTTCATATCCGGACTGAACGACACGAATATATCCCCAAACGGAGTGTGGCCGTTGTCGCTCGGACGCGACATCATGGCAAACCTCCCCTCGAAACGTTGCGGGAAAAGCACCCCGTTGCGGTTAAACGGCAGGAAAGCATTCTCGCACTGGTAGAACGTCTTGAAATCAAACGTATACCCGATGCCGATGGTAGGCCCGTTGTAGCCGTTGCACCACGTAATCCAGTAGCGGTCTTCAATCCAGGTCACACGAGGGTCATATTTGTAATCGCTCTCAATCATGTTGGTATTCCCCGCCTCGAACTTGATGGGCTCGTCGGAAATATCCCAGTTGATTCCGTCTTTTGAAAACCCGACGAAAATATTCATCTGCACAGCTTTATTGTCGCAGCGGAACACCCCCGCATACCCTTCGCCGAAAGGCACGACCGCACTGTTGAATATGCTGTTTGAAACCCGTGTCTGATAACGGCCTATCACAGGGTTCTTGCTGTAACGCCACATAACGTCGGTGCATCCTTGAGGACACTCTTCCCATGGAAACTGTCTCATATCCTTGTTTTCTGTAGTTTTAGATTCCGTGACCCGGCGGGCCACTTTAATATAACATCTTATGGCGCATTATTGCTTACTCACACATCACTGTCGGGATTGGTCAGAGCCGCCTCCTCAGCCTCTAAAAGATACCCTTTGTCATCATACCGGAACGGCACGAACCATGTTATCAGGAATGCCGGAACCGTGGCCACCATCACGAAGATGAAATAGGCCGAATAACCCAACATATCGCTTACCCAGCCGCTGAGCATCCCCGGTAGCATCACCCCGAGATTCATAATCCCCGAAGCGAAAGCATAATGAGCCATCTGATGCTTGCCGGGCGCCACCTGCTGCATCATAAACAGCGTCAGCCCCACGAAACCGAACCCGTAGCCGAAATACTCAAACACTATCGCCGAAGCTATAACCCACCCCGATTCAGGTTGGAAAAACGCCAGGAAAGCATAGACAGCAAACGGGATATTGAAGATGCAACACAGGGTGAACAGAGTCTTCCTCAGTCCGCGGCCTGAGATATAATATCCCGCCAGCAGCGAGCCTAACACAAACGCAGCAGCCCCGAATGTGCCGTAATAAACCCCGATCTGCCGGTTATCGAGGCCGAGCCCCCCGGCAGCCCTCTCGGCCTTAAGGAAGAGAGGCACGATTTTCACCACGAACCCCTCGCCGAACCGGTAAAGGATGATAAAGGCTATGTAATACCATATGTATTTCTTGGTGAAAAACTCGCGGAGCACCATCCACAGTTCACCCGTAACTTCCGACGCCTTGCGCGGAGCGGAAGCCGCCGCTTTTCCGCCGTTCTTTTTCGCCCCCGGAAGGATGAAGATGTGATACACACCCAGCGCCACCATCACCGCCGCCAATATGGCCATTATCACCATCCAGGCATTGCGGTTGGCGACAAACGAAGCATCCGCTCCACCGCCCGCCGGCATGAACCGTTTGATTAGCCACCCCGACAGATAGACCAGGCCGCCGGTGGCTGCAATCTTGGCGATATTATAAAACGCACCTTGCCAGCCGATATATTTAGCCTGTTCCGCCGGAGAAAGCTCACTCATATACACCCCGTCGCAAGCTATGTCGTGGGTGGCGCCGCTGAATGCCACTATGGCAAGGAAGGCTATCGCCACGGCAAAGAAATGTTCCATTCCAAGCGACAAGGCCACAAGGCCGAAAACCGCTCCAGTAACAATCTGCGTTGTCACCACATAGAACTTCTTCGTCTTATACAGCTCCAAAAAAGGGCTCCAAAGCGGTTTGAGAGTCCATGGCAGCAGAATCAGCGACGTCCAGAAAGCGATGGCGGCATCAGCCACACCCATCCCTTGGAACATCAGCACCGCGGCCATGTTAAGCACAACGAAAGGCAGCCCCATGGCAAAGTATGCCGTGGGCACCCACGCTATGGGACTGACTTTCCTTGCAGGTTTATCTTGTGTCATTTTTTAGCGTTCACAGGATTTGAGGCATCAGTGCTGAACGAATACGGGGCTGCTTCCGCCGATGTGCCTCGCTCCATGTTGGGTTTGTCGGTCATTTCCAGGTCAATCTCACCACCTTCCATCAGCATCGGATAGGTTATGTAGTTTTTGTCATACTCCTTGCCGTTAACCTTCATCGAACCGATATACCGGTTGGCTTGGTTGTTGTCAGAAGCATTGATAACCATCTTCTTGCCGTTTTCAAGATTCAAGGTGATTTTCTTGAACAGCGGCGAGCCGAGGGCATATTCGTCCGTACCGGGCGCTACGGGATAGAATCCCATGGCCGAGAACACATACCAGGCCGAAGTCTGCCCGTTATCCTCGTCGCCGCAATATCCGTCGGGGGTAGGGGTATACATCCTGTCCATCACCTCACGAACCCAATATTGCGCTTTCCAAGGCTGCCCGGCCCAGTCATAAAGATAAATCATATGCTGGATGGGCTGGTTGCCGTGGGCATAGTTACCCATGTTCATCACCTGCATCTCGCGGATTTCATGGATAGGGAATCCGTAATAGCTGTCGTCGAAAATCGGCGGCACTGAGAACACCGAATCCATCATAGCCACAAACGGTTCTTTGCCACCCATCAGATCGATAAGCCCCTGCGGGTCATGGAACACGCTCCATGTGTAGTGCCACGAGTTCCCTTCAGTGAATGCATCGCCCCATTTGAGCGGAGAGAACGGTGTGGCAAAACTGCCGTCGGAATTGCGGCCACGCATCAGATTGCTCTCTTTGTCAAACAGGTTCTTATAGTTCATAGCCCTCTTGGCATAGAGTTCCTGCTCCTCCTGCGGACGGTTGAGCGCCTTGGCTAACTGATAGATTGTCCAGTCATCATAGGCATATTCCAAAGTGCGGGCGGCATTCTCGTTGATATTCACGTCGTAAGGCACATAGCCCAGGTCATTGTAATACTCGTGCCCAAGACGTCCGGTCGAGCTGACGGTAGGATGCACATTCTCAGTGCCCTTCACAACACCTTCCCACAATGTCTCCGTATCATCCACTTTGATTCCTTTCAGATAGGCATCTGCAAGCACAGAGGCTGAATTATTGCCCACCATGCAGCCACGGTGACCTGGCGACGCCCATTCGGGGAAAAAGCCGCTCTCGCGATAAGCATTGAGCATACCCTCCTGAATCTCTTTGTTCACCGACGGATAAGCCACATTCAGCAAAGGGAAAAGCGCTCGGAATGTATCCCACAAACCTGTGTCGGTATACATATACCCCTCCTTCACCTCGCCGTTATATGGGCTGTAGTGAACCGGTTTACCATCCGCATCTATCTCATAGAATTTACGGGGAAAAAGTGTTGAGCGGTAGAGACAGGTGTAGAAAGTGCGCTCCTGGTCAAGATCACCACCTTCAACATCAATGCGTCCAAGCACGTCGTTCCAGGCCTTTTTACCCTCGGCCACAACCTGGTCGAAGCTGTTGTTTCCAAGCTCTTTAAGATTGAGCTCTGCCTGCTCGGGCGAAATGAACGACGATGCCACTCGGGCATGAACCTGCTCACCTTTTTTCGTCTTGAAGCCTACAACCGCACCGGTATGGAAACCATCCTGCTCTAAAGCCCCCCCTTTCAGGGTCAGATTCTCCGGAGCGACTTTGCCATCTTTATCTTTAGGTTCCACATCATTTGAGAATGTGGCAGTATAAGTCAGCGGTTTGTCAAACTCTACCACAAAATAGTTGCGGAAATTCTCCGGCACACCGCCGCTGTTGCGTGTGGTGTAGCCTACAACTTTGTTCTGCTCCGGGATTACCTTAACATAACTTCCACGGTCGAAACCGTCGATAACCACATATGAACTGTCATTTTCGGGGAATGTGAACCGGAACATAGCCGCACGCTCTGTCGGTGCGATTTCCGTCACAACATCATAATCAGCCAGATATGCCTTGTAATAATATGGTTTCGCCTCCTCCCCCTTGTGTGAGAACCAGCTCTGGCGCTCATCCTCGCGGAAGAGCGGCTTGCCTGTAACAGGCATTATAGAAAACTGTCCGTAGTCATTAATCCAAGGACTGGGCTGGTGGGTCTGCTTGAAACCGCGTATCTTATTGGCGGTATACTGGTATTGCCAGCCGTCACCCATAGGGCCTGTCTGCGGAGTCCAGAAATTCATTCCCCACGGGCGCGCTATTGCCGGATAGGTATTACCCGTTGAAAGCTCGAATGTCGACTGCGAACCCATCAGCGGATTCACCAGGTCTGCATAATCGCGGCTCTCCAAATCCGATGCCGAAGCTTTTGCACATGCCACAGCCAGCACTCCGGCCGCACCTGCGGCCATAACTCCGAAAATATATTTTCTCATCTGTATTTTCATGCTATAGTTTTATCATTTTCATTTTTTCACTCCCCAATCTGTCTTGACCGGACTCATCTCCAACACGAGCCCTCCCCCTTCTGCCAAGTCGGAATGGTTGAAGAATGGCTCAGCCAACGGTTTGCCATTGAGAGTGGCCGACTTGATATATTTGTTCTCTTTCGAAAAATTCTTCGCCTTGACTGTGAATTTCTTACCGCCGGGCAGATTGAATGATGCCGTCTCAAACATCGGTCGCCCGATTGAATAGACCGGCTGGCCTGGACATACCTGATAGAATCCCATGGCATTCAACACCAGCCATGCCGACATCTGGCCGCAGTCTTCATTGCCCGACAATCCATCGGGATCTACACGGTATTGTTCCTCAAACACCCTGTCAACAAGTTCCTGCGCCTTCCAAGGCTGGCCGGCATAATTGTAGAGGTGTATTATATGGTGCGACGGCTCGTTGCCGTGGGCATACTGGCCGATAAGGCCGCTTATGTCGGCCGACACAAGCTCTCCGGAAAGCTCCGACGAAACGGTAAACAGCGAATCAAGTTTCTCGGTAAACTTCCCGCGGCCACCCATCAGAGAAATCATCCCCTCGACATCATGCGGCACAAACCAGCTCCACTGCCAGGCCGTGCCCTCGCAATAGTCGTCATTGCGGTGATTCGAGGCATTGGGGCTGAACGGCAAACGCCATGAACCGTCGCTCATCACACCGCGCATAAACCGTGTGCCCGGATCGAAATATTTTTCATATGCCTTGGCAAAATGTGCATATTTATCGGCTGTCGCCGTGTCACCTGCAGCCGTTGCAAGCTGCGAGATACACCAGTCATCATAGGCATATTCCAGCGCCTTGGCCACCGATTCATTCTCCTTATCCGACGGTATATAGCCAAGGGTGTTTTTATAATACTTCGCCATCGGCATCACATGCGGCAGAACCTTCGGCGGACAGACGATACCGGCTGTGTCATATTCGGCAGCACGCACGGAAGCCTTCAATGCATCGTTTACATCAAAACTGTTCTGCCCCTTGGCCACGGCATCGGCAAACAGCGAAGCCGCATGATAGCCGATCATAGTGCCGGTGTAATTCCCCGCAAGTTCCCACTTCGGAAGCACACCGCCCTCCTCTGCCTTTAACAGCAGTGAGTTAAGGAAATCATCATTAAGCTGAGGGTCGATGATGGTAAGCAGCGGATGCAACGCACGGAATGTATCCCATATCGAGAAAATGGTATATACCGGGTTTTCTGCATCCCCTTGGTGGATTTTTCGGTCCATACCGAAATAGCGGCCGTCAACATCAGTAAACAGGTTCGGCGAGATTGCCGTGTGATACATTGCAGTGTAGAATTTCTTCAGGTCGTCGCTGTCGGCTGTTGTAGGCACCTCGATTTTCGACAGATAACCGTTCCAGGCCTCACGGGCTGCCTTGCGCGTACCGTCGAAATCAAATCCGGCCATCTCTGACTCAACATTTTTCCTCGCACCGTCATAGTCCACGGCCGACACACCAACTTTCACCAGCAGCTGCTCCCCATCTTTCATCGGAGGGAACTGCAACAGTGCCTTGCAGCGGGCATACGGACGCCCTTTCGTGTCGATAATGGTGTCTGTCACCAGTGTGTTGGTAAACGGTTTCGAGAACTTGGCATAGAAATAGATCTGCTGGTCGAAAGCCCAGTGTTCGGTCAGTTTCCATCCACGCAGTTCGGTGTCGCTCACAACTTCCAGTGCCATATCGAGATTGTTCTGGTGCTGGATTGAATAATCCATATCCACAATCATACCGGCCTCATCGGTTGACGGGAATGTGAAGCGGTGCAACGCCACCCGTTTGGTAGCCGTCATTTCTGCCTTTATACCGTAACGGTCAAGCTCAACACTGTAATAGCCCGGCTCTGCAACCTCTTTATTATGTGAAAACGCCGATGCATAAGGCAGGTTCTGCAGCGTGTTAACCTGGTTGTCAATAACCTGCCGGCCTACTGTGGGCATTATCAGCACATCACCGTAGTCGGCACATCCCGTGCCGCTCAGATGAGTGTGCGAAAAACCGTTAATCAACGAATCTCCGTAATAGTAGCCCGAACTGGCATCCCAGCCGTCGATACGCGTATCAGGCGACGGCTGAATCATTCCGTGGGGCACAACCGAGCCGGGAAACGTGTGGCCATGGCCACCGGTTCCTATCATCGGGTCAACAAACGAAGCATAATCTGTCGCTCCATAGGCCTTATGGCACGACACAAGAACCAGGCCCGGAAGACCCAACGCCATAGCTCCCATTGCAATAAACAAACTTTTTCTCATAATAAGTAGATGTTGAAAATTAGTTTATATCAAAAATTTTGCGTATGTTTGTGTAAACACATAAAGACACAACGCTATCGCAAAAATCAAAGTTATACAACTGACAGACCAGCAACGTC
>Ga0073908_1005030_pt1 | contig 11102 bp, 7 predicted proteins | sample MucameincwithD2O_FD_65484 | JGI IMG/M metagenome (GOLD analysis project Ga0073908, IMG submission 65484) | Mouse cecum microbial communities from Vienna, Austria - Mucus amended microcosms incubated with D2O | ecosystem: Host-associated > Mammals > Digestive system > Large intestine > Cecum...
GTGGCAGCTTAGAATGTATGGGCGTGGGTCCATCCCGAAATCTCCCCACCATGTTTCTCTGTATCCACCAAAAAGGATTGGAATCCTATGTGTAAAATACCCAAGTCTTATATCTGCGGAAAAAGGTAGCTGCCCTATTGGAGTAGCGCATCCATCGCCCTTCATCAAGAGAATTATCCTGCGACTACATACTCCCTTCTCCATGACAAATACAAAAAAATCGTGTTGGAAACAGGCTCTTTTATGTCTAACACCGGCTTATGGGATACCTATTTTGCTGGAAAAGCAATGCTGTCAATAGCCTCTGAATTTGTTGCATATGATGGGCATGTCTGGGATAAAAAGTGTCCCACGCCGCGAATTGCCGGACAAAGAGAAAGCAGTTCACCCTGAGACGGGATTTATACCTGGACTCCCAATTTGGGAAATAAATTCTAAGGAGGCTACTTTACTATGAATGAGAAGACCTATATCACACAAGAAGAGGGCAAGCTGTTGAAGTTTGCCGAAAACTATCAGCAGTGCTTTGAGCACGAATCCAGTCAGCCCAAGACGATGCCAGAGTATACACTGGTGAAAGCGTTCGTCAAGCTCCCTGAGTACGACAAGCTGGTCACCCTGGAAGTTCTGAAGTTCCTGTATCAGTTCACATTTGCAACCCACGACCAGATGGTCCGGCTGCTGGAGATGAAGGGGATCGACCCCGTTGGTCTGGATGACAATATCCGGCGGATGCTGGACGAGCGGATGATGAACAGCTTTTATTTGAATCAGTACAGCCAGATCAGCAAGGCTCCCGAGGACGCCTTTGTCCTGTACTGCATGGACTTCGGTGCTGTTGCTCTGCTGAAGCACTTCAGCAACTCTGATTGCATCACCTGGTTCACTACCGACGCCGTCCGCGGTTCTGGTCTGATCCAGAAGTATCTGAGCACTGTCGAATTCTATCTCGCCCTGGCCGAAGTGCAGGGCCCTGCTCTGCGTTACTTCAAGCCCACGTTTGACATCGCCTTCGGACACCGGGAGATTCGTTTCTCTGCTGCTTTCGAGATTATGCAGGGCTATTCGAGCCATCCGTTCATCCTGGAGAGCGTGCGCTGCTTCGACCTCCCCCTCATCTGGAAGGAGAAGATTGACAACAAGCTGGTCCATTTTGCCTGCAACAGCAAACACTGGGGGAAGTACTACTCCCAGGAGCCCGTCTACCTCTTCCTGTGTGAGAATGAGCAGGATGCCCTTGAGGCTGCTGACTTGTTCTATCGCCGGACCGATGGCCAGGAAAACTTCCGGCTCATCACTGACGATCAGGTCAAGGAAGGTCTGGCCAATGCCCACTTCCTGAAGTACATTCCAAGCGGAGAGGATAACAAGGTTGGGGCTCTGCAGCCCGTGAAAGCATCGCTGCTGGCTGGTTCCAGTACCTGATCCAAGCCTCTTTTAAGATTTTCTGCCGCTGCTGGGAAATCTCCCTGGCAGCGGCTTTATTTTTGCAAAATAGCTTTTGAACCGGTCGCGTATTATCACAAACGCCTTGTATCACCCTGCCTTCAGGCATGGGGAGTGTCAAATGTCTAACCGAAACATTGTCTTCTCCTGGTGGAAGAAGGCCAAGGCGCAAAAGAATCTGGAGGCCGAACAGATGGAGCGTATTTTGGATGCGGATCTGCACACAATGTCTGGCCAGAGTTCTGTAAGTTCTGCAGACGATTTGGAGTCAAAATACCAGTAGAACCTATTTGCTTTTGCACGGACCCGGCCATTATAGGCGGGTCCATTTTTTCGAGGAGAGGAATAGCAGCCCAATAGCTTTCCGGCCATCTGCATATCATATGTTTGTTCTGTTGGGAATTTGGGCCATGAGCTCAATCTGAGGAAATCTCAAAAACATATCAGAAAGGAGACGATTTCTATGCCTAACACTGGTAATGATATGAATAATGTTAGCGAACAGGCAATGAACCAAGCTTCGGACACAGCAAAAGGCTTGGGGCGTAAAGGGATGAAAAAGGCTGGCCGGATGGCCAGAAATGTTACCCATAAGGCAACGACCGCATTGCGAAAAAGCGCCGTAAAGGGTACTAAAGCGGTTGCTAAGGGCATTGCGAATCTGGCCAAATTTTTTATAAAGCTGCTTGTTCAGTTGATATCCCTTATTGGAGGCCCGCTGCTGGTTGCTGGCGGAATCCTTTTGGTGGGTGTTATTCTTTGGAACTTCATTGCAGAGGAACGCGGTTCCAACCAAAGTGATAATCTGGACCCTGCTGTGCAAAATCCAGCTATCGTGGATACGGAGACGGGTATCACAACAGCCCTGGCCATGACAGAACCGCAGGCAGTCATTGACGCCTACTACAAATATATGTCTACTTGTTCGTTTACGAAATCCTATAACGACAAGCTTTATACATTCAATAAACCGGAGCAGACTCAGGACTTTGCCGGTCTGAGGGATTATTTCGACCGCGAAAATAATTTCTACTTGTCTGATGACTTCATACGGATGGCAGATGAGCTGCTACACGATAATTCATTTTACTACCCAGAGCAGATTATTAAACCTGTATTCGGGAAGAAGATAAATCTGGAAGATAAGGACGGGAATGTATCCACGGTTTATACATCCCGGCTGCCCGTCGATTTCAAAACGGGTACAAACTCCAAGATGTTTGACGAGGAGATTGTAAAGGATTTTGATAAGATGCTGGTGGATACCTCGCAACTGGACTCAGATGTTGGCTCCGATGATACCCAGAACCTGATAGCCAAGTCCCAAACACCAACCGCGTCCACAGATACAGATGGGGTAACCACATACAGGTTGACTGACCGAAATGTAATTTCAGGAAGCTCGTCAACTGGTGTCCAACCTGGCCTCTGGGACTATGGCTTTGGCTCTGTACTTCAGTATCAGCCAGCGCAGAAAATAAGTTATATTGAGTGTACTTACACTCATGTGGAGATTGATATCGACCGCCGGTACTGGATTGAAACTGAAGCTGGTGGGGAGTGGGGAGATTGGCAGCATGTAAGGGTCGTAAAATGGCCATTAGCTGGAATTGATACCGTTGCAAAGCTGAACGCTGCCTTGGATGCATATATTGAGCCTCTTGAATCTGACACTGTTGACTACCGGTATCAGAAGCCGACCAATATCAACGCAATCATTGATGATACAGAAGCATGGGGTATGGGCAGTGAGCCAAACAAGGCCGAAGAAACAAAGTTTACCAATGCCTATAACCGCAAAGTTACGAATCAACATATCGATATGAAGGTAACTGATGCCAAGGATGTTGATATCGACCGTATGGAGTTTCAGGATATAGAGCTGAAAAATGCCTATGGCAATAAAGGCGCTGGCCTGTACCCTTTGAATATTGCCGTCGTCTCTCATGCGGCAACATTTTCTGGCAATATCCACTATACTATCAGACCAGCCGATAGTGCCGACTGTGAGAAGACAGTGATTCCTCTGAGTGAGAACAGCGTGGCCAATATTGACCACCGTGAACCCGTCACAAAAATCAGTGTAGCAGGTGGTTGTTCGGAGTGTAAGCTGACTGCAACCCGAACCGGCAGTGTTATTACCCAGATGCCCAAGATTGAGGAGGAAACATCCCCCTGGGGATTTGAATATATGCAGGAGTACGCTGATGAATATACGAACTATGTTCCATCCGACTACATGGAGGACCTGGATTTCTTCCTCCGTACCGGACTCAAGGCTGCCGAGGGTACATCTGAGAAGACAGAGTATCTGAATAACCTGGCGTTTCTGATGGATCTGGGGCTGCTTCGTATTTATAACGGTAACGTGTCGTTGAATGCAGTAGGCGTTGTGGACGCTGCTGATTTGGGTGACTCAACCTCTGATCTATATATCTTGTCCCATTTGATAGCGGTAGAGGCCGGGCCAGATAAGCTGGACAAGTTGATGGTCGGTTCTGTATTTGTCAACCGAGTTTTCAGCTCCAGATTCCCAAACACGTTCTGGGAGGTCCTTACACAGCCAAACCAATACTCGACATATCCTGGAAGATATGATCAGCCAAACTGGCAGCCGACGGAAGCTGACATATCCAGCGCTATGCAGGTGCTTTCAGGCCAGTTTACAATACCGGAAAATATCGTTGGACAATCGGCAAAAATCCAAGGAACGATTTACAAGATTGTAGACAATGGCGCTGGTTTCTACACACATTACTACTGCACGGGTAACAGCGAGGCGGTGAGTACGGTTGACCGGTATGGCCGCCCAGCTCCATCCGCAGCCCAGTTGGAATCCCTTGCCGCATCTCTTGATGGGGTTGCCCCATCAGAGATTAGTGGCAGTGCGATCTCGTTCGATCTTTCCACCAGCGCATTTATCGGAGATTCGCTGACGGTAGGCCTGGATGCCAACAATAACCTAAGCTCTGGTGGAGCTACCGTAATTGCTGAGACGGGGGCTGGGCTTCAAAAACTTAAAACTGTTGTGGAAAACTCGACAATTCCATCTACTGTGAAAACGATCTATCTGCTGGCTGGCACAAACAGCTGTACGGCCTATGACACTACCTTTGAAAGCCAGTATCAGGCATTGCTGACCGCGATAGGGGAGCAGGCCCCAGGAGCAAGGATCGTCCTGACATCTTTGCCACCCTGTATTGATGGAAAGGGGCACAATGCCTCAAATGCCTACATTATGGCCAAGAACCAGATAATCAATAAGATTGCCAGCTCTGGCGGGATGCAGATTCTCGATATATGGTCTCTGCTGCAAGAGGACAATTCTCTGGACCCTGCATACTCAGCCGATGGTCTGCATCTGAATTCCTCTGGCTACAACATTTGGTTCCTCCAGGTTAAGGGAGGAGCAACCTCAGGGTCAATCAATATTCCTGATCCTTCACTGGAATTTGAGAACCTTGACCAGAACGGAATGCCCATTGACTCCGACTATAAACTCTACGACATCTCCAGCTTTGATACTCTTACAGCAATCAATATGCAAGCCCATATCTCCCAGGCCGATTCTATGGCAAAGAGTTGGCTGGATCGGCTGATTGACAATATTGCAGAAGATGTTCTCGGATTCCTAACCCAGTTTTGGGATACGATTTCTAATACTGTATTTCCAACCAAGAACACAATACTGGACAGGTGCTTCCAGATTGGTGCGCAATACAACTCTGGCGACATCCGAGGTGTCGTCTATCACAGCATTACTTTTGCAACTCAGGTTTGGTACAGCACGGCGGAGGAGGCATCTGAGGAGCAGCTCAAAAACGGAGATATTACATTCTTATTCGTTGGTAAAGATGCTATGCTTGGGCTTGGAACATTGGGCTACGGAGGAACGAGAACGGTTCCTGGTACTGGCACAACGATTCCGGGAACCATATCACCTACCAATACGTACTACTCACCACTCACCAGTTTCAATGGCTCATACATGGAGCTTAATGTGCCGGCGGGAACCAATATACTTGCTGTTGGTGATGGGAAGATTACGGCGGTAAACAACGACCCCGCCAAGGCACAAGGGAAGTATGTAACTCAGGAGATTGAAGTTAACGGTCTAGGCGGCGGTACGCTCACTGTCACCTATGGCTATTTGGATACAATCAGTGTTTCTTTGGGAAGCAGAATTTCAAAGGGAGACTTGATAGGAACCTCTGGAAAGAAGCCTGGCGATACAGCTGCATTATATTTGCAGACGACCAGAGGGGGCTCTACTGTTGACCCCATGTCGATTTTCTATCAGTCGATGACGATTTATGGCGGCGGCAGTCTGGGCGGCGACCTGTATAACGCCGATGGCACGGTAAATGCTGAGAAGATTAAGAATCTGGAAAATCAGCTTACGGGCATCATCGGTGTCAGTAGGAAAGGTGAGGTTTCGAGTTACAGCAAATCTCAGACGAGCAGCCCGTACCACAAAGCGCCTATAAACAGCCTGCAAGGTCTCCAGTGTACCTGGTGGGCATGGGGTCGTGGATATGAATATTTGTGTACGATTCAAAATACTACGATTACAAAGGAACAGTACAGGAACGCAATCTATGGTAATGGTGGAGACTATTACAGAAATAATGAAGCTGCTGGGCTGTTCAACTATGGCTCAACACCTAAACCAAATTCCTTAGTATGTTATGGAGATCCCGGCGGGTATGGGCATGTCGCGTATGTAGAGGCTGTTGACTATGTAAACAGAGTCTACTATGAGAGCGAATGCGGGTCTGGGGTGCGCTGGATGGGTGTTAACAAGCGATCGTTTGGATATGCTCCATACTGGCATGGGCGGCAGTATGCGCTGGAAGGATTCATCTATCTTGACGAGCCAAAGGTCTAATATTTGTCTTGGGGTGGCAGGAGTTCCCTGTCATCCCATTTCCTTTGTAGAATTGCCTTATGCCCGTTTATCGGAGACGACTGAGTGTAATGTAGAAGCTTCTTTTTGTAGATACGATGAAATGTGGCGGGGAGAGGTTTTTTCTGGCTTGCTGGCCAAAGGTGCAGGGTAATCTTAATGATCGATGGTGCTTAGGCATAGTTCTGTGTTGTTAACAACACAGAATGTCACTGTGTCGTTAGGCATAGGGCAGCGGAAATTATAGCAATTTATCCCGGGATACCATCGATCAGTGTGGTTGTTCAGAACATGTGAATAGGGAGATCCCGCAAAATCCAAACCATAAACCCATTTTCTGTATATACCCAAATATGGGGTTTGCCGTTTTTGAAAATAGGAATCTTTCAGATCGCATAATATAAGATAAAGGACAGGAGGAGATTTTATGATTCCATTGAGCAAATTGAAGGTAAGTTCGGCTAAAGAGAAACAATTCCAGAAGAAGGGGATTGCCTGTGTGGAGGAACTAGCGGGATTCTTTCCCCGTAAGTATCAAGATTACCGAGAAAAGAAAGCTGTCAAAGATCTTCGGGACGGAGACATCTGCCGAGTGTCTGGAGTGATTACCAATATCTACGACAATACCCGTTTTGTCATCACTTTGGATGACGGGACTGGGGACATCGATATTACCTGGTTCGGTGGCTGCTATTACAAGAAAGCTCTGACCCCAGGCTCACTGTGGACCTTCTGCGGGAAGGTGAGCTATTTCCGAGGGCAGCCCCAGATTGTCCAACCAGCCATGTCCGCCCCAGGTGAGAACCGGTTGGCGCATATCCACCCGTTTTATTCCAAGATTCAGGGGATGTCTGATAAGTACCTGACTGAGAAGATTGACGCAAGCCTGTCTGTTATGGCTGCCGGGTCTGTCTGGTCGGAACAAGACGCGGTGGCAAAGGCTATGGGGCTGATGGAGAAGATTCCAGCCTACAGGGAGATGCATCATCCTATGGGTGGTGATTCCTGGAAGAAGGCAAAGCGGCGAATTTCGTTTGACCAGATCTATGATTTTTATGAGACTCTTTACAGCCGGCGGCAGAACAAGTCGTTTGCTCTGGCAAAGACAATGCCGAAGAGGGAGGAAATGGATGGGTTCATCAAGACGCTCCCTTTTCCTCTGACTGGAGACCAAAAGAAGGCTGTGGATGCCATCTACTTAGGGACGAATGGGGAAACGACCTTGAACGCTATGGTTGCCGGTGATGTTGGCTGCGGTAAGACTGCGGTTGCCCTTATTGCCGCCCTCCTTGCCTGGGAGAATGGCTATCAGACCATCATTATGGCTCCCACCCTCGTACTGGCTAAGCAGCACTACGATGAGATGGCCAAGATGGCCAGTGCCATTGGTGTAAAATTCGCTTTGATGACTGGCGAAGTCAAGGCAAAGGAAAGGAAGGAAATACTCAAGGGCCTGGATGAGGGCAGTATAGATATCCTGATTGGCACACACGCCGTCCTTTCGCCGGATCTTTCATTCAAGAACCTGGGCTTGACCATCGTGGATGAGGAACACCGGTTTGGTGCTCAGCAGAAGGAGCTTCTGGAGGCGTTCGATAAGGCGGGCACTCATCACCTGTCTATGACAGCTACACCCATCCCACGCAGCTATGCATCCTCTATTTATGGAGATAGTTTGGACCTTATCACGATTGAGGAGATGCCAAAGGGCCGGAAGCCAGTTATTACTAGCGTGGAGCATGACCGGGAAGAGGTATACCGCAAGTTGCTGACCGAAATCAATGCTGGCCACCAGGCCTACGTTATCTGCCCGTTCATTGAGGATTCTGAGGATGAGAAGTTCAAGGATATCCTCTCTGTCAAGGCAGTTACTGATGAGCTGAAGACGTTCTGTAAGTCCATTGGTACCGGAATCAAGGTAGAGTGTATCAGCGGCGATATGAAGCAGCAGGATGTTTTGGAGATTATCGACCGCTTTGCGGCTAGTGAGATTCAGATACTTGTTTCTACCACGATTGTGGAGGTGGGCGTCAACGTCCCCAACGCAACAGCTATCGTTGTGATGAATGCCGAGCGATTTGGTCTGTCAGCGATGCACCAGCTGCGTGGCCGCGTGGGCCGGAAGGGGGACCAGGGATACTGCTATCTGGTGTCTGATGTTTCCAATGAGAAGCTGGCAGCCATGACGATGTACTCCAGCGGCTTCAAAATCGCTGAGATGGATTTGAAACTGCGCGGCCCCGGCGACATTCTTGGCAGTGAGCAGACGGGCGACTCCAAGGTGATTGAGGTCATCCTGCGGTATCCAAATCTGGCCGCAAGCATTAGAAAGTATTTTCAGAATAAAAAGTGAGGAGAGTGATGGGATGGAGCTTCTTAAAAACGCCTACCCTGGATTGAAATCGACCTATGAAACACCGCATATTTGCGGTAAATGCATGGGGCATATTGGCACCGATTGGAGTTTCTGCCCGGAGTGCGGGACGCCCACTGGTCTGACGGCGGAGGATGTACGGCAATATCAAACATCGTCTTCTGGCAAGCCTATCAACGTGGTCCCGTGCGTGCCCGGCGATACTGTTTATGACCGGCGGGGTCAGGAGTGGCAGATAACAGCCTCCGAACTCCTTCTGGTAAATGGGCGGCCCAAATGGATTTTTCGATGTGGCCATATGGGCACTGAGGACTACTGCGCCCTGTACGAGGATGAGATTTTGACAGCAGAAGATGCAAAAGCGACCCGAGAGGCTTTCAAGACTGAGATGTAGAAGTCAGTTCTGGGCAATATGGCCGGGTGCCCGCAAACACATAGGGTTATCCCGGCCTTTGCGGACAAACACAATGAGTTAAACAGAAAGGAGGCAGAGGCTCTGGCTTTGGCAATTGCCTGAGCCAACCTCGCGATCATGGATAAACAAAGTTTGTTCATTTTAGCAAACCCCATGATGGAACAAGGACTGTATGCTGATGATGAGTTTTTCACCGATGATTCATCCTGTATTGTTTCGGCATACCTTTTCGCGATTGCTATGGAGGAGCTGCGGCCTGACTGGTTCACAAACTCCAAACATAAGCAGGCGGTTGCGGAAATGAAACGAGCGTTCCAAAACTACCGACGAACCAATAACCTTGACGCCGTACTGATGAAGGCAATGAGGGACAGCAAACTATTTGATAACCCCCGCTTGTTTGAGCAGCCTCAGGACACCGCCATGATTTGCCTGGAGGATTTAGCGCTCATTACCTCAAGCGACCCCAAGGATAAGAAGTTCGTTCTCCGGACGATGAGGGCCTATTTCAAAAAGGCGTTTCCTACATCCAAGCAGATTGCAAAGAACTGGATTGATAAGGAAATGAAGGGATCGCAATCTTTCTGCCGGCCTGCAAATGTCCTTGAGATGAAAAGTCTGCCTGACTTAAGTTCGATTTTGAAGCCTGCCACAGGTTTTTCCTTTGCAAGGGGCAGCTTGGGTCTGTTAGAGGAAAACGATTTGCGAAACGATGAAGTTACCGCCATAATGGACCAAGTGGGCCGCTATGTAATGATGCTAGTGGGCTGTGACTCTCTCTTTTTCGAGGGCTATGATGATGATGTCTTTTGGGACCTCCATGTCGATGAAGCAGGGGATGTCCATCTAAACCTTCCCCGCCGCAAGGCTGAAGAAATCGCCTGCCTGAACCCCACCTTGGACGCGTGTCTACTTTGTTCAGGTTTATTCAGGCCAGTTCTGACTCAGGTATATATGCTGCGAAAAGCCGGCCTGCCCACGGATATCCTGACTAAGCAAGATGATCCCAAAGTGCAGATGCTGTACAGTATCGCTGAGTCGGCAGTCTTGCCTATGATGGCAGAGATAAGGGATCTTACCGTGAACACAAAGAAGGTTCAGAATTTGGCGGAGGAGACAAAGGCGGAGTTGGAACAGCGGATTGATGCGTTGTCTAGCGATCTTGCGAAGGTTTGCAGGCAGGATGCTGACTCCCAGAATATATCTGCGTTGAAAACAACAATCTCCGATACTGAGCGGGAACTGCAGGAAACCAGAGAGACGGCAAGCCGCCTGGAAAAAGAACTGGAAAAGGCTCTGATATGCAATCAGAAGCTTGAGGCTTGTTTGGCTGAGTCCAATACCCGGTACAACGCCATCAATGAGCAGCTCATTGATTTCCTGGAAGAGGGCGGCATCTTCATTGAAGAAGATGAAGTATCCGAGCTGACTGACTTGAGCAAGAACCCATCTGGCATCCGGGAGCGCATTGGCGAGATCGCATATCAGAAGCTGCTCAATAAGCGGGTCATGGTTGTTGGTGGCCACGCAAACACCTATGCGGCTCTGAGCAACCTGTTCCCAAACTGGGAATATTACCCGGATGATTCCGTTTTGCGGGATACTGTATGGGCAGTTGACGCTATCGCTTGTATCACTACCTATGTGCCGCACAGAAGCTTTATCTATGCAAGGGACCGGGCCCGGTCTAAGGGCATTCAGTTTATCCCGGTGCCCCATAATGGGCCTGCCACAATCTGCAAACATCTTGCGACACATATCGTTGATGATGTGGCTGTTGCGTAATAGGAGGAAAAGAAAAATGTTTTCATCAAACCAAGTATTTAAAATCAGTGGGGAATTTGAGCAACTTGCTCCGGCCTTGGAGTTTGCGCGTGAACTACTCGGGTACAAGTACCCGAGCTTCCGGGCCGCAGCAGAAGATTGCTCCTTGTTGCAGCCTTTCTTTTATTCCTGCTTAT
>Ga0073908_1005038_pt1 | contig 11088 bp, 13 predicted proteins | sample MucameincwithD2O_FD_65484 | JGI IMG/M metagenome (GOLD analysis project Ga0073908, IMG submission 65484) | Mouse cecum microbial communities from Vienna, Austria - Mucus amended microcosms incubated with D2O | ecosystem: Host-associated > Mammals > Digestive system > Large intestine > Cecum...
CGCTTTATAGCGGACCAGTAGAGATGCTTGCGATACCGCCCTGTGGGGCGAGCAGTAATATAGCCCTTTGGAGGGCTAAAATCAAACCACCAGTTGAACTGGTGGTTGGTGACTTAGAAATGCGCTATGCGAAAATAGTGGGGAACATAATAATGATATACTGATTTATCCTTCCATATCCAAATATGAACATTCGAAAAAAATGCCATATACGGCTTTAATGGATAGGCTATGTAATTTTCTCAGACAAGAGGATACAGTATTGTTTGTGTGCGGGTATTCTTTTGGGGATGATCATATTAATGAAAGAATTCTGGCGGGGCTGAGAAATGGGATTACGTCTCATGTATATGTCCTTTTTTATGATAAGGCGTGGAAAGGGAACATCCCGTACTATACATTGAATGAATGCTCCAAAATGGCACAGATTGCGCTCTCTAATCCGAGGATCAGTGTTTTTGGGTGTCGTAATGCTGTCATTGGTGGAAAATATGGAGAGTGGAAGCTAAAACGTGAGCCGGATAAAAATGATGACATAAACATATCATTATATTTTGATGAAGATGCTCCTGAAAACGTTAGTATGTCTTTAAAAGAGGAACAAAAAGGAAATGAAGAATGGACGGGAAGGGGAAATTTAAAAATAACTGACTTTGCTAAGTTGGTTGTTTTCTTACAATCGATGATAGTGAACAACTAAAAAGTTCCTATAGAATATAATGAGGATGAAAAGAAAAGGTTGGCTTTTATAATTTTAAAGTGTTTGCAAGAGGAATATAGAAAGTGATATCTGTTAATATGAATGCGGGGTATGAGAAAGGATGGATGCACGAACAAGAATTGGTAGAGTTCTAAGTGTGAATGGCAATGCTGTCAGTATCAAGTTGCAAGATTCCGTGAAATCTAATATGCCAATAATAGATGGAATAGTTTATCGGCTTGGCCAGATAGGTTCTTTTCTAAAAATACCACTTGGATATGCTAACTTGTATGGTATAGTGACACAGACTGGAGCTTCAGCTATTCCAGATAAATATGTTGAAATTTATGAGTTGGATCCAGGCAGTATGCAAAATCAGCAATGGTTGAGCATGGTTCTCGTGGGAGAGCAACAGGGCAAAAGATTCACTCGGGGGATTTCACAATCTCCTACAACAGGTGATACAGTACATTTGGTAACAAATGATGACTTGAATGTTATTTATGGAGATTATAATATACAGAATACGATTGATGTAGGAAATATAAGTATATCAAGCAGTTTAGAAGCCAGACTTGATATAAATAAGATGATTTCACGTCATGCGTGTATTTTAGGGTCTACTGGAAGTGGAAAATCTAATGCTGTCGGAGTGATTTTGGGAGCTATTGGGCAAAAAGATTTTCCAAATTCCCGGATATTACTTATTGACCCACATGGTGAATATAATAGTGTATTTAGACATAGCTCAGTGGTGTTTAAGACGCATGCGAATGCAGATGCGGGTGAGAATGAATTATATATTCCATTTTGGGCTTTGCCGTTCAATGAGTTGATGAGTATTTTGGGCGGCTCTTTGTCGGATGTGAATAAAGAGTATATACGGTCAAAAATTGTAGAAGAAAAAAAGAAATGCGTTGAGAAACTTCAATTGGAAATTGAGCGGGAATTTGTAACAGCTGACTCTCCAGTTCCGTTTAGCATAAAAAAATTGTGGTATGAATTAGACGATTTTGAGAGACAGACATTTGATAAGCCTAGAGATGTCAATACATTGATGAGAAGAACCGAGGAAGGTGATCCGGAAAAGCTGATATCAAATAAATATCCGCCAGCTTCTGTAGGCGGTGGAAGCCCATTTTTAAACTTTCAGGCAAAAGGTATTTTAGGTTTTTTAGACAATATGCGATCTAAGATGAAGGATTCACGATATAAGTTTCTGTTTGAGCCAGGAGACTATTCTCCTGATTTAGAAGGGAGAACCAAAAAAGGATTAAATGATCTTTTAAAATTGTGGCTTGGAAATACAGGAAAGATTACAATTCTTGATTTTTCAGATATACCGAGTGAAATTATGGTTTCCACATCGGGAACACTGCTGAGTATTGTATATGATGCGTTATTTTGGGGACAGAACTTACCCATTGGCGGGAAACAACAGCCTCTCTTAGTGGTTTTGGAAGAGGCACATAATTATTTAAAATCGGAAGAGTTAAATATTGCTTCAAGAACTGTTCAAAAAATTGCAAAGGAGGGGAGGAAATATGGAGTAGGCTTGTTGCTGGTGTCTCAAAGGCCTTCAGAGTTGGATGAAACTGTATTAAGCCAATGTGGAACTATGATAGCGCTAAGAATGAACAATTCGAGGGATAGGGCGCATGTTCAAAGTGCTATACAAGACGAACTGCATAATATAGTGGATTCGCTGTCAGGATTGCGCACGGGAGAGGCAATTATAACTGGTGAAGGAGTTAAGATACCTTCGAGAATACAATTTTATAGACTTGAAAATGCTGTAAAAAGTTCTGATCCAGATGTGGCATGTTGTTGGAAGAAGCAGCCGAATAGTGATCAGGTACAATATGACAAATTGGTAGCTCTGTGGCAAAACCAAAGCTTTTTTGAAAGGAAGAAAGGGGAAGGCGATGAACAACAACATTAAGATGATAAAAGTAGATTCTTCGAATGTTGATGAAGTTGGATATGATGAAGCGGAACAGGTGTTATATGTTCGTTTCTTGACAGGTGCGTTATATATTTATAAAGGAGTGAGCGTATATGAATTTGAGGGATTATGTTCGGCTCCTTCGGTTGGATCCTATCTTCACAGAAACATCAGAAATAATTATCCTTATGAAAGGATAGAATGATTCTGTTAATATTAGGTATTTCAGCAAACTGTCAGGCAAAAGAATTGCTTTTAGTTTTTATATACAAACATGTTGCGGCAAAGGGGAGATTCCATGTATAATGAAAGCAAGGAGGCCTTGATAACAGAATAAAATCAGACGTGGAATTCCGTACATTTATTTTAGTATGGAGGAACGCGTTATGAAACGGGTTTATTGTCTTTATAGAGTATCAACCAAAAAACAGGTGGACAGAAGTGAAAAGAATGAGAGCGACATTCCCATGCAGAGGACGGCCTGCCATGACTTTGCAGGCGGCCAGAGGGACTGGAAGATTTTAAAGGAATATTCCGAGAAGGGGGTGTCCGGCTACAAGGTGTCGGCACAGGACCGTGACGCCATCCAGGAGCTGAAGGAGGCCGCCCTGAAAGGAGAATTCGATATCCTCCTGGTTTTCATGTTTGACCGCATCGGCAGGATTGATGACGAGACGCCTTTTGTGGTGGAGTGGTTCGCAAAGCATGGCATCGAGGTGTTGAGCACCCAGGAGGGGCAGCAGAGGTTTGACAACCATGTGGATAAGCTGACTAACTACCTGCGGTTCTGGCAGGCATCGGGGGAGAGTGAGAAGACCTCCATCCGGATCAGGAACAAGATGCAGCAGATGGCCTCTACCGGGCTTTACACGGGTGGCCCTGTGAAGTTCGGATACCGCCTGGTGGAAAGCGGGACGGTGAACAGGAAGGGGCAGCCGGTCAAAAGGTATGAGATTGACCCGGCGGAGCGGGAAGTCCTGCAGTTGATTGACGATATGACGGTGCATAATGCTCATGTACGGTAAAGAAGCAAGCAACCGAAAATAAGAGATAGACCGCCAGTGCCACATTATTCCGAACCAAAGAAATCAAAGACCAAAAGACAAGCATTGATTTTAACTGCCTTTAAATATATAATACTTTTTAGAAGAGGAGGTAAGATTAATTTATGAGTAGAACAAAAGTTGCATAGCATGAGCTATTGCAAAAAAACTAAAAAGTAATAGTTCATGCTTATCCTAAATGATTTCTTTGGGAGGTGCAACACATGAACTATATAAGTGCCAAAGATGTATTGCCAATAGAGATAATTAAGCAGATACAATGTTATGTAGATGGTCAGATTATCTATATCCCTAAATCGGAACCTAAGAAAAAAGGACGAAAAGTTGATACTTTGGCAAAAAGAGAACTATCTATACGAAATACAAATATCTACATGGAATATATTAGCGGGCTTTCAATTAAGCAACTCTCCCAAAAATATTTTCTTGTGGAAAAAAGTATTCAAAGAATCATAAGGCAGGAAAAAACAAAGAACTTATAACAAAGAGATGTGCCATGTAAAAAATATGGCACATCTTTTATTTATAAATTCAAAGTGTTCCCCTATCAACAATAAAATAGATTATACTATTTTATGCAGAGGAAATGAAAATTTTTATAACTTGCACAGAACAATATAAGAGCATAAGGAGAGAATGACATGGGAAACAAAATAATCATAGCCGAATCCGAGAGGTTGATTTTAAGAAGATACAAGAAAGAAGATATACAGGATTTATTTGAATATTTATCTGATAAAGAAGTGGTGAAATATGAACCATATAAACCGCTATCTTTTGATGAAGCAAAAGAAAATCTTAAATGGCGCATAAGTACAGATGAAATGATTGCTGTCGAATTGAAAAAATCGCACAAAATGATTGGAAATGTATATATGGGAAAGCGTGACTTTAAAGCACTGGAAATAGGATATGTGTTTAATCGGAATTATTGGGGAAATGGTTATGCTGTTGAGAGTTGCAAAGTTTTAATTCAACAGGCATTTTCAAATGGGGTACATAGGATATATGCAGAATGTGACCCCAATAATAAGAATTCATGGAAATTACTTGAAACGCTAGGATTTCAACGTGAAGCTCATTTTAGAAAAAATGTATATTTCTGGAGAGATGAAACTGAAAAAGCGATTTGGAAAGATACATATGTATATGCCAAGTTAAATGATAATACGTAAATAAATGCTCATGTACGTCATGGAAAAGTCCATTCACAGAACATGGAAAAGCTAAAGGGCAACTTTCCCACATTCTGCAAACAGACTTTCCCACAACTCCATAAGACAGCAAGTTATGCACATTACGCACAAATCCAAACTTATATAAAATCCAAACTTTTCTGAAAACAGCTTGATAATTGGGGATTCTTGCCGGAAAAAGTTTGGATTTCGTTTCACAAAATACAATACTCCAATTATGACAAAATGCGTAAAACATTGCTATTTAGCTCTGTTTCAATCAATTTATTCTCATTTCTGACAAGAGAAGTACAAAACAAAATCCAAACTTTTATATCAGAAAATGCCTTGAATAAAGGATTTACAGAGGAAAGTTTGGATTTCTTCTAAGTTTGGATTGGTGTAGAAATCCAAAAGTTTAGATTTTCCCACAGTGCCGACTACTACGGAATCCCCCTCATTCTGCGCTCTGTATGCGCATATTTATATAATTTCTGCAAAATAATTCGTATAGTGTTCAGTTGCTACACTTGTATTCTTCGAGAAAGCGAAATATAATATAGAATATTATATCGGAGGTGCATTATGGATTACATGACGCTTAAACAGGCAGGAGAAAAATGGGGTATCTCTCCCCGTATGATAAATTATTACTGCTCTGCCGGACGAATTGCGGGGGCAGAAAAAATGGGAACAGTCTGGTTAATACCAAAGGACGCTGAAAAACCCATAGACGGAAGATTAAAAGAAAAGCGGGGGAATTTGAAATGAAGCATATTTTGATTATTGATGATGATATTCATATTGGGAATATCATTGAAGAAGCACTTATAAAAGAGGACTATCAAGTATCACGGGCTTATTCGGGAACAGAAGCATTATATGTGCTGTCTGCGTCAAAACCCGACCTTATTCTGCTTGATTTAATGCTTCCCGGTCTTTCCGGTGAAGAAGTGCTGCCACAAATAAAGGACATACCTGTTATCGTTGTCAGTGCAAAGATTGATATAGATGATAAGGTTGAACTTTTACTTGGCGGTGCAGCAGATTATATTACGAAACCTTTTGAAATGAAAGAGCTGCTTGCAAGAATTACCGTTGCACTCCGAAGTGGCGTAACTGCGGTTAATTCCAAGGAATGTCCTTCTTCCTTTTTATCTTTTGATAATCTGCGGCTGGACATAATGACGCATGAAGTCTTTGCAGGACAGCAAGGAGTGAATTTAACGAGGACGGAATATGCAATCTTAAAAATTCTCATGCAGAACCCGTCACAAGTAATAGCGAAGTCTTTATTGCTTGAACGCATTAGCGAGGACACTCCCGATTGCACGGACAGTTCACTAAAAACGCATATCAGCCACTTGCGAAAAAAGTTACGGGATATTGGGGGAAAAGAATATATAGATGCAGTATGGGGGATTGGCTTCAAATTGAAGTCGGAATAAATCTCAACTAAATCTCAACTATTTTCTTAACTGTTTTCTCAACCATTTCTTGCTATAATGCCAACATCTAGCACAAAATACTTGTGCAGAAAAGGAGGCTAAATTTATGGATTATGTCCTAACTACAAACGCTTTGTCTAAAAAGTATGGAGCATTCAAAGCGTTGAACGCTGTTTCCATGCACATTCCCAAAGGGGCTATCTATGGTTTCGTTGGAAAAAACGGAGCTGGTAAAACAACGCTAATTCGCTTGATCTGCGGATTGCAGACCGCTACTTCCGGCGAATACACGCTGTATGGAAGGAAAAATACGGATAAGGAAATAATCAAATCACGCAAGAGAATGGGAGCTGTCGTTGAAACACCGTCTATTTATCTTGATATGACGGCAGAAGAAAATCTAAAAGAACAATACCGTATCCTTGGTCTGCCCTCTTTTGACGGGCTGAAAGAGCTGTTAAGGCTGGTTGGCCTTGAAAACACCGGGAAAAAGAAAGCGAAAAATTTTTCCCTTGGTATGCGGCAACGGTTAGGGATTGCGGTTGCGCTTTGCGGAGATCCCGACTTTCTTGTGTTAGACGAGCCGGTAAATGGTCTTGATCCGCAAGGTATTATTGAAATGCGGGAACTAATTTTGAGACTTAACCGTGAACATCAAATAACGGTACTGATTTCCAGCCACATTCTTGATGAACTGGCAAAATTGGCAACACACTACGGCTTTATTGACAATGGAATGATTGTAAAAGAAGTAAGTGCAGCAGATTTGGAATCCGCTTGCAGGAAATGTGTATTTATGGAAGTGAGCAGCACAAAAGCACTTGCCTGTGTACTTGACCGAATGGGAATCGAGTATAAGATTTTGTCAGATACGACTGCCAACGTGTTTACAAAAGTGAAAGCGTCCCTGTTGATTTCTGAACTGGCAAAAGAGAATTGTGACGTGATTTCCATGCAGGAACGTGCCGAAAGTTTGGAAAGTTTTTACATCAGTCTTGTTGGAGGTGAAAAACATGATTAAACTTTTAAACGCTAATTTAGCAAGGCTTTGGAAAAATGGAGTGTTTTGGTTTTGTTTTTTGGTGTTGAATGTTTTTTGCATTATACAAAAAATTGCTATTATCCAAGATACGGTAGAAGTACATTATTTAGAGGAAGCATTTTGGATACAGGCATATGTGATTGGTATTATCCTTTCCGTCTTTATCAGTCTTTTTGTAGGTGCTGAATATGAGTATGGCACAATCAGAAATAAAATTATTTCAGGTTATGGCCGTTCAGACATTTATCTTGCAAATATATTTACTTGTATTATTGCGGGATGGATTATGTGCATGGGGTGTCTGATTTCTTCGCTTTTGGTTGGCGTTCCATTTTTGGGATTTTTCCACGTTGAACTTTCAGAGATTCTTTTACAAGGGATTTGCGTGTTTGCCTTGAGTGCGGCTTATACGGCAATTTACTGTTTTTTTGTCATGGTAATCCCTAACCGTACCGTTGTAGCTGTTGTCTGCATTTTACTTTCATTTGCGCAATTATTTTTCGGCATTGTTATAGGGAATCGGCTGGACGAAACAGAATATTATTATATTCCGGATGCGTCCTTGGGGATAGGTGAAATTGATGATGGAAGCAATTCTAAATGGATTCGTAATCTCGATTATTTAGAGGGGACAGAGCGGCGAATTTATGAAATTGTTTTTGAAGTAATTCCGGGAGGACAGTCCTTGCAGCTTAGTGGAATGTATTTTATTGAACACGCCAGCTATATGGAGATGTTCTCGGCTTCAGCGGCGTGGATTATTTTATCATGCGGCTGTGGATTGATATTATTTCGCAGGAAAGATTTGAGATAGAGGGAGGTATGTTCATGCTTTTGCCTTGGGTTTTGTGTAGTATTCTGTCTGCCGTTGTTCTGTTTCTCAGCGTGAAAATTCATACGTTGAAAGTGAGCATGGAAGAAATACGGGTACAGCTTACAGACTGGCTGAAAACAGATACGAATACCCTTATTTCTATATCTTCCAGCGACAGACAGATGCGATTACTGACATCTGACCTAAACAGGCAGCTTAGGCAGCTTCGCCGACAACGCAGGCAATACCTAGACGGAGACAGGGAGTTGAAAGATACCATAACGAATATTTCTCACGATTTGCGGACACCTTTAACTGCAATTTGTGGATATTTGGATTTGCTTCGGGATGAAGAAAAGTCCGAAAAAGTCACTCATTATGTCATGGCTATTCAAAACCGTGCAGAGGTATTAAAACAATTAACGGAAGAACTGTTCCGTTATTCGATTATCATGTCGGCGCAGGAGTCTATGCAGCTAGAGCCTTTATGTGTGAATGATATATTAGAACAAAGCATTGTATCATTTTATGCTACATTGACGAAACGTGGCATTACTCCGCAAATAGACATTACTGAAAAAAAGATTATGCGTACTTTGAACAGAACTGCTTTCCTGCGTGTACTGAACAATATTTTGAATAATGCGGTGAAATACAGCGGCGGTGATTTGAATATTTTGTTGACCGAAACGGGGGAAATCATTTTCTCAAATACAGCGAAAAATCTAAATGACGTGCAGGTTGGAAAACTGTTTAACCGCTTCTTTTCTGTGGAAACTGCAAGGAATTCAACAGGCTTAGGGCTTGCTATCGCAAAAACATTGGTTGAACAAATGCAGGGAACTATTACAGCACAATATCACGACAGTGTACTAAGTGTCTGTATAGACTTTCCGCAAACAGTAGAATAAAAGTATAAATGGAAGTAACACCGGAAATATGGGAAAGATATATTGCAGAATGTAATTCGCGGAGGAAATAATCCATGGAAACAAGAGATTTGATATTGAGAAATTGGCAGGACAGCGATGCAAAGGCTTTATATGAAATGTGTCTTGACGAGACTTTGAGAAAAAGCGGGATTGATTTCTACAATTCGATTACTGACAGCCGGAATACAATCCAATGTTGGAAGAATGACAAGGGCTTTAAAGTGATTGCCGACAAAAGAAACGATAATTTTATAGGATTTATAATCAGAAAAAGGCGAGTGGAAAACATTGCAAGGCAGCATTGCAATGAAATATATCTGGACGTCTGCAGGAATGATGATGATTTGACACTATGTCTGGTAAAAGAATTGTGAATCGTACTTCAGACTACGTCGTTTGTTTATGACCATACAAATTTTGCGATACCGCTCACAAAATAAGACATTACCTTCTCTTTTCCGTTTGTCAAAAAATTATACACAAGAGCAGGTAGCCAACAATCTGAATGTAAATGTACAGACTGTTTCGAGGTGGGAATGCGGAACAACTTTGCCGGACGTTTTGACTCCTCCTGTTTTAGCAAGGCTCTATGGCGTAACGGTAGATGTTTTTTACAAAAGGAACTCAGTTGCATACAATAACTATGCACAACGTTTGACCGCTGTTTATGAAAAGACACGGAAACCGGAGGATTTTATACATTGTCTTTTGGAGTATAAAAAGCTTATGCATGGCGGTGTACTTTCCGTGGAAGATAAATGGAATTATGCAATCATTCATCAGTGGATGTTTGAATATTGTAAAAATACGGCGATGGAGTGGTATGATACTATTTTGAAAGAAGGTTCCGACTTTGATGAAAATTCATTCTACAGAGCCTGTGCATGCCGTATTTCTTTCCTTTTTGCAGTGGGGAAAGGTGAGGAAGCTTACGAATGTTTTTTAAAGGCCGTAGAAAAATTTCCGGATGCCTGGGAGTTATATATCCATGGCGGAGAAGTTTGTGGGAAACTTGAAAAATATGATGAGGCAATCCAATATTTTGACAGAGCCGGTGCAATAGGAACACCTTTTTATGATGAGTTATATTGTAAGGCGATGCTATATGAAAAAATAGGGAAGGACAGGGATGCGTATAAGCTGTATCAGGAAATTGCTGAGAAACTTCGTAAAAATGGCTTTGATGTTGAAGCAGACATGGCTGAAGAAAGTGCAAAAAGGCTGGATATGAAGAAAAAATAAAACATTGGCAAATTATTTAGGTTAGAATTGGTAGTGGGGTAAACGAAAAAGCAGTTTTGGCGGCACATGCATCAGAAACCGCCGTATAAATTCAAAACCGGAAATGGTCTGTTCTTTCCATTGCCCCTTGTTCCGGTAATCTTTTACAGAAAAAGTAACGTTTTCACCGTCCATGCAGATGATGCGGTGACTGCTGTTGGCAATCCGATGGGTGCATTTGGGTCATAAAACCGCTTGCCAACCAAGCAGGAAACCTGAAAAGGTATCCTGCTTTTTCTATGCCCGGAATCCGGGAGAAAGGAGGGCGGACACAGCGAACCGCTATTCGGTAATTATCGGGAGAAAATCCGATTTCGCACAAAGAGCGGAGATAAGCCTGAAAAATAAAAAAGTTTGGATTTCTCCTAAGTTTAGATTTTGTAACAGTTCAGCCCAGGACTTTGCACTTGCTGCAAAGTCCGTACGAGCACGTCAATTTGGCCGAGAAAAAATCTGACCCTCGCCGAAGGCGATTTGGAATGGGCAGATTCCGTAACAGGGAAGCCGAAAGGCTGAACTGTTACTAGATTTTTCACAATGCAATTTTAGGTACTTGTCATTGTCCAAATCTCCACATATAATTGTAATGTGGCTGTAATCTCGGCATATGGATGTGTAATTTGATGAACGGAGGAACGTCAATAATGAACAGGATTTTGATTATAGATGATGATAAGGAACTTTGTG
>Ga0073908_1005047_pt1 | contig 11060 bp, 5 predicted proteins | sample MucameincwithD2O_FD_65484 | JGI IMG/M metagenome (GOLD analysis project Ga0073908, IMG submission 65484) | Mouse cecum microbial communities from Vienna, Austria - Mucus amended microcosms incubated with D2O | ecosystem: Host-associated > Mammals > Digestive system > Large intestine > Cecum...
CATAGCCCGCAACAATCTTGCCGTAGCCCGTTCCGCTTTTTTCCCCTCTCTGACCTTAAACGCAGGCTGGAGCCGAAACCGCAACTCCGGCGCCATGACCACTCCGGCAACCGACGCATCCGTCGTACAAGGCTGGCACGGCTCCGTAGCCATGAACTGGGAAATAGACCTCTTCGGCAAAATCTCGGCACAGGCCGGACGCAGCAAAGCTCTCGTGAATGTAAGCGCGGCCGAATATGCCGCGGCCATGGTGGCACTGGAAGCAGATATAGCCGGCACATTCATAAACCTGCGCATCAGTCAGGCGCAGATGGAGCTGGCTCGCAGCCACAGCGAAAAGCAGGCACAAGTCGTGAAAATCACGGAAGCCCGACACGAATCCGGCATTGCTTCGCGGCTCGACGTGACGCAGGCCCGCACAGTCTATTATTCGACCATAGCTTCCATTCCGCTCCTTGAATCGTCCATCAATTCCTCGATAAATGCGCTTTCCGTGCTGCTTGGCATGGAACCTGACTCCCTGCCCGCAACGGTGAAAGCCGGCGGCACGGTTCCCGACTGCCACATGCTCGTGGCCACAGGTGTTCCTCTCGACCTGCTGGAACGCCGACCCGATATCGTAGCCGCAAGAGCTTCCGTCGACGCCGCAGCGGCGGCTTTGGGAATAGCGCGTAAAGATTATCTGCCCGACCTTGCTATCGGAGGCTCTATAGGAACCGAAGCGCATTCCGCAAAAAATCTGTTCACCGGACGAAGCTTCACCTACACCGTAAGTCCGACTCTGTCGTGGACAATATTCGACGGGCTTTCGCGCCGGAACAACATACAGTCGGCACAACGCGAGCTTGAAAACGAAACCGACAACTATCATCTGGCCGTACTGACGGCCATCGAGGAAGCCGACAACGCCATGAACTCGTACGTCAGCTCATTACACTACATAAGCAGTCTGCAGAAAGTAGTGGAAGAGAGCGAAATGTCGCTCGACCTCTCCCTTGCGCTTTACAAACAAGGTCTTTCACCTTTCTCCAACGTGGTCGACGCGCAACTGAACGTTCTCGAATACCAGAACACTCTTATTTCGGCGCAAGGACGCGCACTGTCATCGCTGATCGACCTTTTCAAGGCTCTCGGCGGTGGATGGGACGGAAATTTATAAAAGAACACCGACATGAAAACATCATCCATCATCATGCTTCCGGCAGCGGCACTCTTAGCAGTCGCCGCCTGTACGTCGTGCAGACACAAAAAGCACAACAGCGGCGATGAAATACCGGCCATTGAGGTCGCTCACCCGCTGACCGACTCCGTAGTGCTTAGAAAAACATACCCGGGCTACCTGACGGCCAACCGCGAAGTGGAACTTGTTGCGCGTGTCGACGGCTATCTCCTCTCCCACCCCTACAAAGCCGGCGACCGTGTGCGCAAAGGCGAAACGCTGTTCACTATCGAAGACCGCAACTACCGCGACGCCGTGGACCGGGCCGAAGCGTCGCTACAGACTGCGCGCGCATCGCTCGATTATAATACCGAACGCTATGAAGCCATGAAGCGCGCCCTGAGCAGCGACGCCGTCAGCGAGATGGAAGTAGCCCAGGCCAGAAGCGCCATGGAACAGGCCTGGGCCGATGTAGAGAACGCCTCCGCGGCTTTGCGCACGGCCCGTACCGAATTGTCGTACTGCACCGTCCGGGCACCATTCGACGGGCGCATCAGCTCCGGTAACTACGACACAGGAGCGTACCTTTCAGGCTCGTCACAACCTGTTACCCTTGCAAAGATCTTCGACGACGCGACTATGGTAATCAATTTCTCAATTGACGACGCATCCTACCTCAGCCTTCTGCGTGAAAATGCCGCAAAACTGGGAGTTGACCTGCGCGACATACCACTCGAATTTTCCGACTCCCTGCCAGGACAATACAACTGCGACCTATCTTACATGTCGCCTGAAATAGACAAATCGACAGGCACCCTGCGCATGCAGGGCCTGACAGATAATCCCGACGGCGACCTGCGAAGCGGCATGTACACGGAAATACATCTGCCATACGCCATTGAGCCGCACGCACTCCTTATCCTCGATGCCGCAATAGGAAGCGACCAGCTCGGAAAATATGTCTATACAGTCGATGAAACGGACAAAATCACATACACACCCGTAAAAACCGGAGAGGTGCTGGACGACACCCTGCGCATCATCACCTCAGGCCTTAGCCCCGACGACCGCTATGTCACCCGCGCGCTCATGAAAGTGCGCGACGGCATGAAAGTGAACCCCTCCCTCCCCTCCGGAAAATAGTCCAACAAAAAGAAAATCAACGACGATGTTCAGCAAATTTTTCATCGACCGCCCGATATTCGCCACCGTTCTGGCCATACTGATGATATTGGCAGGACTGCTGACGATCAGAACACTGCCCGTGGCCCAATTTCCCGACATCACGCCGCCTACGGTCGTCGTAGAGGCCAGTTATCCGGGAGCCGACGCACAGACTGTGGCCGAAACCGTCGGCGCACCCATCGAAGAACAGGTCAACGGCGTTGAAGGCATGATGTACATGAGTTCGAACAGCGGCAGCGACGGGTCCTACTCGCTGACTGTGACCTTCGAGGCCGGAACCGATCTCGACATCGCCTCGGTCAAGGTCCAGAACCGCGTGGCCCGAGCCGAAGCCACACTGCCGGCGCCGGTAAAACAGCAGGGAATCTCTGTTTCATCACGCTCGTCCGACATCATACTTTTCATAGCCCTCGAAACCGACCGGCCCGAAGTCTACGACGCGCTGTACCTGACCAACTATGCCAAACTCAATATCGTCGACGAACTTTCGCGCATCGACGGAATAGGAGGAGTCAACGCTTTCGGCGCCGGCGACTACAGCATGCGCGTATGGCTCGATCCCGACCTGATGCGCATCCGCGACATCACCGCTTCCGACGTAATGAATGCCATCGCAAGCCAGAACATGGCCGTATCGGCAGGCTCAGCAGGCGCACCGCCCACAGCCGGCGACAATCCATTCCAGTTCACACTTACTTCCCGCGGCCGCCTAACAAGCCCCGAAGAATTCGGCGACATCATAATCCGTGCAGGCGACTCCGGCGGAGCGCCTTTCCTGCGGCTGCGCGACATAGCACGCGTGGACATGGGCAGCCAGAGCTACTCCATGATCTCGCATGTTTCCGGCCACGACGCCGGTCTTATCGGAGTATATCAGCTTCCGGGAGCAAACGCCCTGAAAGTGGCACATGCCGTGGAGGACAAGCTGGAATCGCTTCAGCAATATTTCCCGGAAGGTATAGACTACCGCGTGATTCTCGACACGACCGACTTCGTCAACGCGTCCATCGACGAAGTCCTCGTCACCTTCCTCGAAACCACGCTTATCGTGATGCTCGTCATCATGCTCTTCCTGCAGAACTGGCGTGCGGTCATAATCCCGATGATAACCATCCCCGTATCGCTCGTAGCCACTTTCGCGGTAATGAAACTGATGGGATTCACAATCAATACCCTTACCCTTTTCGGACTCGTTCTGGCAATCGCGATTGTCGTCGACGACGCCATAGTCGTGGTCGAGGACTGTTCGCGCATCATCGACAGCGGAAAACTGTCGCCAAAAGAAGCGGCAGAGAAAGCCATGAAAGAACTGCAGGGTCCAGTGGTCGGTGAAGTGCTTGTCCTTCTGTCGGTATTCATTCCTACGGCTTTCATATCCGGCATCACAGGCTCTCTCTACAAACAGTTCGCACTGACAATAGCTGTTTCGACCGCCTTTTCCGGTTTCAACGCCCTTACATTCACGCCTGCCATGTGCGCCCTATTCCTGAAGCCCCGCCGGAAAAGCAATTCCCTGCCGTTCCACCTTTTCAACAAAGGATTCGGAAACACACTCGGATTATACAACAAGGGTGTGGGGAAACTTCTGAAGCGCCCACTGCTCTCACTGCTGATATTCGCGGCAATCTGCGGCGCAGCTTTCTGGGGGTTCATGCGCTGGCCTTCAAGCTATGTCCCGCAAGAGGACATGGGCTACTGCCTGACCTCGGTGCAACTTCCGACAGGCGCATCGCTGCAACGCACCGACTCGGTGATGAAACGCGCCTCAGCCGCCATACAGGGTATTCCCGAGGTGAAGGATGTCATTTCCGTCACCGGCAATTCATTTCTCGCAGGCGGCTCCGGAAGCAATCTCGGATCCATGTTCGTGGTACTGAACCCATGGAACGAACGCAGAGGCAAATCGCAGTCGGTCGACGCCGTGATAGCTGAAATAAGCCGTCTGACAGCCGGCATAGAGGAAGCCGTTATATTCTCCGTCAACCCGCCGGCAATTCCCGGACTGGGCATGTCGTCTGGACTGGAGATGCAACTGCTCGACATAAACAACCTCGGAGCCGAGGAGCTGCAGAAAGCCGTTGACGAAATCCGCAAATCCGCAGCAGACTACCCCGAACTCGCACAGGTGACATCGCTATATCAAGGTGAAGTGCCGCAATATGCCGTGCATATCAACCGCGACAAAGCAAAAATGTACGGACTTACGATGGAAAATATCTACTCCACCCTCTCGTCGTTTATGGGTACAAGCTATGTCAACGACTTCGTGCGCTTCGGTCGCGTCTACGAAGTCCTGCTCAGCGCCGCCGGCATATCAAGGGCAAACGCCGACGACGTCCTGAAACTCAGTGTCCGCAACTCATCAGGCGAAATGGTGCCATTCGCGTCATTTGCCTCCGTCGGACCGAGCATGGGGCCTCCGTCGGTCAGCCGCTACAACATGTACAGCTCCGCCTCCGTCACCGCCACCCCGGCTGAACACATAAGTTCATCGGAGGGCATAAAAGTCATGGAAGAGATAATGGAGGAGCGCATCGGACCGTCGTTCGGCTACGCATGGACAGGCGAGGCTTTTCAGGAAACACAGTCAGGCACGACTATCACTGTCACCCTGCTATTCGCCGTAATCATAACCATCCTTGTACTTGCCGCACAATATGAATCGTGGACCGACCCCATAGCAGTGGTCATAACCACCCCGACAGCAATCCTCGGCACCATAATCGGATGTATATTCCTGAACCAGAGCATAAGCATCTACACCCAGATAGGCATCATTCTCCTATTGGGCATGGCTGCAAAAAATGCGATCCTGATTGTGGAATACGCCTCCGGCTACAGGCGCCAGGGAATGGACATACGCCAGGCGGCCTCAACGGCCGGCGATGTCCGCTTCCGCCCGATCCTGATGACGGCGCTTGCATTCGTGTTCGGCGTAATGCCCATGCTTTTCGCCACCGGAGCCGGAGCGGCAAGCCGGCTCTCGCTCGGAACAGCCGTCGTATTCGGAATGGCCGTGAACGCGTTGCTCGGCACCCTATTCGTACCCTCTTTCTGGGAACTTCTGCAACGATTCCAGGAAAAATATCTGTCACGGGTATTTTCATCAAAATCTGAAACAAATTCGGCCGAAGTCAAGGAGCAAAATACCGAAACGGCAGAAACCGGCAATAAAACATAGCCAAAGAACTATGTTTTATAACATAATGACAACATAATGCTATTTTTAACATTATTTCAGAATTATATCCATCCGCACCTTTTTGTTTGAAATTCAAAAGCACAATAACCAAAATCAACCCCAAAAGTTATATTTTTAAATAATTAAGCCTTATTTTGACAAATATCCAAAACAAGGCTTAATCTCATATCACTGAATAGGATTTGGCAAATAGAAAATTAAGCTCTACCTTTGCAGTGGAAATGATACGACAAGCATGAGTAATGCTTTTTCATATTAAACAAATCTGGAATAGACATATAATCTAACATTAAGTACTATGTGTAAGAAAAACATAAGCTGTCCGAGAGGATAGCTTATGTTGTTTTTATATATACCCTAAGAATCAGATAACGACTTTCCGGCCGCCTTCGATGATGTATACCCCGTGCCTTAGGCCGGATACTTCCGCTCTGCCGGATGCATCGACCTCGACAGCGCGCGCCACGCGCCCGTCGACAGAATATATACGGCACTTGCCCGCAGGATAGTTGCTGAGGATAAGCACTCCGTCCACTACCGAAGCACCGACATTGTCGCCGCCGGCTATGATAGCGTCGACAGCGGCACTCTCCACATCAACCGACAACACACGCGAATAAATCGACTCCGTACCTATGTAAGAAGTAGCCTTGACACGATATGAATATTTGCCGGCTCCCTCTACCTTGTCCTTGAACTCCATACGGTTACCGAATTTATAATCCTTTCCGGCCTCAAGCAATCCTACCTGCTTCCACTGGCCGCGGTCTATACGGCGCTCGATAATGTAATTGACACCGGTTTCACCGTTGTGATCGTCAAATCTCAGCACAGGCCTTCCTACCGAAAGTTTAAGCTCAGGGAACGGAGGAGCTATACGCCAATGATGGACATATTCATGCTCCCTGCCGAAAGCCGGACGCGACTGGAAAGCGGCGAATATACGGCCGGCGGGAGTAAGCTCCTCGACACCGTCGCTGTTGGCCAGAACGATCGAACGTGCATCCTCCACCCACGTATAGAGAGAGTGCCGCTCAAGCCAGGGGCATTCGTCAAAAGCCTCAAGCATGGAGGCAAGCCACAAGCACTGCTTTTCGGAATTGGCGGGAGTGTGCGGACGTGTGGTGCGCTGTTCGTTTCCATCCTTGTCGAGTACGGGACGGAAATTGGCGTCAAGCATGGTTCCCTCGCGGTCAGGCCAGTTTTCATGAGTCCAGTTGGCACCGTTGTTCCACTCGGTTATCCACATCGGACGACCGCCGAACAAGTTACGACAACTCTCCTCTATTGTCTTCACAAGACCCTCGGGCGTACGGTTCTCCCAGTACATGTGCGTTGCCACAAAATCCACACGGTAGTTGAGCGAGTCGGCTGTGGCGATAAAGCGGCGCAGCCAGTCTTTTGTCACCTGGTCGGGAGCCGGCGAACCTACACGCAGACCGCTACGCATCAGCGACGGCCACATCTCTATCGTATTGTCCACTCCGAGATTCGACTGGTCGGCATGGTCAGGTTCGTTGAAACCGAGCACACACGACGATGCCGTGCGAGTGTTTATATTGTCCCAGCTGTCCCACCACGCATTATGGCGCATTGGCACATACTCTCCATCCTCAAGCGTTTCTGAACCGGCACCCCAGTCATAGTACCACGTCGCACGCGCAAGAGTGGTATGCGCTCCCTTGCAGACGCCTTTCTTACCGACCGGATCGAAGCGGCTGACACGGATGAACGAAGCGAATTCAAGCCCCTGCGGCATCTCCGCCACCTCAAGATCGCCGTCGGAAGCGATGAACACACGGGAATAGCCCGAGCCGTTGGGATTGTTTGCAAACGTAGCCTGCCATCCGCGACGCAGACGGAAAGAACGTATCTGATTGTCGAACTTTCCGAGGCCCTCTTCCGTAAGCCATTTTAGCCTGCCTATATAATTGTCGGAACGATAATAGACATTCTCGACACACACTTTGGAATCGCCCTCGAAATCCGGACGGTCGAAAATCGTCAGCGGATCGCTGAAACCGTCGGCCATCACGGCGCAACCGCTGCCATACAGAACCAGACGGTGCTTTTCAGCATCGAAAGGTTCGCCGTTTATCGTAACGCGGCTAAGCGTTCCGGCCTTGGCCTCCGACGGGAGCATGCCTTCGAAACAGACCATCGCATCCTGTCCGACAAGGTTTATCGACGAAGTGGACGGAAGAGGATTGCCGCTGTCGGTCAGGTGCAGCTCCCCTTTGCCTCGCACGGTCACAGAGGTGGATTCTTCGACTCCTGTCATCACCCGGATTTCTCCGTCGATGTCAGCTTCGGCGCAATGCGCCGGATAATAGCCTGCAACGCAGGCCAATGCCACTGTAATGGCGGAACAAAATATTCCTTTCATGGTTCGTAAATGGTTTCAAGTCGCCGGAACGCGAATCCGGCAGAAAAAAGGATAAAAAAAGAAATCCGCAAGGATTGAAAAAATCAATCGCTTGCGGATTATTTACAGTGTCCGAGATGAGATTCGAACTCACACAGCCGAACGGCCACTACCCCCTCAAAGTAGCGTGTCTACCAATTCCACCACCCGGACATTTCATCGATTCTGAGGCTTGGCCTTTTCAAACGATTTGAGCGAAAAACGGGACTCGAACCCGCGACCCCGACCTTGGCAAGGTCGTGCTCTACCAACTGAGCTATTTTCGCATTTTTCATAAAATGCTTGCGCGGCGGGTATGGTGAACCGCCGTTGGAATCTCAGTTCCCGGTTATTCCAATAAAAGAAAGTTCTATCGAGAAATACTCTGAGCGAAAAACGGGACTCGAACCCGCGACCCCGACCTTGGCAAGGTCGTGCTCTACCAACTGAGCTATTTTCGCAAATTTAAAGTTCTCCGCGGCTTTCGCCTTCCAAACCACAGGCCGAAACCCCTGGCTTCTTAGCTTTCAAGGAGTGTCCCCCTCAATTGCGATGCAAAGTTAGGCATTATTTTTGAACTGGCAAAATTTAGGAACGTTTTTTTGCCGATTTTTATCAGAGGCAATCCCCTGCGAAGCGTCTAACTCACGCGCAAAAGACTGTCAACAACATCATTAAGCCCACTCACAGAGTGTCAGGGGACGTGTCAGTGACGCCCGAGCTGCCAGAAAGCCACCGCCGCGGCTGACGCGACGTTAAGCGAATCGACCCCGCGGGCCATAGGAATCCTGACAGTGTAATCCGCCCCGGCGATCACTTCTTTCGGAAGGCCGTCACCCTCGGTGCCCATGACAATCGCCAGCCGCTCCTCGTCGAGGAGAGGAGGATAGTCGAGCGGCACGGAGTCATCCGTCAGCGCCATGGCGGCGGTCTTGAACCCGTAGCCGGCAAGCGCCCCTATGCCATCGTCGAGCCAGGTCCAGGGGAGCAGGAACACCGAACCCATCGACACCCTCACCGACCGGCGGTTGAACGGGTCGCAGGAATCAGGCGTGAGCAGCGCCGCGTCAATCCCCAGGGCCGCAGCCGCGCGGAAAATCGCGCCTATGTTCGTGGTGTCGACAACCCCGTGGATCACGACCACGCGCCTGGCGCCGCGCAACACCTCCTCCAACCTTTCCGGCTCGGGACGCCGCATGGCGCAGAGCACCCCGCGGGTCAGCCTATAGCCGGTAAGCGCTGCCAGCAGCTCCCTGCCGCCGGTATACACAGGAATCCCGGGACACCTGGCGATTATGTCCGCCGCGTCGCCGGTGATATGCTTCGGCTCGCAAAGGAGCGAATGAGGCTCATACCCGGCGTCAAGCGCGACCCTTATGACTTTCGGACTCTCAGCGATGAACAGAGCCTCGGAGGGATCGAGGCGGCTGCGAAGCTGGGCCTCCGTGAGCGACGCGAACTGGGCGACCCGCGGGTCGGAAAGTGATACAATCTCTTCTACCGCCATACAAACAAGCTACTGTCAACGATTTCTCAGAACTGAAAGGAGGTCGGCGACAACGAACGTGCTTCCCCCTACAAATATGACCGCTTCCGGGTCGCGGCGCGCCTGTCGGAGAGCGTCGTCAAGCGCCTGCCCGACGCTGAAAGTCACCGAACCGCGAATACCTGCCGCCGCGGCGCGGGTGGCCAGTTCCTCCGCCGGAAGCGCCCGAGGGACGGACGCGCGGGTGAAAATGTAACCGGCCTCCCTCGGCAGGTGCGGGAAGATGTGCCCCAGGTCCTTGTCGTTGACGAACCCGAGAACCGCCGTCAGCCGGTCACCGTAAGCGGCGAGCTGGCGACCGAGAAGTTCCCATCCGCCCTCGTTATGCCCGGTGTCGCAGATGACGGTCGGACGGTCCATAACCCTCATCCAGCGCCCCATAAGCCCGGTCGAATCGCATACCGACGCGAGGCCGCCCGCGACGGCCCCGTCGGTCAGCGGATAGCCGAGACGGCGCAACGCGTCGAGAGCGCACACTATCGTGCGCAGGTTGCGGCGCTGGCATAGGCCTGTAAGCTGGAACCGCAACGGCCCGAAAGGGGATGCGGCAACCGCGAGAAAACCATCTTCCGAAAGAGAGGCATCCATGGAGGCGAACTCATCATCGGCAAAACGCATAGGCGCGCCTGCCTTTTCAGCCGCCGAGCGGAAAACCTCCCGCACAGCCCCGCCCGACTCGCCGACGACCACCGGCACCCCAGGCTTTATGATTCCTGCCTTCTCCGAAGCGATCGCCTCGCGGGTACAACCCAACTGCGCCATATGGTCCATGGAGATATTGGTGATAACGCTCAGTTCGGGCGTTATGATGTTGGTTGAGTCAAGACGCCCCCCGAGACCGACCTCTATGACCGCCACATCGACCTCGGACCGCAGGAACCAGTCGAACGCCATAACCGTGGTCAGCTCGAAGAACGACGGCTCGCACCCGGGAGGGCACAGAGCGCGGAACCGCTCCACGAACGCCGTCACCTCATCCCTGGGAATCATCACGCCGTTGACGCGTATGCGCTCGCGGAAGTCTATGAGATGTGGCGACGTGAACAGCCCTACACGCATCCCCGCCGCCTGCATACACGAGGCAAGGCTGTGGGCCGTAGACCCCTTGCCGTTGGTGCCACCCACATGCACGCAGCGGAGCCGCTCCTGCGGGTTGCCGAAAAGAGAGGCGAGACAGCGCACCGTGTCAAGCCCCGGCTTATAGGCCGCGGCGCCGATCTGCTGGAACTGCGGAGTCTGCGAATATAGAAAATCAATCGTTTCCCGGTAGTTCATCATACGTCAGTAATAAATAAGAAATCCGGCAATGCCGCTCAGCACGATTATCAATATGGGATGGGTCTTGAAACGGAGCACCAGTGTGAGAGCCACAACCGCGATAATGGTCGATATGGTCGCCTCGCGGGGCGTGTCGCCGAAATTCTCGACGTTCATCAGCAGAAGGGCGGCGGAAGCGATAAGCCCGATCACCACCGGGCGCAGGCCGGTAAAAATCCCCCGCACCACCACGCTGTCGCGGTGGCGCTGGATCAGATGGCTCGTGTAGGCCACCAGCAGAAACGAC
>Ga0073908_1005052_pt1 | contig 11053 bp, 8 predicted proteins | sample MucameincwithD2O_FD_65484 | JGI IMG/M metagenome (GOLD analysis project Ga0073908, IMG submission 65484) | Mouse cecum microbial communities from Vienna, Austria - Mucus amended microcosms incubated with D2O | ecosystem: Host-associated > Mammals > Digestive system > Large intestine > Cecum...
TTCTCCGATTTGGAAAGGATATTTGTAATCAGAATAAATGTCAAAATCACACTAAATTTTAATAGAACTTTTTTGACACTTATTCTGAATATTTTTGACAAAAATTTTGGGCGGCTACAGTTCTTCGGACAGTACGGTTGCAGAATGCGGAACGATCCGAAATCCAGACGCTGCAAAAGGCGAAACGGAATATTCCTGTATTGTGACGGGAAAAAAAGCAGGTATGTGTACGATAGAAGCGTATAATGAGAGCGACAGTACGGTATATGCAGCATTTGACGTAAGCATAGTCCCTTATCGCGTGACAGGTTGCATCGGAACGCAGCTTGCATTTACCATTACATCCGAGGTCCTGCAGGAATTTGATTTTTCCTGTGTGGATGACGCGTTGACCAATGCGACATTTGAAGCAGTTGATCTCGTTAACTCAGGCGGTCAGACGATCTATGTGTATTCTTACCGTATTGATGCGGATAAGCTGTACGATGGTGTGCTGAAGGCAACGGGAAAGACAGATCAAACGCAAAAAGAGGTATCGGTAACGGTCAGCAGCCATTCCTGGAGCGATACACCGACAGTAGAAAAAGAAGCAACGTGTTCAGAACCAGGGGTTCAGAATGTACATTGTACGGTCTGTGATGCGGTAAAAGAGGGAAGTGAGGAAGAGATCCCATGTATTCCACACACCTGGAATCCGGAAGCGACGATTGAGAAAGAGGCGACGTGTTCTGAGCCGGGCTATCAGGTTACATATTGCAGTGACTGCGGCGCAGCGAAAGAGGGAAGCAGGGAAGAAATTCCATGTATTCCTCATACGTGGAATCCGGAAGCAACGATTGAAAAGGAAGCAACGTGTTCGGCTACGGGATACAAGAGTGTTCATTGCAGTGTCTGTGATGCAGTGAAAGCGGGAAGCGAAGAGACAATTCCGAGTACGCCGCACAGCTGGAAAACAGACCGGACGGTTGATCAGCCGGTTACCTGCACAGAAAACGGGGCGAGCAGCATCCATTGCAGTGTCTGTGACATTGTAAAAGAAGGAAGCGTACAGCAGCTTCCGGCGACGGGGCATCAATGGGATAGCTGGAAGCAGGTGACGGCTCCGGCGATCAAAACAGAGGGGAAGGACCAGAGAGTTTGTCTGCGGTGTAATGCAAAAGAGACACGTTCGACTGGAAAGCTTCCGTTAGCACTTGATAAAGTCAAGATGAATACGCCGACTGTGGTAAGCGGTGATCACATCGGGCTTAGCTGGCAGGCAGTAAACTATGCGGACGGTTATATCGTTTACCGGAAAAAAGGAAGCAAGTGGACGAAGATTGCGACACTGAAAGGCAATGTTCTTGCATATACAGACAAAGATACAAAGATCGGAACAACGTATACCTATTCTGTCAGGGGTTACGTTACAGAAAACGGAAAAACCGTTTACAGTCCGAGCCTGAAGCCTGGCGTTTCCATTGAGCAGAAGTTTTATAAAGATGCTGTGAAAATGCGGGATGCGACAGATTTGTCGACCACTTCGATCAAGATCCGCTGGACTGGCCGCAAAAAGTCCTCGGGTTATATTATTTACAGAAAGATACCAGGGAAATCCTGGAAGAAGCTTGCTACAGTCGGAAAGGTTACTTCTTATACAGATAAAACGTGTGATTCAGCGACGACCTATCAGTACGCAGTCAAGGCTTACACGAAAAACGGGAAGAAAACCATTTACAGCAAAATGGAAAAAACAGGTGCCGCTGCGATTTCCAGGATGCACAGACCCAAGGTCACTGTGAAGTCTACGGATGAGGAGACAGCAGTTCTGAAATGGACCAAGCAGTCGAATGTGGGCGGCTATGTGATCTACCGCAAAGAGGGTTCCAAGGGAAAATGGATTAAGATCAAGCGGACGAGTGCAAAGACTAGCTCCTTTACAGATGAAGATGTAGAGAGCGGAAAAACGTATTACTACATTGTGAAGGCATACAAGAAAGCTAAACCAAAGGTTGGCATTATGGAACCTGTGTACAGTAAGTATTACAAAAAGAAAGTGAAAATTAAATAGAATGATCAAAAATGCCCGGAAAAATATTTTCGGGCATTTTTTGAATATTAATATATCATAATTTACCGGACGTTAACAGGTATTTTGTGATTTACATATGATATAGGGAGACAATCGAATCGAGGTATCAGACGTGAAGCCTTTACTTGAGCTGGCTCATGTGAGCTACGCATACCACAGCAAAAACGGTGAGACGATTGCCCTGACAGATATATCTTTTCAAGTGAAAAAGGGAGAATTCATTGCAGTTGTAGGACCGAGCGGTTGTGGCAAATCCACACTGCTTTCTTTGATTTCCGGGCTGCTCCTTCCAGAGAGCGGCTCTGTTTTATTCCCGTGGGCAACGCAGCAGGTGGAAGATGACTATGTGCAGGAGTGCGCAGCCAGGGAGCACTGCGATAACAGAAACGTTGTGCAGGCAGGTACAGGATTTCGGGATAAAATTGGATATATGCTGCAAAAGGATCATCTGTTTGAATGGCGGACAATTTATAAAAATGTGATTCTGGGACTGGAAATACAAAAGAAACAAAATGAAGAATCTCTGGCAAAAGTAGAAAAAATGCTGAAAGATTATGGTCTGTACCGGTTTCGAGATGCAAGGCCGAGCGAATTGTCGGGCGGTATGCGGCAGAGAGCGGCTCTGATTCGGACACTGGCGCTGGACCCGGAGCTTCTTTTGCTGGATGAACCATTCTCGGCGCTTGATTTTCAGACGCGTCTGACTGTTTGTGATGATGTTGCATCCATTTTGCGCAAAGAAAAAAAGACGGCAATTCTTGTGACACATGATCTGTCAGAGGCAGTCAGCATGGCTGATCACATTGTTGTTCTTACGAAACGACCGGCAACGGTACGGACGATCCTGGAACTGGATTTTGAGGAAAAAAATCTGACTCCGTTCGAGAGAAGAAATGCACCGGAATTTAAAATGTATTTTAATCAGCTGTGGAAGGAGATGGATGGCAATGAGCAGAAACAGTAACATTTCTTCCACACAGGAAAACTATTTGCGGCGGATGAAACATCAGCAGTACCGTATCAAAATTATTCAGATTTTGATTTTTTTCGTTTTTCTCGGCTTATGGGAAACGGCAGTACAGCTTTCCTGGATTGACGGTTTTATTTTCAGCAGTCCGTCACGTATTTGGAAGACCTTTGCAGGAATGTGGGAAGACAGAAGCATCTTCCTTCATATGGGAATTACAGTGGCAGAAACGCTGATCAGCTTTGCGCTCGTCGTTGTGCTTGGAATCAGTATGGCGGTTCTGCTCTGGTATAACGAAGAATTGTCCCGCGTGCTGGAACCATATCTTGTTGTACTGAACAGCCTGCCGAAATCGGCACTTGCACCGCTTCTTATCGTATGGCTTGGTGCAAACATGAAGTCTATTATTGTGGCCGGGATTTCGGTGGCAGTATTTGGTACGATTCTGAATTTATATACCGGGTTTACAGAATTATCGCCGGATAAGATCAAACTGATTTACACCTTACGCGGCAGCCGCCGTGATGTTCTGACAAAAGTTATTCTGCCGGGCACAATTCCACTGCAACTGAGTGTGATGAAAGTCAATATAGGTCTTTGTCTGGTGGGAGTTGTGATTGGAGAATTTATCGGAGCAAGACAGGGGCTCGGATATCTGATCATATATGGAAGCCAGGTGTTCAAACTTGACTGGGTGATCATGTCTATCATGCTTCTGTGCATGATTGCCATGGTACTGTACGGAATTTTGAATCTGATCGAGAAGAGATGTCTGCGCAGACGTTAGTTCATATGCTTTGAGTAACAAGCCGGGAAGCGGGGGTGTGCGGATGCTGACTGTACAGAGATTTGCTTCCGGACAGTCTAGGACTGTCCGGAAAAACGCTCCTGGCGTGAAAATACACAGCCGCAGTAATCCTGACGGTACAGGCCGTATTCGGCTGAAAGTGCAATCGAAGTTTTATAGCCATTTTTCTTTTTGAAATCGGAGGGGAGCCAGCGGACGCCATATTGTCCGGAAAGTTCTTCGCCGATTTCGTTTAGTTTTTGTGCGTTTTTTAAAGGGCTGATGGTGAGTGTGGTTGTAAAATAGTCAAAATTTCCCTCCCGGGCGACGCGTGCCGCCTCTTCAAGCCGCAGCCGGAAACAGGCATGGCAACGGCTTCCTCCTTCCGGAATCTGTTCAAGGCCGCGGACAGCGTCGTAGAATTCCTGCGGCAGAAAGCGGCCTTCGATCAGAGAAACCGGATAACGAAACGGCATCTGCGCAATCAGACGTTTTTGTTCCGCTACGCGGTGAACATATTCTTCTTCCGGGTAGATATTTGGATTGTAGTAGAGTACTGTGATCCGGAAATAGTCGGAAAGGTAATGCAGTACGTAACTGCTGCATGGTGCACAGCAGCTGTGCAGCAGCAAAGAGGGCGCAGGAGGGCAGGTTGTATCAGATGGTTTTGTCAGGTGCTCCTGTGTCAGTATTTTTTCCAGGTCTTTTTGATAGTTACGTTTTTGTATCTGAGATGTGGGCATGGGCGGCCTCCTGTTTGATTTCCCGTTTTTTGCCGGGGATATTTCTTTTATCTGTGCAAAGGCACCGGGCAGGCAAAAAGGCCTGCACGTGCAGGTGACGAATACTGTGAGTTATGTTTACATGTTGCACAGCAAGTATAGCGGAAATCGGTCTGGACTGCAAGCGGATATCAGTTCGAAATCAGTCTGATTATGAGGGAAATATGAGGGAATTCTTCATTGACACAATATATTGATTTTGATAAGATAAAAATGGTATTTGTATACATTTCGTCTGATGTTTTATCTGCTTTCTGGTGGTAAAACGCAGGCAAAAGCACATTGGAAACAAGGGATTTACGATGATAAGAGAAGATACCTGGCTTGAAAAGCGCAGGGAAAAGTTATGGTTTTCTTTTTTACTGAATGCTCTGATTCTGTTCGTTCTTCTGGCCGTGTTCCGGCCGGTATATGAGACAAATGACGATATGGGAATTGCAGGGCTGGTAAACATGGTGAAGGGTGAGAGCGATGCACATGTGCTGTTCCCACACTATTTGTTTGGTTTGTTGTGGGAGCTGCTGTACCGTTTGCATCAAGGTGTTCCGTGGCTTCCGCTTTTTGAGTATTTTTGTATGTTTTTTTCGTTTACTGCGATTACATATGTGCTGATACGGAAGCTGAAAAGTAACTCTTCTGTCTGGATTACAGCCATTTTGGTATTCTGGTTTTCCTATGAGGGATATATTCAGGTACAGTTTACAAAGACGGCAGGGATTGTATCTACAGCCGGGTTATTACTTTTGTTCTATGCTGTGACACAGGAGAAGGTGTCGGGAAAAGCACTGGTTTTGGGTATGTTATTTTCCTGCACTGGTTTTATGTTTCGGAAAAATCAGTTTTTTGCGGAGGCAGCGCTTCTGACCGGAATCGGTGTATATCTGCTTTTGCAGCTTCGCGGTAAAGGGAGAAAAGAGCAGTATAAAAATTTTTTGCTGTATTTCGGAACCTTTGGCTCCCTGTTGATTTTCGTTTTTGCTTTACGTATTGTGAATCAGCAGTGCTATACCTCACAGGAATGGCAGGCGTTCCGGCGTATGAACAGCGTCCGCAGGGACCTGTATGACCATGGATTTCCGCCGTACGAGGAAAACAAAGAGGCATATGAGGAACTGGGGATTGACGAAGTGTCTTACCGGATGCTGCGTTCGTGGAACCAGATGGACACAGAGCGGTTTGATGTGGAAACTCTGGAAGGAATCCTTGCGCTGCGTCAGCAGAAAAAACTGACGCCCGGTCTGGTGAAAAACTTTGTGCGGGAGTTTGCCGCGAAGATTTTCAAGGTTCCGTGTTTTTACTGTTTTGTGCTTATATGTATTTACTGGCTGCTTTGGGGAAGGCATGGGAAGGCTGAGCTCCTGGCACTTTTTTATGAGGCGTTGGCAGTGTTTCTTGTGTACCTGTACCAGTATTATGACGGTCGTTATCTTCTAAACCGTGTGGATGTAGGGCTTTGGCTGGCGGTTTCCTGTACGGTTTTATGGACCTTTGTGATGAAAGAACAGGAATATTTTCCGGCAAGGACAGGAGCGGCTCTGACGGTTACTGTGACGCTTCTGCTTGTATATGGGCTTCGTGGTGAGTGGAGAGTGAATGCGAAAACGGATTTGGAAAAAATGATGAAAAACCGGTCAGCGCTTGAGACCATTCATGAAGATGCGGAGCACGTCTATGTGACAGCGGTGAAGACGGTTTCTTTTCACCAAAGCTATGAGGTGTTTGAAGCAGTTCCCTTCAACATGGCAGAAAATATCTGTCCACTCGGGGGCTGGACAGCAATCACTCCGCTGTACCGACGGGCGGCAGAACGCTATGGTATTACAAATCCGATTAAGGATGTGATCGGAAACGAAAAAGCATATCTGGTGACAGGGGATATTGATCTGATGATGGAATATATTCAGGTACATTATGACCAGAATGCGAAAGCCGAGATCGTTCATGATTTCGGAAAATATAAGGCATATGCAATCCAGAAGGGGGATTAAGGAAGAAAAAATCAGGACTGCGCATATCCACACAGAGTTTTTATTTTTAGAACAGAGCCGATGTGACGCGGTTTCTGAATATGGGAGGAAGGAAAATGAATATGAGACGTTTATCAAAATTTTTATTTTTGTATCTGCTGTTTTTGGTTTTCTGGTTGCTTCCGGCTCAGTCCGGAATGGCTGCGAGCAAATATCCGGGAAATGTAAAGAACCTGACTCTGAAAAAGCAAAGCGATACGTCCGTCAAGCTGACCTGGACGAAAGCATCCAATGCCACGGGGTATCGAGTTTATATTATTAATTCGACAACTGGTAAAAAGAAGAGCGTCGGTACGACAAGAGGAACTTCCTGTGTTGTCAATAAGATGGAGGTAGGGCGCGAATATGTTTTCCAGGTTTATGCATATCGGAGAAGCGGAAAGAAGGTATATTGGAGTAAGAAGGGGTCTCCGATGGCGCGGATCAAAACCACGCTCAGCAAACCTGGAACGATCAAGAATTTCCGCCTGGTCTGCTATGGGAATAATTCTGTATTCCTGGCCTGGAATGAGGCGAAAAATACGGATTATTATATTGTTTACCAGTACAACTGGGATACCCGCACGTACGAAAAAATAGGAAGTACGAAGGAAAATAACTACCAGGTAAAAAAACTGAAAGAAGGAGAAAAGTATTACTTCAAAGTACAGGGGTACCATACGGCTTCCGGTCAGGAGAAATATGGAAAACTGTCTGACAAGGTAGGGGCAAGGGCGAAAAAAGTAGATGTCTCAGCTGTTCACGGGCGCTACTGGAGTGCGACCGTGAAGAAAAACATCAAAGCGACCAATACGACGACAGGAAAAAAGGTGACTCTGAAAAAGGGCACGAAGCTTACGACAACGAAAAAGTCAAATGATTCGGTAACGGCCATACTGAAAAATGGCAAAAAGGTGGAACTGAAAGGTTCAAATCTTTCCTACGGAAATCTTTCAGTCACAAAGAGCAACTATACCAAGGCACAGCAGGAAGCGTTTGTCAATGGGAAGGGCTACAGCAGTCAGACTGATTATCTGATATGGGTAAACCAGTATACGTGTACGACCTGCATTTTCAAGGGTTCGAAAGGCGCTTGGAAGCTTGTCCGCAGTATGATCTGTGTGGTAGGTAAGGACGGCCATTCGCCGGTGGGGATTTTCAAGCTCCATCATCGGGTGACAGGATATGGAAGACCGAAGATTTTCTATACATGGAGCGATAAATATATGGAGGGAAATTCCTTCCACAGCAGGGTTGACAGTACGACAAGAGGGGCAGCGTCAGGAGGCTGTGTCCGCCTGGGCGATTCAGATCTGTATTATCTGGCTAATAATTGTCCAATGGGAACAACGGTTGTCAGCTATTAAAAATATGAGATAGAAAAAGCAAAAAAGAAAAGAGGAAAAAACATGGCACAGTTGTGGGGCGGCCGTTTTACAAAAGAGACGGATCAGATGGTATATGAATTTAATGCATCTATTTTGTTTGACAAAAGGTTATATAAGCAGGATATCAAAGGCAGTATGGCGCATGTGAAAATGCTTGCGAAGGTAGGGATTTTGACAGAGAAGGAATGCGACGAGATTCTGAACGGGCTGGTCGGCATTTTGCAGGACGTCGAGCAAGGGAATCTGGAGATTACAGCGGAGTATGAGGATATTCACAGCTTTGTGGAGGCGAATCTGATCGAACGCATTGGAGAGACCGGAAAGAAGCTGCACACAGGGCGCAGTCGGAACGATCAGGTGGCGCTGGATATGAGGCTGTATATCCGCGATGAGCTGAAACGCACGGACGGACTTCTTCTGGAGCTTTTGAAGGTGCTTGCACGCATCATGGAGGAGAATCTTGATACGTTTATGCCAGGTTTTACCCATTTGCAGAAAGCGCAGCCAGTCACACTGGCGCATCATGTGGGGGCATACTTTGAAATGTTCAAAAGAGACCGGCTCCGTCTGGAAGACATTTGTCGCAGGATGAATTACTGTCCGCTTGGAGCCGGGGCTCTGGCGGGGACGACGTATCCGCTCGACCGAGAATATACGGCTGAGCTGCTGGGCTTTTACGGCCCTACAAAAAACAGCATGGATTCCGTTTCAGACCGGGATTATGTGATTGAATATCTGTCCGCACTGTGTACGGTTATGATGCATCTGAGCCGCTTTTCGGAAGAGATTATTATCTGGAATTCCAATGAATACCGTTTTGTGGAGCTGGACGATGCGTACAGCACAGGCAGCAGTATTATGCCGCAGAAGAAAAATCCGGATATTGCCGAGCTGGTACGTGGAAAAACGGGCCGTGTGTATGGGGCGCTAATGGGGCTTCTTACGACAATGAAGGGGCTTCCGCTTGCGTATAATAAGGATATGCAGGAAGATAAAGAGGGCGTATTTGATGCGATTGATACGGTAACGACCTGTATCACGCTGTTTACCGGCATGGTGGATACCATGAAATTTAACAGACAGGTGATGGAAGATTCAGCCAAAAATGGCTTCACGAACGCGACGGACGTAGCAGATTATCTGGTAAATCGCGGAGTACCGTTTCGGGATGCGCACGGGATTTCCGGGCGTCTGGTGTTGAAATGCATTGCGCAGGACAAAGCGCTGGATGACCTTTCTCTTGCGGAGTTTCAGGAGGAGAGCGCTGTTTTTGAGGCAGATATTTATGAGGCCATCAGCATGAAAACGTGTGTGGAAAAACGACTGACGCTCGGTGCACCGGGGGAGACGGTGATGCGTCAGGTGCTTGAGGAAAATCGAACGTATCTGGAAGAAGCAGAAGAAAATGCTTGACAGATTAAAAAAAACGGCGTATTTTAGGTAAAGACACTTGTGCGTCGCAGAAAAACAAGAAAACAGCGGCGTTCCAGTCAGGTGAGACAGCCTGTGGGAAGGCCGCTGTAGTTATGAGGAGAATGAAAAATGAGTCAGAAATTAAGAGTTGGTATTCTGGGAGCAACTGGTATGGTAGGGCAGAGATTTCTTGCTCTTTTGGAGAACCATCCGTGGTTTGAGGTTGTTGTGGTAGCGGCAAGCCCACGCAGTGCAGGGAAAACATACGAAGAGGCCGTAGGCGGCAGATGGAAGATGACAACGCCGATGCCGGAAGCAGTGAAAAAGCTGGTGGTTATGAATGTCAATGAGGTGGAGAAGGTTGCCGCAGAGGTGGATTTTGTTTTCTCCGCAGTGGATATGTCAAAGGATGAGATCAAAGCGATCGAAGAGGCTTATGCAAAGACTGAGACGCCGGTTGTTTCAAACAACAGCGCACATCGCTGGACACCGGATGTGCCGATGGTAGTGCCGGAGATCAATCCGGAGCATTTTGATGTAATTGAATCCCAGAAAAAACGTCTTGGGACGACAAAGGGCTTTGTTGCTGTGAAGCCGAACTGTTCCATCCAGAGCTATGCGCCGGTACTGACTGCCTGGAAGGAATTTGAGCCGTACGAGGTAGTTGCCACAACGTATCAGGCGATTTCCGGAGCTGGAAAAACCTTTAAGGACTGGCCGGAGATGGTAGAGAATATCATTCCATATATCGGCGGAGAGGAAGAAAAGAGCGAGAAAGAGCCGCTCAGACTTTGGGGACAGATCGAGGACGGTGTAATCAAACCGGCCCAGGAACCGAAGATTACGTGCCAGTGTATCCGTGTTCCGGTACTGAACGGACATACGGCAGCCGTATTTGTGAAATTCCGTAAAAAGCCGACAAAGGAGCAGCTGATCGAAAAGCTGGAGAATTTCAGAGGAATTCCGCAGGAGCTCGACCTTCCGAGCGCACCGAAGCAGTTTATCCGGTATATGAGCGAGGATAACCGCCCGCAGGTACAGCTGGATGTGGATTATGAGAATGGAATGGGCGTGTCAGTCGGACGTCTGCGCGAAGATTCCGTTTATGATTTTAAGTTCGTGGGTCTGTCTCACAACACCGTGCGCGGAGCGGCAGGCGGAGCAGTGCTGTGTGCAGAGACACTGAAGGCAAAAGGTTACATTCAGGCGAAGTAAGGACCAAAATACAAAATTCTGGTTGCCAAAATTGCAAAGAGTAACGTATAATAGGGCTGTTGCGGAATTTTATCTGCAGCAGCCCTGCTTTGTGCAAAGCACACGTTTGTTTCTGCACAGGATGCAAAAAGATTCCGTATCCGTTGCAGGAAAAGCAGAGTCTGGAGGATTTACATGAAGAATCTGTTTATTGCGGAGAAACCGAGTGTGGCTCAGGAATTTGCCAAAGCGCTGAAAGAGAGTATGAGGCGCGGCGATGGATATCTGGAGTCAGATTCCTTCGTTGTGACATGGTGTGTCGGTCATCTGGTGACAATGAGTTATCCGGAGGCGTACGACGAAAAATACAAAAGATGGAGTCTGAATACACTGCCTTTTCTTCCGAATGAATTTTTATACGAAGTGATCCCCAACGTAAAAAAAC
>Ga0073908_1005054_pt1 | contig 11051 bp, 10 predicted proteins | sample MucameincwithD2O_FD_65484 | JGI IMG/M metagenome (GOLD analysis project Ga0073908, IMG submission 65484) | Mouse cecum microbial communities from Vienna, Austria - Mucus amended microcosms incubated with D2O | ecosystem: Host-associated > Mammals > Digestive system > Large intestine > Cecum...
TACATCACCTGTTATCTCATACTTCTCCCTGAGCCAGACGACACTTTTCTCCAATGCATCCTTACTTGATAATCCCAAGTCCTCTATGTTACGGACTCCCAATTTAATACCCTCTACCTCCATACCATTGTATCTCTTCATTTCATACTCCTTTATAAAATCCACATAATATATGCCATGCATTATAACAGTAATCATATTCTGCCGCAGCATATTGTCCGTGAAAACTATGTTTTTGGCTTCCAAAATCGAAAGTATTCAACATTACATTTGTCATATCTTCTTCTGACACCTGACACTACCAACATAGACATCCGTACATTATACTAACTATAAATACAATATAATCCAGACTACATCATTATGAAACCAGGAGGCGATTCTATGCAGTCAACCAATATTATCCGGATAGAAAATCTGGTGAAAAGGTATCAGAACCTGGTGGCGCTTGACCACCTGAATCTGACCATACAGGAAGGAGAGATCTTCGGGCTACTCGGGCCTAACGGCTCCGGCAAGACCACTGCCATCAACTGCCTGCTTGCACTGCTTCGGTACGACAAAGGCACCATCACCATATTCGGCAAAAACATGACCCCTAACAGCTACGACATCAAGCGGCAGATCGGAGTCGTGATGCAGAATGTCGCCGTATTCGAACAGATGACTGTCCGTGAGAATATCGACTATTTCTGCGGCCTGTACATCCGGGACAAGGCAAAACGGCGTCAGCTCGTCGAGGAAGCGATTGCCTTTACAGGGTTAGAAGACTTTACGAAAATGCGCCCGAAGAAGCTCTCCGGCGGCCTGTTAAGAAGGCTCAACATCGCCTGCGGCATCGTCCACAAACCCAGGCTTATCATCATGGATGAACCTACCGTTGCCGTAGACCCGCAGAGCCGCAATAAGATCCTGGAAGGGATCGTAGAGCTGAACCGGCAAGGTTCCACCATCATCTACACCTCTCACTATATGGAAGAGGTAGAACAGATCTGCACCCGCATCGCCATCATCGACCACGGACATGTGCTGGCAACGGGAACCACAGAAGAATTGAAACAGATGATCAAGACCGGCGAAACAATCACCATCGAAGCCATCGCACTAGACGAAACTTTGCTTTCCGGAATCCGGGAACTTCCCCACGTCTTCGACGTAAGCTATGAAGACCAGATATTAAAGATACGGCTCGGCGCCGCAAGGCACAACCTGGTGCGCCTCCTGAATTATTTTCAGGAGAAGGACGTCCGTTTCGGCAGAGTCTTCTCGGAACTGCCCACTCTCAACGACGTTTTCCTTGAGATCACAGGCAAAGAATTAAGAGATTAGGAGGAATGAGGAATGTTACATTTATTCAGATATCGTTTCGTACAGACCATACGGAATTCCTCGAATATGTTCTGGGCACTTTTATTCCCGATCATACTCGGCACTCTCTTCTACCTGTCTTTCGGAAGCGCCGGGCTTGAAAGCACGGGAGAATCCCGCTGGGATGAGATCAAGGTCGCCGTGGTCAAAGATACGGATCCGTCGGAAAATGCCCAGGCCTTTGAAGGCTTCCTGACACAGATGGACGGCGAGACGCTGGACATCCAGGATATTTCCACGGAATCAGAAGCGCTTAGTGCGCTGAATGAAGAGACCATCTCCGGTATCTTCTATGTCAGAGACACTCCTTCCCTGACTGTTGCTAAGAACGGCCTCAACGAGAGTATCCTGACATCCGTTCTGGAAAGCTACAACCAGAATGCCGCCATGTTCCGCGAGATTGCCATGACCCATCCGGAGAAACTTCCGGACGCCTTAGACGCCATGAATGATTACCGGAATACGACTGCCGAGGTTTCCCTTGGCGGCAAAGACTTAAACCCCAATGTCCAGTATTTTTTTGCGTTAGTCGCCTATGCCTGCCTCTCCGGAGCATTCTTAGGCGTCCAGTCAAGCATAGACGGGCAGGCGAATATATCGGCGCTTGGCGCAAGGCGCAGCATTACGCCGACACATAAGCTTACCCTGATCCTGATCGACATGACTGTACTATTCATCATCCATTTTTTCAATATCCTGATCCTGTGCCTGTATATTACCCATGTGCTTGGGATCAGTCTGGGAAACGACGTCGGCGCCCTGCTTCTGGTAGATTTCATGGGCAGCATGATCGGCGTCTGCCTGGGTGTCGCCATAGGATGTCTCGCCCGGATATCCTATGGAATGAAGATCGGCGTCTGCGTACTATTTACACTGTTCCCCGGCTTCCTGGCGGGATTGATGTTCGGCAATATGAAGAATATCATTGAACTTCACTGCCCCATCATCAACCGCATCAATCCGGCGGCAGTCCTAAGCGACGCATTTTACTGCATGGGCATCTATAACGACATGGAACGGTTTACCAGATGCCTTGTGATTCTCGCCGTGATGAGTACATTGCTTCTAACAGTCGCATTTTTAGGCATAAGGAGGGAACGTTATGACAGTATATAGAGGATTTCTTACGATCACAAAGAGAAATATCCGTATGGTGATCCTGTACCTCATCATCTTTCTGTCCATAGCAGTCCTGGTCCAGAAGGCAACCGGGGGAAATATGGATGAATTTGAGCAGGTCAGCCTGGATATCGCCGTGATCGACCAGGACGGCGGCAGGCTTGCCGAAGGACTTACGGATTACCTCAGCCAGTACCATACGTTGGTGGATCTTCCCAATGACCCTGCTATTATCCAGGATCGCATATTCTATCGGGAAATCTACTATGTTGTGACCATTCCGGAAGATGTTGAACAACGATGCCTTTATGGGGACGAGGCGCTTCCGGTGACGAAGGTTCCGGGCAGCAACAGCGGATTCTATGTGGATCAGCAGATCAATACATTCATGAATGACGTACGGATCATGACAAGGAGCGGATTTCCACTTTCTGACGCCGTCCAAAGTGTCATTGACAACTGCACGGACAAAGCAGAAGTGACGCTCATCGACAAGAATGGTTTCGGCGGGGTACAGCCGCTTCATGCTTTTATGTATCAGTATATGCCCTATATCCTGATCTCCATCCTCTGCTATTCTATGAGTTACATCATGATCGCCTTCCACAACCAGGATGTGAAGAGACGGATGATGTGCTCGGCAGTTCCTGCACGCAGCCAGAACTTACAGCTGATCCTGGGATTTGCCACGGTCGGGGGCGCCGTCTACGGCATCTGTACCCTTATGCCGTTCCTGATGTATGGGAGCACATTTACCAACGACCCCAACATGCCTTACTACATGCTTAACAGTTTCCTCATGACGCTGGTTGCGCTGTCGCTGTCTTTCCTGATCGGAACGCTGGTGCACAGCGAGGAAGCACTCAGCCCGGTGGTCAATGTGGTATCCCTTGGTATGTCTTTCCTGTGCGGCGTATTCGTTGATCTGGAGATACTAGGAAAGGGCGTACGGACCTTCGCACAGTTTCTTCCGGCTTACTGGTATGAAGTCGCCACCGGGCTCCTGGCAAATAACAGCTCCTTAAGTTCTGCACAGCAGGCGTCCCTCTATACGTGTTACGGGATGCAGGTCTTATTTGCTGCTGCGATCCTTGGGGTCGCCATGGTGATCTCACGGTTACGGCAAAGTGCTTAGTTGATCCTGTCATACTTTCCACTTTGTGGGAGATTTGTGCCAAATGAAGGCGGCATAAGTTCCGCCTTTCATATCCCCTTTTAGAAGATACAGATAATCAAGCTTACCATCTTCTAACAGTCTGTCCGCAGTCTTTGCGACATGATATGGGATTGTTCAAGCCAGCTGATTGCATGATTCACCATTTTTTCATAGTACGCCCGCTTTCCTCCTGGTATATAATTTTACTAAGCTCTCCTCCTAACTCACGGACTCCCTGCTTCTCCTGCAGCATCAAAAATGCAATTGCCTGGAAAAGTTTTGGAAAAATATCCATCAGGCGTCATAAATCTGATATTTAATCGTTACATCGTAAGCGTTGGCTCGGTCTGCTCCGGCGCTTCCTGAGCCATCATTTCATAAGCAGGCCGAAGGAGCAGATCAAGCCTTGCTGCGATATAGCTCTTATAAAACTGCCTCTGCAGATCCATCAGATACGGAATTTCGTCAATAAACGACCTAATCCGTTCCATGTCAACTCTCTCATAGATGCGTTTAACGGCCTGACCGCAATCCTCGTCCTCTGCCCGGAGCAAGAAATCATAATAATTGATTTTCCGTCCCCTCTGCTTAAGTGCGGAGGTGGGAAAACGAAAGATTCTCATATCCCTCTCTACCGAATCGGTCAATACCTTACGCATCACTTCCTCATCTGCCTGGGGCAACAGACAGCTTCCACAGTCAAAGACCGGCGCGATACTACTCTTTTTCTCTGCCGGGTCATAGAGGAATCCCCAATTTCCATTGTGACGATCAAAATTTCCAAGCAGTGCATCTGCCACGAACATATCCCAAAAATGATCCTTTAGTCGGACAGGATCAACAAATTGCTGCTTATCGATGGTTTCCAAAACATCCTCCAACTCTGTTCCGCTCCCGTTGGAGTCAGAATCCAGAATGGTATTCTTAATCGAGCAGAAATCCAAAAGTTGCTTTCCCTCCACCGTAAAATCCAAGCAGGCGCACACTACCTTCGTCTTTCCGGCGATGGTAAACGTACCCAACTTCGTTTTCTGGGTCTCTACGCCGAGAAGATTAAAAATGCCGCTGGCAATGTGTTCGCTGAAGCAACTGTTGGTATAGGACAGCTCAGTGAGCTTTCCCTCTCCGGAAGGAGGAAATTTCAGCATATACTGATTCCCCTCAAATTCCACTGCGATCTTTTTTCCGTTTGCCCCATTATAAGCCCGCCCAGGCATCCGTCTGCAATTTGTGAAATCAATGGTTCTATTCATATCCTCGTTCCCTCCACAAATATTTCCGCCGCAGATAATCTGCGTGTTCCGGCGTGATTGCGCCGTCATTGATCTGTGCAATATTGATGCTGCCATACAACTCTCCCCACAAGCAGTCCAAATAGGACACGCCTTTTTTCAAACCGTCCTTATACGCATCCAGATCATGCTGCAGGTATTCCGGCAATCCCTGCTCATAGGTGTGTTCTCTTTCTGTTGCCCGGATTCCGTCCTCCGTCAGAATCTCCATGGAAACGCCAAGAGCCCTTGCAATTTTATAGATGGTTTCAGCCGAGCATTTTTCTAGCCGAGTCTTACCACTGCAGATATCACTCAGAGTTGCATGGGGAATGCCTGCCTCCACTGCAAGACGATATTTTGTTATATTTTGCTTTTTCAACAGTGTGTCCAAGATCATCGTCCTCACTCCCTTCGGTAGTATTATATCGGCATACCGAAATAACAGCAAGGGAAACCTGACGATTTACAGAAAAATTTTTGCATTGGATCAGCGCCTGGATGCCCGCGCCACTTCATTCGCCGCCAGCATAACGCCAAGCCCAAAGAGCAAAATTCCACCTCTTTTGATATTGACGAAAAAATGATCTCGCCAACAGACGGCACGTACCGCATCTCCGCCGACAGACACGGTATCTCCAATCTCAGCTCGTTGGTCTTGCGCGAAGGAACCAGCACTCCTATGGTGGTAAGGGTTGCCTGGCATATCAGACTCCCTGTGAGTGCCGCAAGGGCACTTCCAGTTGACATACCTATGAAGTCACCCCTGTTTCTGCCATTATAAAATTTCTTAAACAAAATATCAGATAAAGCACTCCCTGTTTTCTGTGTAAATTTTGATGTACAATATTTTTCATTCAGCCACACATAATCTGCAACGCTTTGACATTTTATTCAGTGTCCACATTGATATTATGCTACACAATATTTACAGCCACATATCCATCCTGGAACAATATTGGTAATATAAATCTTGTAATAGAGCAAATACGGAGCTAAATTCTTTAGGTTGATCATCACTCTCAACTAAAACAGGCGGTCTTATGACCGCCTATAAAAAACTTACTCATTCAACTTATTCCCCTGGGAATTCTGTCATATACCCCGGATATTCCGCATGTCCGGTAGCCAGATCCTGACCATTGACCGTGATCTTGATCTGCTCACAGTCATATGCCTTAAGGAATGTATTACATACACTCCCCATCACATAATATTCACCTGTGGAACCGACACTGGAAAGATACGGAACAAACGCTTCATTCAGATCCATTTCTACGGATTCTTTTCCGTCTACCGTCTTAGTCTCCAATGAAAGAACCTGAATATCCGCGGACAGCGCCCCCTTCTCCACCAATGCCTTCAGCACTTCCTCCGGTGATAAGGCAGCAATCTGCACCTCCTCGGAGTCAAGCCCGGTCGCGTCAGCATTACTATAAAAAACGGTAATACTGGCTGGGCCTGCGTCCGGTTCCGCAAGATCCGATCCTGACGGGTCACTGTCCTGACTGTCTTCTGCCAAAACTTCGTCCGAGCCATCCTCCGAATCCACATCTTCCGTCTCATCTTCTTCATCTGTGTCCTGTATCTCTTCTTCCGGAACATCTGTCGACGGCTGCGGTTCTTCCTCCTTACCGCACGCCGTAAAACACAGCATGAATATCAATGCGAAAGCCAGAAACCACAATCTCTTTTTCATAATCATCCCTTCCTTTCGTTTTTATCAGCCTGCATCTACTGCAGCATCGGATTTATATGATTCTTTATCATATTAAATCCATATTCGGCTCCTCCTGCCCAACCCGCGCCTGTCGGGTTCTCCTGAATTCCCAGCCATTCGATGTAAGGCGCGCTGTTTCTGGTAACTTTATTGAATCTAGGATCCACACAAGCCTGATTCAGAGCTTCATTCGATGCATATGCCTTCAGATGCTGAACCTGCGCCCTTAACCCTGTCTGTACATCCTGAAATCTTTCGCCAGGTTCCCCGCCGCCGATTGCGCCGATCCCGGCGAAATTAAACTGATCGATCTTCACATCTCCGCCAAACTGCAGATAACCCGTCTCCAACATCGCCTGTGCGAATACGACCTCCGGTCTTACACCTTCTATCAGAGCTTCCTGATAAATAATCTTACAGAACTCTGTAATATCCGGTGCGCCTCCCTTAGCAAGTTCTTCTCCCGGATATGGCTTGCCATGATTCGTAAACTGGCTGACCATCTTACTTACCACCGTATTCTCATCATTACCCAGAGCGCTCTCTCCCATGATCGGAGTAACGCCTGTATAGTATAATGCGCCTACAGGAGAACGCTTCTTGTTAAAGAAGTACCACTCGCCGTCGATCTCGCGGTATCCCTTTGCCATGCTGCCTTCTGCTCCATAAGAATTCGTCTGCGGATTCAGATAATATTTGCTGCCGTTCTCATTGAGCCATCCGACCTGCATCGCTCCGGACGCCGGATCCAGATAATAATATGTATCCTTAAGTAAGAGCCACCCGGTCTTCATCCAGCCCGCTGCATCAAAGTAATACCATTTGCTATTGATCTTCTCCCAATTGGACTTGGTATAACTTCCGTCACTGTGACGGTACCACCAGCGATCTCCGCTTTGGATCCAGCCCGTTGGTTCCTGCTTTGTCTTCCCCGGTATCCATGCGCCGCTTCCGTCTACATAGTATTCTCCGATCCAGGTATCCGCAGCCATCGCACCAGATGCATCCAGATAATAACACTTGCTTCCTACCCAGGTCCATCCTGTCGCCATCGCGCCGGATGCACTCAGATAATACCATTTGCCGCCTGTCGACAACCAACCTGTCTTCATCCAGCCTGACGCATCGAAATAATACCACATACCGTCAATCTTCTCCCAGTTTGACTTGGTGTAGCTTCCATCACTGTGGCGATACCACCAACGGCTGCCGCTTTGGATCCAGCCTGCCGGTTCTTTCTTCTTTCCCGGAACCCATACGCCGCTTCCGTCTACATAATCTTCACCGATCCAGGTATCTGCAGCCATCACTCCGGACTCATCCATATAATAGCACTTGCCGCCTACCCATTGCCAACCGGTCTTCATCGCGCCTGACGCATCCAGATAATACCATTTACCTTCCAACAACAGCCAACCAGTTTTCATCCAGCCTGATGCGTCAAAGTAATAGCGCTTGCCGTCAATCTCTTCCCAATCTGACTTGGTATAACTTCCGTCAGCATGACGATACCACCAGAGATCCCCGCTCTTGATCCAGCCTGCTTTCTGTTCAGAGGGTTTATCGCCCTGATTCCCGCCCTGGGCATCATCTTTCTTCTTTCCGGGAATCCACGCGCCGCTCTTGTCTACGTAATACTCTCCAATCCATGTATCCTCTGCCATTACTCCGGATTCATCCATATAATAACATTTATCTTCTACCCAGACCCAGCCGGTCATCATATGGCCGCTTCCGTTAAAATAATACCATTTACCGTCAATCTTCCGCCAGCCGATTATCATAATGCCGCTTTGGGGATCCAGATAATATTTCTTGCCGCTGATCGTCTGGAAACCGGTTGTCATCGCTCCATCCGAATCCATATAATACCAGGAACCGTCAAGCAGCAGCCAGCCTATCTGCATAGCTCCTGATACGTCAAAATAATACTTTTTATCACCGCTCTGCAGCCAGCCGATCTTCATCTTACCGTCGTCTTCCAGATAGTATTTCGCGCCGCCGATCGTCTGGAAACCGGTCATCCTGTAACCGTCCGCATCAAAATAGTACCAAAACCCTGCGATAAACTCCCAGGTGCTCTTCGGATTGGTTCCATTCGTATATTGGAACTTCCATCCGTTATCGTCTGATTTCCACTCGCCTTTTCCTAATCCGAAATAATTGGCAATTCCCTGTGCATCCGCAAGACCCAGCGCTTTCAGCTTCGCATCTGAACTCAGATACCTGTTAAAATCATCTGTATTGTCAATAAAAGCATGTTCAATGATAAGTCCCGGGAACCCCGCACGCTTACTTCTCTGGATCACAGCATAATAATCCTGGAGAGAACCATCCGGATATGTACTGTTCGACGCACTGTTCCTGATCTTGATCCCGCGGTTTACGATTCCCAACGCCACCAATTCATTCTGGATCTGCTGCGCCAACGCTGCTCCCTGGCTTCCTACATTGGGACGGTAATTACTGTTTGGATAATAGACTTCCGCTCCTTTTGCCGTACCTAAGCCTGTCGAATTCAGATGAAAGCTTATGAATACATTCGCACCCATCTGCTTGGCATAGTCCACCCTTTCAGACAGGTCCACTGCCTTATCCGTCTCCCGGGTCATATAGATCGTGACGCCGCTGTATTTTTCCAATTCCTCACGGCAGTATTTCGTAATCTTCAGCGTAAGATCCTTCTCATTCGCACCATTACCGGAAGCGCCGCCGTCAGATCCTCCATGCCCCGGATCCAGGACGATCACAAGATTCTTATCTCTTTCCGACGCATACGCAGCGGCTGCCTTAGCGCCCCTTGCCATGTTCTCCATACCGTCTTCGTTCGCCGTCTCGATGGCTTCTCCGATGGTATCATTCTCTGTAAGTTCACCCTCATCGTCCAAGGTAAAGAACGTTGCCTCTACACCCGGCTCTTCGGCGCCGCCGGATCTCGACATCTTCGCATCGTCCTCTTCAACCACCGCATCTGGTTCTGTCGTACATTCCTGATTCACACCGTACCGGCTGTCGATTCCAATCTCATTCAGGTCGATATCATGTACAGATCCGTCCGCCTCTGCCGTAACCTTCACCAGACGATAGATCCCTGACTGCGATTCATCCGTATAATCAATTGAAAATAATGCAGTTCCCTCTTGAACCTCGCTAACCGAAACCTCTGCCAGTTCTGCTGTCCCTTCCTTCTCATACGTCAATACCGCATTCGTGATATTTATTCCATCCTGGAAAGAAACCGCTATATTCTGTATTCCCGGCGTATTCTGATATGGATTTTCCACATATATGTACTTGATAAGTGATTCCGATACTTCCGGATTCTCCTCTGATATTTCTTGGTTCACCTCGGATGCCTTGACGCTTTGTAACGGCATGAGAGATAACACCATTACAAAAATCAAAGCAAAAGTTATTATTCTTCTTTGTACTTCCCCTTTTCTAACCATCTTGCATTTCTCCTTTATACTCCGTTGTTAATCCTGTATAGTGACGTAAGAACCGCTTGATCTGCCGGTCACTGTATTATATCATATTTTTTCCTCTGTTACAAAGAGTAATATTTGACAGCTAATTCTTTTCCTAATTTCCGCGACAATCAAAATCTCTTCCAATAGTTAATGGGAGACTAACATATACTGTCCGTCTCCCATATTTTATCTTCATATGTATTACGAGCCTGATCTTTAAACTATGATATCTTTTCCAGCTTCTCACTGTGTTCCGCAAGCACTTTTTTCATGATATCAATATCGGCTTGCATTGCGTCCATCCGCTCTACCGCCTTCTCAAACCGCTTTGCCGCAGGTACATAATTTTCAACCAGAATATTAATGCCATGCAGAATATCATTTTCAATGATCAAGTTGATTCTCTTTTGTTCATCCCGAAGCTCTTTTTGTCCTTCCCGAAGCTCCTTTAGTTCCTCCCTCTGTTTCCTTTGCTCATCTCGTAGCTCCTTTTGTCCTTCCCAGAGCTTTCTCTGCTCGTCACGAATCTTCTTTTGTTCGTCTCGAAGCTCTTTCTGTTCGTCTCGAAGCTCCTTTTGTCCTTCCCAAAGTTTTCTCTGCTCGTCACAAAGTCCTTTTTGTCCTTCCCAGAGTCTCCTTTGTTCATCTTTCATCAGTATCTGTTCGTCCCGGATTGATTTGATATCATTCTCGATCGGCTTTAATCTTGCGTCTAATTTTGTGTCCAGCAATTGAGAAATTGCCAACAGGTCTTCATTTGTTAATGACATTCCAAATCACCTCTTTTACGCCTTACATTGCTGTCCTGATGCCTTACATTATATCATACTCGGGATATAATGTCAAAAAATTAGGGGAGTCAAAAGGGCCTGTATTTAATCCTTTTTACAACACGTACCCACGGTGCTGTCTCCCGGCCTTTCCCGGTATGTCGCATCCGGGTCAGC
>Ga0073908_1005055_pt1 | contig 11049 bp, 10 predicted proteins | sample MucameincwithD2O_FD_65484 | JGI IMG/M metagenome (GOLD analysis project Ga0073908, IMG submission 65484) | Mouse cecum microbial communities from Vienna, Austria - Mucus amended microcosms incubated with D2O | ecosystem: Host-associated > Mammals > Digestive system > Large intestine > Cecum...
CCCAAGAACGATAGCGCAGGCTTCCAGAATATCTGGTATATCTCCTGCTGATATTTCTGTTCTTCTCGTTTATTTTGGCAGATAATAAAAGAGTGTTCCACGTGGAACACTCTTTTGCTTTATAGCTTTTTGAGAGCTGATTTTATTATGCTTTCAAGATTTGCTCCTGGACTCTCTTTCAAGACGGCTGCTATTGCTTTGTTTACATTTGCTTTTGTAAATCCCAAAAGAACCAATGCGGTACTTGCCTCGTCGACTACGCTGTTGTCTGTATGGCTGAACAAGGCTGTAGTATCTGAACCTGCGCCTTTGACAACTTTGTCCTTGAGTTCAAGTATAAGCCTTTGCGCGCTTTTCATTCCTATTCCTTTTATGCTTTTTATCCTGTTGATGTCTTCCGCGATTATGGCATTCCTTATTTCTTCTGAAGATAGGGAGGAGAGCATCATCCTTGCTGTTGATGCACCTATTCCTGATACTCCTATGAGGAGCCTGAAAAGTTCCCTTTCGTCTTTTGTACTGAATCCGTAATATATTTCCTCGTCCTCTCTCAAATAATGATGGATATAGATTGTCGTATCTTTCTTGCCTTCCAGCTGTGAAAATGTCTGTAATGAGATGAGGATTTTATATCCTATTCCATAGCATTCCACGACAGTGTCGGTTGGTGTGAGTTCGATTATCGTACCTTTGATGTAGTCTATCATTTTAAGTGTTTTTGATTTGTTACGGACTGCAAAAATATCATTTTTTTCTAATTCTGATTTTTTATTATGGTGTTATATATCAAAAGAAAATTAGTTTTGTTAAATTTGCGGGCTGAAAATTACAGTAGAAATGAATGTTGCTGAGATAAGAAAAAGGTTTCCGGTTCTTTCCCGTAAAGTTTATGGGAAAGATCTTGTCTATTTTGATAATGCGGCAACAATGCAGAGGCCACAGTCCGTTATAGACAAATGGAATGAGATGACCTCGATGTCCAATGCCAATATTCATCGTGCCGTACATCTTCTCTCTGCAGAGGCTACTGATGCTTATGAAGAGGCAAGGGAGGCTGTAAGGTCTTTTATAAATGCAGGAAGCAGGGAAGAGGTCATATTCACTTCAGGTGCTACGTCAGCTATAAATCTTGTAGCATTTTCTTTTGGAGAAGCGTTTGTTGGAGAAGGTGATGAAGTCATAGTTTCAGAGGTTGAACATCATTCCGATATCGTTCCTTGGCAGCTGATGTGCCAGAGAAAGAAGGCGGTTCTGAAAGTTTTGCCTGTCGATGACAATGGATGCCTTAAGAATGGGGAACTTGAAAACCTTATCACATCCAGGACAAGAATACTGGCTGTAACACATATTTCAAATGTGCTCGGTATTGTAAATCCGATAAAAGATATAATTGCATTATGCCATTCCAAAGGTGTTTCTGTACTGGTGGACGGTGCACAGGGAATAGTGCACCGGAATGTGGATGTGCAGGATATCGATTGTGATTTCTATGCTTTTTCGGGACATAAGATTTATGCTGCCACAGGCACTGGGGTGCTCTATGGAAAAAAGAAATATCTTGATCTGATGCCTCCTTATATGGGAGGTGGAGAAATGGTAGGTACTGTAAGGTTCAGCGGTACTACCTTTGCGGAACTTCCTCTGAAGTTTGAAGCGGGTACACAGAATTTTGCTGGTGCATCCACTTTGAAACCTGCTGTTGAATTTGCTCTTTCTCTACGTGATGTGAATGTCATCGGATCGGAAGAAGAGATAAAATGTTTTTTGTATGAGAGGTTGTCCGGTGACGGAAGGATACATCTTTATGGTACTCCTCCTGATCTGAAAGATAAGATTTCACTTTTTTCTTTCAGTGTAGAGGGAGTGCATCACGAGGATCTTGCCCTGATTCTGGACAAGATGGGTATTGCTGTAAGATCCGGACAGATGTGTGCTGAGCCTCTTATGGACAGGTTCGGGGTCACTGGAATGCTCCGTGCTTCCTTGGCTCCATACAATACTATGGAGGAAGCTGAATATTTTATGGATTCGCTCAATAGGGCGATTGATATGCTTATATAATATGAAATCTTTACAAGAGATTGAAAATGAAATAGTTGATGAATTTTCAATGTTTGATGAATGGCTTGACAAATACGAGTATATCATCGAACTCGGAAAGAATCTCAACAATTACCCTGAAAATGAAAAGACTGACGAAAAACTTATAAAAGGTTGTCAGTCAAGAGTATGGCTTGATCATAAAGTAGAGGACGGAAGGATATATTTCAATGCTGACAGTGATGCCATCATTACAAAAGGAATAATCTCTCTTCTGATAAACCTTTATTCTGGCAGGACTCCGGATGAAATCCTTTCATCTGACTTTTCTGTTGTCGACAAGATAGGTCTGAAAGAGAATCTTTCACCTACACGTGCGAACGGACTTGTCTCTATGATAGCCAAAATAAAGGAAATAGCCGTGAAGAACAGTTGAGCAGCTGTTGAAATATGAATTGCCGATATGGGATTTTTTGATATATTCAAGACAGAAAACAAGAATATTTCTGATGACAGGAAAGTCATTGAGAACAAAAGATTTGATGTGATGAGTTTGGAAAGGGATATAATAATTGCTTTACGACAGGTATATGATCCGGAGATTCCAGTGAATGTGTATGATCTCGGTCTTATATATGAGCTTAAAGTTGATGAAGAGCATAATGTCTATATAAAGATGACATTGACTGCTCCAAATTGCCCGATGGCCGATTATGTTGTTGATCAGGTAAAGACAGCGGTAGAGGATGTTCCCGGCGTGGTTACGGTCAAGATAGATCTTGTATTTGAACCGGTGTGGGACAAAAGCAGAATGTCGGAGGAAGCTCTTGTGGAATTGGGGCTGGATATGGACTGATGTATGACTGAGGATCTGTATCTTTCATTAGGGACAAACATAGGTGACAGGAAAGCCAATCTTGATGAGGCTTTGTCTATGCTTGACGGGACTTTGGGAGTGCACTATGATAAGGTTTCAAGCTTTATTGAGACTGAGCCGTGGGGATTTGAAAGCGATGACAGGTTTTTGAATGCTGTTGTGAGATACAGGCTTGATGTTCCACGGGGAACAGATATTTGTTCCCTATGCTACAGTATACTGCACAAATGCAAGGAAATAGAGGTGTTGATGGGCAGAACAGGAAATCCTGAATACGATGAAAACGGAAACAGGGTATATCGTTCAAGGATAATAGACATTGACATATTGCGGTTTGGAGACTTTGAAATGAATGAGGATGACCTTAAGATACCTCATCCGCTTATGTATGAAAGGGATTTTGTGATGGTACCTCTGATGGAAATATGTAATGGAAAATTTTAATAAACTTAGATAAAATGACACAGGATGAACTTTTTAAGACTCTGGTAGCGCATTGCAAGGAGTATGGATTCATTTTCCAGTCAAGTGAGATTTATGACGGTCTTGCTGCCGTATATGACTACGGACAGATGGGATCCGAATTGAAAAACAATATCAAAAGGTATTGGTGGGAGGCTATGACAAGACTCAACGGTAATATAGTCGGTATTGATTCTTGTATCTTTATGCACCCTAAAATCTGGGAGGCTTCAGGTCATGTCGGAGCGTTCAATGACCCTCTGATTGACAATAAGGATTCAAAGAAGAGGTACAGGGCTGACGTTCTGATTGAGGATTATATAGCAAAGCTTGAGGAGAAGAACAGGAAAGAGGTTGAAAAGGGCAGAAAGAAATTCGGAGATTCCTTTGATGAAGCCAAATTCCTTGAAACAAATCCCAATTGCGTACGCAACAATACAAAGATAGAGGATGTCAGAAAACGTATGGCAGATGCTCTCAATGCTAATGATCTTGATGCTTTGAGGCAGATTATCATCGACTGCGAGATTGTATGTCCTATTTCAGGTACAAAGAACTGGACTGATGTACGCCAGTTCAACCTTATGTTCAGTACGCAGCTCGGCAATACTTCTGATGATACCAATGTCATCTACCTCCGTCCGGAGACAGCCCAGGGTATCTTTGTCAATTATCTTAATGTACAGAAGACAGGACGTATGAAACTTCCTTTCGGTATAGCTCAGATAGGAAAGGCTTTCAGAAATGAAATCGTAGCCCGTCAGTTCATCTTCAGAATGAGGGAATTCGAGCAGATGGAGATGCAGTTCTTCATCAAGCCGGGTACGGAACTGGACTGGTTTGCAAAATGGAAACAGAACCGTCTTGCCTGGCATAAGGCTCTCGGTATGGGAGACGGAAACTACCGTTTCCACGACCACGACAAACTTGCCCATTATGCAAATGCTGCTACCGATATAGAATTCAATTTCCCGTTCGGTTTCAAAGAGCTTGAGGGAATACATTCAAGGACTGATTTCGACCTTGGAAACCATCAGAAGTTCTCAGGAAAGAAAATCCAATATTATGATCCTGAAAGCGGTGAGAGCTATGTTCCGTATGTGATCGAGACTTCGATCGGAGTAGACAGGATGGTGCTTGCTGTGCTTTCGAATTCATATAAGGAAGAGCAGCTTGAAAACGGTGAAAGCAGGGTAGTACTCAGTATACCTGCACCTCTTGCTCCGGTGAAGGTCGCTGTGCTTCCTCTTATCAAGAAAGACGGTCTTCCTGAGCTTGCTCAGACTGTAATTGACGAACTTAAATTTGATTTCAATTGCCAGTATGACGAGAAAGACAGCATAGGAAAGAGGTATCGCCGTCAGGATGCCATCGGAACTCCGTTCTGTGTGACTATAGACCACGATTCTCTCAATGACCACTGTGTTACTCTCCGTGACCGTGACACAATGCAGCAGGAAAGGGTGAAAATAGAGGATCTCCACTCTATCATCGGCTCGAAAGTTAATCTTAGCACACTCCTGAAAAAGCTCTGAAAATAAGCATAATTATATTTTATGTCCCGTATGTTGAATCAAACATACGGGACATATTTTTTTGTGGTGAAATCCTGTATATTGTGGTGAAATTATTACCGTTGTCAGTTTTGTTGTATTTTTTGTCATAAAATTTATATCGTTTCTGACTTCTAACTTCTATTTTTGTATGTAACCACATCAACCTGAAACACTAACCGATATGTCTCTGTCTTATCATATAAAAAAAGTCATTTTATTCTTTATATCTTTTCTATCTATCTCGTGTACTCCTAGTGTTGACCGCCTGGAATATGCTCTGTGCCTTTCCGGCGATAATCGTCCGGAGCTGGAGAAGGTTCTTGCACGTTATTCATCTTCACCGTCAGACAGCCTGAAATACCGTGCCGCAGTTTTTCTTATTGAGAACATGCCGGGATACGGGTATTATGAAGGACCGGTCCTTGACAATTTTCTTGAATATTACCATCTGTTGCGGAGCGTCAGACTCAAGAGACAGTCTCCCGATGTCGCAGTGGATTCCATAAACAAGAAATACGGAAGATTTGACCTGTCCAGTCTGCATTATAAAGAGGATATTCATACAGTCGATTCCGCTTATCTGTGCCGCAATATTGAATGGGCTTTCAAGGTGTGGGAGGAGCAACCTTGGGGCAGGAATGTGGGCTTTAGGGATTTCTGTGAATATATACTTCCCTATCGTGTCGGCAACGAGACTCTTGCAGACTGGCGTGAAATGTACTATGAAAAGTATAACGGCATACTTGACGGTCTGAGAAATTCAGACAGTTCTGACCGTGAGGACCCTGCGGCTGCAGCCCGTATTATAACAGACTCCCTTACCGGGCCGAAGAAGATATTCTTCACAAGTGCGGCTCCAGCAGCCCTGCCCCATATCGGTCCTGTCGCAGCTGATTCGCGTAGCGGCAACTGCCGTGACTTAGTGGACTTTGCCCTCTATGTCTGTCGTGCCTTGGGCATCCCGTGTGCTTCTGACTACATGCCTTTCAGAGGGGACGGGAATGTTGGGCATGAATGGGCCTCCTTTCTCGGCCGTGACAGCCTCTATTGTCAGGATATGGGAAACCCTATGGTCAATTCAAGTAAAATCAGCACTCTCCGTAAGCTGAAAGTGTATCGCCGGACATTCAGTATAAATAACAGCCTTGATGATGTGGATGTACCTGATTCTGACAGACCTGATTTCCTGAAAATTCCCCGCTTTGAAGATGTGACACAGGCATACGCCATAGATTTCCTGAAGACACTTAAAGTTCCTGGAACCGAACTCTACCGTGGAATCAGGCCGAAGACTGTCTATCTGTGCATGAGCAGCCGCTTTTCATGGATTCCGGTTGCTGTCGGAAAGTTCCGCCGGGGCAATGCGGAGTTTGAGGATATAGACTGCAATACTCAGGTGATGAGGGTGGCTTCCGTCAAGGACGGTAAAGTCATATTCTTGAGTGACCCGTTCTATATAAAGGAATCCGGAGAACTGCATTTCTACCGTGCCGGCAAGGAACTTCAGGACATTACGGTGTTCCGCAAGTTTGCTAAAGTTCAGGAGCTATGGCTGCAGAGGCGTATGCTCGGAGGTATATTCGAGGGCGGTAACAATTTGGATTTTTCAGAAAAAGACACTCTTCATATAATTACAGAACTTCCTGAGCGGCTTTTAAACACGAGCCGTCCTTCTTGTTATGGACCATATAGATATGTTCGGTATTTCGGACCGAAGAACGGTTTCTGCAATATAGCAGATATGTATGTCTATGATGTTGACGGAAAACTTCTGACAGGAAAGCCTATAGGTGTTCCTGGTAGCTATAGTGGTGACAATAAGTATGACTATTGGAGTGCATTGGATGGTGACAATACAACTTCTTTTGACTCACGTATGGGATATGGAGCGTGGGTAGGCCTTGATTTCGGAGAGCCGAGAAAGATTGGAAAGATTATTTATACTCCTCGCAACCGTGATAACCACGTTCGTCCAGGCGATGAATATGAACTGTTCTATTGTGACGTCAACTGGAAGTCTGCTGGACGTGTAGTGGCATCTTCAGACTCCATACTTTATCGTGGAGTTCCATCGGGGGTGCTTTATATTCTTAACAACCTGACTCGTGGCAATCAGATTAGGGTGTTTTCCTACGATGAAGGTGTGCAGGAGTGGTTGAGGCCGAAACAAAATAAATATGATAATCTAAATTAATGTTATTATGAAACAATATAGGCGGTCAAGTTATCTGATAGATGTTGACTTGGATATGGAACCAGGAAAACACATGTTCATTCACGGCTATACAGGTGCAATTGATGTCGTGAGTAATAAAATTTCAGAGTTTCTTAAGATGACTCCATCTTTTGATGAGGACAATATTGAGTTTTCTAAAGAAACTTTTGACGTACTTACTGCTCGTGGATATGTGACTCAAAAAACGAAAGAAGAAGAATATGATTATATTTCCAGGCTTGCCGCTTTGCTGCATCGTGATTCTAAAAGATACGGAAAGAGTTTTATGTTTCTTGTAAGTTATGACTGCAATTTCCGATGCCCTTACTGCTACGAAGCTGGAATTTCAGGGAATGGAAGAAGCTGGAGCAGGAAAACTTTCACAAAGGAATTAGTTGATAAGGCATACGATGCTATGCTGGAAATAGAACCGGATAGGGAAAAGCATCATAAGACCATAACACTTTATGGGGGAGAACCTCTTCTGAAAGAGAATGTGGAAATAGTCAGATATATAGTAAATAAAGGGACAGAACTCGGATATAATTTTCATGCTGTTACGAATGGACATGATTTAGACTATTATAAAGACATTCTTACTCTGGAATCGTTTAAATTTCTTCAGATAACAATCGATGGTGACAGAGAGATGCATGATTCCCGAAGGTTTCACTATGAAACAGGAAAGTCCTTTGATAAGGTTTTCGCAAATATAAAGTTGGCATTGGATAACAATGTAAGAGTCGGGGTGAGGTTCAATGCAGATGCCAATAATTATATGGAAATACCGAAACTTGAAAAGCTTTTCAAAGAAGCCGGTTATTCGGATAACAAGAACTTTTCATTTAATGCGGCATTGCTTCAGAATGAAAATCCAGAAAATATTGATGAAAATATCAACTATGTCAGGAGGGAGGATTTCAATCGTATGTATAAGGAAGCAGGACTGAATATATCTCATCAGGACTATGGATTATATGAGAAACTTATATCGGCATTTAGGAATAACAAGTGTATAAGATTCCATTCAATCTTCTGTGGAGTTCAGTCAGGTTCTTATATATTTGATCCTCTTGGTGATATCCATACTTGTTGGGATATGGTCGGAATAAAGAAATATGCAATTGGAACCTATAGTTCGGGACTTGAATGGAATGAGAATTTAAAGGACTGGCATGGGAGGAATATAGGAAATACTCCACAGTGCAGTCATTGCAAATATGCTTTGCTTTGCGGAGGAGGTTGTTTGGGTAAAACTTTAAAAAAGAAGAATGACGATTTTAAGGCAAGTTATTGCGATGGATATGCAGATACTGTGAGGCTTATGGCAAATAAGGCTTACGGAGAAATCAAAGCTGCAAATATAATATGAACCATTACTTATAAACGTATAATACTATGATAACACTGACTGATATTTATAAGGTATTCTCGACAGAGGATATGGAAACTTATGCTTTGAACAATATAAACCTGCATGTGGATAAAGGGGACTTTGTATCTATAATGGGACCTTCTGGTTGCGGAAAGTCCACATTGCTTAATATAATAGGTCATCTTGATTCTCCTACGAAAGGAAAGATAATGATAGAAGGAGTAGAGACATCTGGGTTGAAAGACAAGGAACTGGCTCGCTTGAGGAACGAGAAGTTCGGGTTCATTTTCCAGAGCTTTCATCTTATAAACAGTCTGAATATAATACAGAATGTTGAGCTTCCTCTTCTCTACTCAAATAATAAAATATCGGCCAAGGAAATAAGGGAAAGGGCTATGGCTGCTATTGAGAGAGTTGGACTTGCTCATAGGGTCAACCATCTTCCGTCACAGCTTTCCGGTGGTCAGTGCCAAAGAGCGGCCATAGCAAGGGCGATTGTAACTGCTCCTCACATTCTTCTTGCAGATGAACCTACAGGTAACCTTGACAGTCGGATGGGGCGTGAGATTATGGATCTTCTGCTTGGTTTTAATGCTGAAGGCGCAACCGTTGTGATGGTGACCCATGATGCAGCTCTTGCAGGAGAGGCCAAGACTAAAATTATGATGAATGACGGTGAGATTGTTTCATCATTAAGATAGTCGGCAGATATGGAAAAGATATTAAGTTTTCTCCGTTCTTTGTGGTACAATATAGTCCATGACAAACTGTACTCCATTTTCTACGTGCTCGGCACGGCGATCGCCTTTATTTTTATCATCATACTTTTGCAGGCTATGAGCCTTCTTAGGGACGATTCCGCTCCTTTTGTAAATGCTGGGAGAAGTATATGTTTTGATTCAGATATATATACTACTAATAATTGGGATGGAAGTTATACTTTACCTTATAATATTATTCAACAATTATCAGAACAGATAAATATTATTGAAACAGGTTATATGACCCATACGGAATCAGCTTTTGCTGTAATAGACGGGAAGGTCAGACCGGCTTCAGTAGGTTTTGTTACACCGGAATATTTTGAGGTAAACGAGTTCGATTTTATAGAAGGGAAACCGTTTGTGGAGATTGCCCCTAAGCACGCTGTTATAACGGAGGATATAGCAGACAGGTATTATAACTCGAATGCACTTGGGGAGAAAATAGAGATACAGAATGTGGAATATGAAATAGTGGGAGTTGTCAAGAACTACTCATCCCTGTCAAACCCATTGGAAACCGCAAAAGTTTGGGTGTCAATTCAATATAACCGATTTATTCCATCTTCAGATTGGGATGATTATTCGTATGTTGTTTTATTTTCTGAAGATGTGCCGGTGGATGAAATGAAAGCAACATTAAAGCATTTCTTTGATACTTATTATTCAAAGCGGGTAAAAAAAGAAGTTGATATTAAATATAACAAATTTCCTACTGTTCAAGAGATTAAGGAAAATGCTGTAGGCGGAGAGATGTTCCGTTATGGGATGGGTGTACTTATGTTTCTTCTGTTGCTGATACCGGCTTTGAATATAATGACATTAAGCCTGTCCAATACTTTGAACCGTTCGCAGGAAATTGCGATAAGACGCGCCTTGGGAGCAAGCAGAATGAGCTCTTTTATGTTGATAATCTCTGAAAATATTATTCTTGCATTTATAGGACTGTTCGTGGCAATGCTGTCATTCAAACCTGTGATGAGACTTATAGAGAGTATGTTTTTTGATTTGACAGCTGAGGCTTCCTTTATTTCCGCTTCTTCATTGGACTGGACTATTGTCTGCATTTCATTGCTGTTGGCTGTGGTGTTTGCCGTTTTGTCGGGAGGTATACCGGCATATATGATGTCAAAGAAGAATATATCATCTGTTTTAAAAGGTAGAGAGCTATGATAAAACATATATTTACGATGCTGCGGCATCAGAACCGGAAATATTTTGCCATAGCCGTCGAGATGGCATTAGTGTTCATTATATTGCTTTGGAGTATGACATCTCTGTTTGATATAGTGAAAAAATATCATACCCCAGGAATGCTTGACACGGAAAATGTTGTTGTTTTAGGATGCGTGGAAACGGATGCTTATTTTAATAAAAACCGTTATAAGCAATTTCCCTTTTTAAATAATATAATGGATAAAATAGGAGCCAATGATTATATTGAGTGTATAGTTGAAAATCTTAATTTTACTCCATATATCAACTCTGATTCTAATTTGAACTGGAGAATATCCATTGGTTCCGGAGATAAGTTCATCTGTGCCTTAAGGGCTGTTGACGGTGATGTTGAAGGGGTTTACAAGCCTGAACTGATAGAGGGCAGATGGTTTGTTGACGGAGAGAGGACAGAACGGGGACATAGGACAGCGGTAATAACCAAACAGTTTGCTGAAAAATATAAATTGGAAAAGCCTATTGGAAGTACTGTAACTTTGGAAGGTTCAACCTATGAGATTGTCGGTATATTGAGTGGATTTAAGAAT